>Ga0163144_10014286_pt1 | contig 16500 bp, 6 predicted proteins | sample OliLak19BULKMAT1_FD_123175 | JGI IMG/M metagenome (GOLD analysis project Ga0163144, IMG submission 123175) | Freshwater microbial mat bacterial communities from Lake Vanda, McMurdo Dry Valleys, Antarctica - Oligotrophic Lake LV.19.BULKMAT1 | ecosystem: Environmental > Aquatic > Freshwater > Lake... | reverse complement strand
TTAGAACGTGCGTGTAATGTGACATTGGCGAAGATGCTGTTGGCGAATCAAAATAGGAGATGATCCGTAGGGGCGCAATGCCTTGCGCCTCCACAAAAAAGACACACCGACCCTAGATAAAATCGATTCGCCAACAGCATCGGCGAACTACTCAGATATAGAAACAGAATAAAATAAATAAGGAGGCATGAAGACGTGAAGAAAAACAGGAAAATACCCCTCGAAACGTGGATGTAGGGGTGGATTAGGCGCTTGTCAATCGTTCGTTAACATAAAAGTCCGCGCGCCGAATATCCGCCCGTTTGCCGCCAACGGTCATTTCTCCCTTTATTACCGACCGTTTTTCAGCCTGAGCAGTTACCCAGATTCAAATATTCTACGTCGAAAACAGCCCAGCGATCACGCTGTTCCCCGGCCCGACGTGGTATGAATACAACACCACCCGTATTATTGGCATTCCCAACGCCTGAAAATTATTACGCACAGGGCAGTCCTTGGGCGCAGAGTTCGCGTTTGATCGTCGCAATCAATCTTCATTGCAAAGACGTCGCAGTCTGCGAATAGAGGTAAAGAGATAACCAACGTCGGAGTGACCAGCACTCCGACGTTGCTTCCTTAAAAGTACAAGTTAGAAAGAAAACGCCATGCGGTTTTTAGCGCGAAGAACAGTCTTTTACCTACTTGCTTTCTTGATCGCCACCACCATCAACTTCTTTATTCCCCGCATGATGAGCGGCGACCCGATGCAGCTTATGTTTGCCCGCTTTCAGGGACGGCTCGACCCGCGCGCGATTGACGCGCTCAAAGAGACATTCGGATTTGTCGATGGTCCCCTCCTTGAGCAATATGTCACCTATTTGGGCAATGTCGCGCAAGGGAATCTCGGTCTATCGATCTCGCAATTCGCCGTTCCGGTGAGCGAAGTCATCGCCTCGTCCTTAGGCTGGACTGTGCGCCTTATCGGTCTTGCCACACTGCTCTCGTATAGTATCGGCGTGGGCTTGGGGATCGTCGCGGCATGGCGGCGCGGAAAGTTCATTGATTCGATACTCCTGCCCACCGCCATGATCGTGAACGCTTTCCCCTACTTTTAGGTCGCATTCCTCGTACTCTACACGTTCGGCTTCAACCTCCGGTTATTCCCGATCAGCCATGCCTACAATACAAATATCCCAGTGGATTGGTCATCTATCGACTTTAATATCAATGTGATTCATCGGGCAACGTCAGCGGGTGGCTATCACCCGCGCATTGGCAGTTGAGCCAAAGATTATTCTGGCAGATGAACCCGTGTCGATGCTTGATGTCTCCATCCGTCTGGGTATCTTGAACCTCATGGCGAAGCTACGCGACGAGCAGCGGATCGCGTTTTTGTATGTCACGCATGACATCGCCAGCGCACGCTATTTTGCCGATGATCTCCTCGTAATGTACGCCGGACACGCCGTCGAAGGCGGCGAGACCGAATTTCTCCTGCAAGATCCGCTCCATCCTTACACCCAATTGCTGATTTCTGCTGTGCCTGATCCTGCGCGCGGGCTGCGGACGGCTGAAATCAAGATCAAGGGAGAAATCCCATCACCCACCGCAGTCGGCAATTGCTGTCCGTTTGCGGATCGGTGTCCGCATGTGCTGCCCAAATGTCGTGAAGCGATGCCGCCGATCACCGTACTACCCAATAATCGCTGGGTGCGTTGCTATTTATATGATGGCAATTAAAACCCAGATTGCAAGGTAGAGCCACAAGAAAAAGCCCTTTCAGGGGTCTGAAAAGGCTTTTTCTTGTGTAGTGGGTGATTTTAATTTATTCCAACCGTCAGCCAGTTTTGCGTGTGCGATCTGCCACTAGCAGACGCTGGCGCATTATCACTTCGCGCGGTTTCTCCCTGCAAGCGATCACCACCCGCGCCCCGGATCTTGCGGCGGCGCAGGCATTATTTAAACGCGCGGGTGCCGCCGATGATGCGGCGGCGCTGATCGGAGATGATTAGCCGATGTCACGTATTGCCACCACGGTGAAGAAATGGCGGAGTTCGGCGCGCAAGTTTTGGCATTCGGCAGGTTCGTCGGTCATTGTAGTACGTGTCTAAATCCATCAACTGACCGCGCAGCCCAGCGAAGTTGAAGTAATGCTCGGTGATGTAGAGCTGTAGGATCAAGTCTGAGTCGCAGGTGACTAAATCGTCTTAGGCAGCGACTGGTATCACTCCCGCGCCTACCATGATTGCCATCAAAAGAATGCTGACGAGCTTCCGAAATGAACGCATGATCGATCTCTCCTGTAGGATGATACTTCATTTAGCCGTATGTCCAATCTTTGGGGGTCACTATACTATGAGTTAGTGCTAGAGTTTCGGCCATGGTTTTTCTTGTAAACTTTTGTTGTAAGAAACCTAATCTTACTCGAAAATCCTATATTATTATCAACTCTTTTTTGGCGAAGGTATTGTCATAAAGCTAATTTTATGGGAAGTCTTCCTGTTTTCAGCTGAATTTATAGGGAAGCCTAAGATGGGGGTGGGGTGCTTCCATCTCTGGCGCGGCTCAGAGAGTCAATTTTGTGGCGTTTTCGCTTATTGAGTCCCAAAAGGCGTCCCTAAAACCATCGTATAGTAATATAGACCTGACGCTGAAATATCATATGAGATGCCGATTTCGGTATAATCAGGGTTCATCATGTTATCGTGATGTCCCGGACTGTTCCACCACGAGTCAAAAGCAATAGGGGCGTCGAGTTCCCCTTGATAGAGAACATTTTCCCCTACTGACCGATAGTCGTATCCCACTCGCTCAACACGATCTCCAATGTCCGATCCGTCGCTGCCCTGGTGGGTAAGCTCCTCATGACTTGCCTGATCATCACTGTGCAACAAAGCAGCTTGCGTCAACACCGGATTAATCATCAACGGGCGTAAACCAGCATTAAGGCGTGCCTCATTGACAAGACGCACAATCTCGGTTTCCTGTCCGTCCTGTTCAGGTTCGACCAGCGCGCGGGTCGGCACCATGATGGAATCCACTGTCGGCGGCACGGTGGTCGATACCATATTCGGCGTGAATGGCGCTATTTGCGGAACACTAATTATTGGGTTGCGCAGACTCGTTTCTTGGGATATATTGGTTATGCTCTGATTAAGGATGGGTACACTGTGAGTAAGAATTAACCACGCAGACAAGATGAGTCCGGCAATGGCGACGACAGTCACCGTGCGATTGATCCAGACAGGTCGATTATTACAGTTTTCACACTCTTTTTCGTCGGACATCATGGCTCCTCAAGAAAAAATCTTTACGACTATGCGTGACCCTTACCATTATAATGAATATAATGCTGATTAAGCAGTAAAAATGTCATGAATGTACGGGCAATTATCATAAATCGAGTTCACCGTGGGGGATTTTTGCGCAATTCACTTTAGTTGGGGTATAGTGCCTGCCAACCTAATAAGATTGCAAATGAGGCTGTCGCATCAAGTGTGGGCCAATAAGCATAGGTAAATACCCAAAACTAAGCATTTTTCCTAGCAAAATGTCGTCTTTTAACTGTTTCCAAACTTGTGCCAGGGATCGCCTTAAAGGAAAACTGATGCAGCGGCAAGATGAGCAGTTTTTTTCCTCACTTCCATCAATGACCATCGTCCTTCGCTTTTCAGTTCTCGTCATGCTTGCCCTAGTTTTGGTTGCGCAGCCTGTCAGTGCCCAAGCACAAGTGTGTGCCATACCGTCCATGAGTGCTGCCACATCAGCGGGTGCGGCAGGGGGCAATCAAGGCGCTGCCGGCGCACTCATCAATCCTGCCGCTGGCGGCAACCAACAACCGTTTACAGGGATTGACGCCCTCTTTGTCGTCGATCAAAGTGGCAGCATGGGCGGCGCCGCCTATGGGATGACAAGTCGAGGTGAAGGCACCGACCCGCTCGGCTTACGCTTCCAAGCCATGCGCAGCACTGTCGGTTTTCTTGGTGATTTTGCCCTCAATGCTTTAGCTGGTGGCGAGCTAGGCACAGTCCGTATTGCGGTAATCGGGTTTGGCGACCCGCGACGCAGTGTCGTCCTTGACTGGACGGCGGTCGGTGAACCGGCGGATCGTTGGACGCAGATTCGTCAGAACTTAGAAGGACTCCTGAGCGCCGACACCTTTGGCGCGCGCAACTTCGGCTATACCAATTTTGAAGGTGCGCTCACGCTGGGGCGCACGATGTTCGACCAGATCACGCCCCTACCCGCTGACGAACGCAATGTCCGCGTGGTCTTTGTGGTGACTGACGGCGAGCCATGTGGCATTGCTGACACCGATGCCAATGGCAATTGCATCAACGCAGCGGCAAATCGCAACCAATTGAACCGCGTTGTCCAACTCCGCCAAACGGCTTTCCCACCCTCTGATTACTTGATCTATTATTTGGGTCTGGAAGCCCCCGGTGAATCGTTTTGGGATAGCTTCTACAGCGAGTGGTCAAACATCGTCGGCGATCCTAGCCGGATGCGCCGGATCACCAATGCAGGCGAGATGAACGGCGCGATCACCGATTATTTAAGCGAATTACGCTCATTTCTCAGCAACACCATCTTGTCGTTTCCGGTCGCGCTCACTAACGGACGAGGCACTGTCGAGATTCCACCGTATGTGCGCGAAATCACCTTTAATGTCAATAAACCGACAGCGACCGTCGCGAGTTATGATCTTACGCTCACCGACACCAATGGGCTGGCACTCAATCCCCAAACGCCCGATATTACGATAGACAATAGCTTCATCACCACAGAAAAATGGACGATCCCCTACCCAGTGCCGGGCACATGGTCGCTAGTCGTAAGCGGTAATTTCAGCATAGATGTGGTCGTCGATCAATATTATGTGTCGAACGAGGTCTTATGGGGCAGAAGCTTACCCCAAATCGATACCTTGCCCGATCTTGCCCCGGTCTTCAACCAATGGCAAGAAGTGCCGCTGGATCCTTACCTGTATTACACCACACAAAACACCGCACAAACGGGGGGGTCGCGCATCGCCGTTCAAAACCCGTTCGCCGACCCGGGCAGTCGAAACTATGTGCCCGATCTCTTGGATAGACATTTACTCACCCTAAATGGCTGCATCACCCAACCCGATGGCACTCTCTACGAAACGGAGTCATTTGTGCGCGTCCCAACAGGGAGTGGCGTTGAAAATCAATTTGTGGGGGCGTATCTGCCCCAGCAACCCGGCACTTATACGGTCGAGTTGGTCGGCGTCCTGCCCAATGTTGTCAACCCCGGAGTAGCGGCGTTGAACCCAAATGCAAACGCGCTCACCGCCCCCTACATCCCAGTGGACAGCCGCACCCAAGGGGCACGACAGTCGTTTAGTGTGGCGGCGAGCAATGTCAGCGTCACTTTCGATCCCTTTCTTCAAGCACAGGGTGGCGACTGGCGCAATACCGACCCACTTTCGGTCTGTGTGCGCGTCTCCAACGCCAGCGGTCAACCGCTTGACCGCCTCAACCGTTTGGTCGTCGAAGCCGCGCTGGTGGATGCCAACGGCGCGGAAGTGGTCAGCCAATTTATGTGGAACGGGGCACCGCCTAGCCCAACGCCTGCGGATTATTGCAGTTTTACGGGGACGATCACCCCAACCACACCGGGAACCCAACAAATCTTCGTGCGTGGGTTGTTAAATGTCAATAACGTTACCCCCCCTATCGAAGTCTTCCAGCGCACCACCCCCGATGCGACAGCCAATATTCTGCCCGTCCGTCAAATCACCCTGCAAGTGGAACAGCCATCGGACTTTGAAAGCACACTTTATATCCGTGACGATTACCCCTTCTTTGCGCCTCGCCCACTCGCTGTGGCGGTAGTCGCCAAAGACGACACCGGTGCGCTGGTCGATTTAGCCAGTTTGAGCGGCAACCCCAACCCCTATACGTTGAAGATCGAAATCCCTATTCCAGAAGGCTTCGAGGATGTTACACAGGGGCGCACCCTCACGCGCGTCGCCAATGCCAGCACCTATCGGGCAGAGTTCACCGATCTTAGTACCGCGTCTCATCAGATTACGGTGAGTGGTCCACCTCTTGATGTGCGGGTATGCGGGTGCAGTTATGCCCCCATCGGCATCAATGGACGCGACGGCAGCGAAGATGTGCGCATCATCAACTTGTCGCTCCCGATTATCCCGATACTGGCATGGGGCTTCGGCTTTTTATTCTTTCTCATCCTCGCAATCTTCATCTTGCGAGAAATTATCCGTTGGATTCGCGCGGGCGGTGTCAATCCCCCCAAAGGCGTGGTCGAAATTCGCACTACCGTCTTCGATCCTGCGATAGGAGATCGCGAGGGACCGATCATTCAACTTAACCTCAGCAAGCGGCGCGGCAATGTGCAGGTCTATGACAGCCGACGGGCGCCCCAACTCCGCGATACGCCCTTTGGCAAGATCCAAGTCACCAATGGTGGGGATGCGAAAAAAGCCCAGCAAGGGAGCGTCACCGTATCGGCATACGATAAGAAAGGCAAGTTGCTGAAGCGAATCGCGCTGACGCCGGGCATGGATTTGACGCCGCTGCATACGACCGCAGAGGCGCGTTTCGAGATTTGGAAAGACCCTGGTTCATCAGATGCGTTTGGCAATCCACGCGCGTATGATCCGGAAGCACAATATAACTAAGTGCGCACAGAGTCTTGAGCAGCGATCTGAACCATTACCCTAAAATAGGAGGAAATTTAGACTTATGGCACCCAAACCACCCCTTCCAGCCCTGATTATCGGTCTTGGCGGCTCCGGCGCGCTCACACTTATGCACGTCAAAAACCAGCTGCTCCAAACCTATAACGGGACGATGCCCGAAGAAGTCGGGTTGATCGTCTTTGATACCAGCCAAAAACCCACCGGGCAATCCTCCATTGCCCAATTGGCGGAGATCGCCCCGCGTGAAATGGGACACTTAGGCGGAAATGCCAAAGCAATTGCCGAAAATGCCGCCGCCAAAAATCCCGACTTCGCCCACATTAGCTCGTGGTTTCAAGCCGATACCTATCTCCGCACGCTGCCCGAAAATTTATGGCAATTAGAAGATGGGGCGGCACAAGCGCGCCAACTGGGACGCTTGGCATTGTTCAAAGATTTAATGGCGACCAACCTCTCCCAATTCTTCACCCGTGTGAATGACCGCGTGAACGCCCATAAGCGGATCAGTGGCACCTCCCGCTCCTTGACCGTCTTTATTGTGGCATCGGTCGCCGGCGGCACCGGCGCGGGCTTGTTTCTCGATGTCCCTTATCTCGTAAAAACCATCGCCCGTGCCAACAGCCTAGAGGTGCAATTACGCGGCTTTTTGTTCCTTCCCGAAGCCTTCGGTGCCACGCTTGATGCGACCAGCCGCTCCGACGCGCAACCCCGCGCGTTCGCATCACTGCGCGAACTCAGCCGTTTTCAGTTGATCGAAGATTATGCCCTCGGCTACCCGATGCGTTATCAGAGCGAACGTTTTAGCACGAATACGGAGATCTGGCGGGGACGTTTGCGCAATAAATTATACGATCTGATCTATCTTGTGGATGGCAAGCGCCAGAATAACCCCTTGAACGCCGTATCGATGGAGACCGGATTAACCCCCAGTGTAGGGGATGCGATTTTATCCTTCATCGATAGCGAGGCGGGCGAATATCAACGCCAGCACATCGTCAATGTAGCGGAACGTATCCGGCAACGGCAAGGTGTCGCGGGGACAAAAGCCTTCAGTGGGGCGCTCGGCACCTACTCACTGGTGTTGCCAGTCCAGCGCATGATTCGCGGGTGGGGCTATCAGCTCGGTCTGCGCGCGCTCGAATTGCTGCTCAAACCTGCACGCACCGATCAATTGACACGCTTACCCATCGAACTTGCCGCCGATGAAAATCCCCAACGCACGATTACCCCCATTGAGGAAGTGCAAAAACTTCTGGAAGGGCAAAATGCGGTCAGCGACCCGCGTGATCCGGGACGACAAGTCTACCCCAGCCAACTCTGGCGGCAAATCTACCGCTGGTACGATGCCGGTGTCCTCAAAAAATCGCAGACGGCGCGCCAAATGGCAACGTACAACACGGATCAGTGGATGGGCTATCTGCGCCCGGCGGGGGCAGATAAAAGCAATGATAGCACACGAATTTTACGCATCATCGATGGCGCATTGGCAGAAAATGTCACTCAAAAAGTGGAATTGAGCAAAGCCACCAAAGCCGATCCCACCAGCGACAGCAGCCGTGTCATCGCCGAAACGGATCGCCTGATCAATGGCCAAGTCGGTCGTGGACGCAATGATGGAAGTCGTGAAGGCGGCATCTTCCGCACCACCCTCGAAGATTTGGCGCAGTATCATATCAGCCGCTTTCGTCAGGGTCTAGAGTTCTACCTACTCGGACAATTGAATGGCGAAGATGATACCCGCGCGCAAGAAGGACGCACCGGCAAGTTAGGGTGGACGCTGGCAGTCCTGCGCGAAATGGACAATATTTTTACAGGCGTACTCAATTTGCTCAGCGAAGGCAAAGGGCAAGGCTCAGCCGGACAACAACGATCCAGCCTACTCGGAACCTTTAGCCAAGCGGAAAGCGATTTGCGCGCGGCGATGAACCAACGCGGTAATTTAATCGGTGGGCACCCCGCCCACAAGCGCCAAGACGAATACCGCGATGCTGCCGAGCAAGTCTTGGATTTGTTTCGTGCCGAAGTCGCGCGCGACACCGTGATCGACTCCATGCGCGAAATGCGCAGTTACGTACAAAGCGCCGTCACCCAATTAGAGCAGTGGGAACGCATCTTGGCGACTCATCATCAAGGCTTGTATGCCGAGGTTTATCGCGGCAATGAGATCGTCAAGACTGAGCGGCTTAAAGAAGAACGTGTTCCCAGCCGCGAGGTCATCAACAATAAAACGTGGGAAGACAAAACGTACCAGCGCTACGAGGAACAGTCCAACGCCCTCTTCAATGCCATGCGCGGGATGAACTGGACGGCACAAGAAATCAAAGACAGCACCAGCACGCCCAAATTGCGAATCGGGTTCACCGTCAACAATGAACCCCTGCGCGATGAAATAAATGGCGAATGGAATCGCAAAAATGCGGATCTGTTGATGAACTTTTGCCGTGACATTTTCCGCGATGCGCGCGAGCAATTGACCATCTTACGCTATCTTGCCGAAGAAGGCTATAAAGACCGCCCAGAACAATTGGGGGCTTATTTGCACGCCAACACCGGCGCGATGTTGAGCTATGAAGGGGCAATTGCGGGCAACGTCATGCCTGCCGTTTATCTCCTTGCCCACCAAGACTCGGGGTATAGCGATGGGCAAAGATTCCTTGAGCGCGTGATGGCAGAATTGCGATCCCGCGCCGGGGTTGCTGATGATAATGCGACGGGCGCGCGCTTGCAAAATTGTGACGACCCCTATCGCTTGACAGTGGTCAGCATGACCGAACTCATCCCCTTTGATTCGGTCAGCGACTACCGCACGGGCAAAGACCCGTATATGAACAAACCGAGCAGTGAGCGCCCGTTGCTGCACATCTTCCCTGCGGAGGTGCGCGTGGTGCAATATGAAGATCGCCTGACGCGCGATTTACGGCAGGAACGGCGGCAACTCAGCAATCGTGTGGCAGTGCTGCTCGAAGATATCGATCGTTTCCGCGATTTCCTGTCGCTAATGGCACACCGCATCATCACCGAAGATCGCGATAATCTCGACAATAAGAATACGAATTTCGTCTATTATCTGGTGACGCCAAGCATCGAAAACCCCCAAGATAGCATGGTGACGAGCGAGTGGTGGTTGACCCAACCGTCCCCCAATCCATCCCTTCTCGAAGCCATGACGACCTACATCTTCCGTGAGGAAGATTGGGGTTTGCGCGCCCATAATTCTGGCTATCGCTACAGCATTGATTACCAACACATTACCAATTATCTGTTGAATGTGCGCCAAATGGACACCGATGAACGCGTTGCTGCGGGTGCCGATCAGTATGTCGGCGTCTATAATCCCATCATGCAAGGATGGTTGAACAAATACCCCTCCAATTCCCAAAAATACGGGCAAATGGCGCGCATCATCGTTGAGTATGATGTGATGAAAGAGTTTGAGGAATTCCTTAGAGGTGAACTCACCAAAGCAGATGCCAAGCGCCGTGAAGCGCCTATCGCTGCGGGTATTCAAGGACAACAACAGGATATGCGTAGTCAGGAAGCCGCACAAGACATTTACGACTTGTATTCGGTCTCCCTCATTGTCCTCAGCGAAATGATGACGGCGAAATTCAAAGATGGTGAAATTTTGGCTAGTCGCGGCTAAATGAGCGAAAGCAGCGCACACAGGAGTACAGGAATGAGATCAAGACAAACTCTATCAGGTGGACTGGTGATGCTGCTTTTACTCTTTTTAGGATGGAGCAGCCTACCTCTCAACGCCCAAAACCAAACCGTCACCGTCACAATTGACGGCGAACCGCCGACCATCGTCGTGGATGAAACCGCTTTTACCATTAATATCGCCTTATCAGGGGTAAGCACAAACTGCCCAACCCCGCCGATAACCCAACCTGTTGATGCCGCGCTGGTGATCGATGTCTCCACCAGTATGAACGAACAAGACGGCTTGCCCGATACCCGTTTGGCTTACGCCCGCCAAGCGGCGGAATTGTTCGTGCAGGCACTCACGCTTGATCTGGCTCCAGAGCGGGGCGGGGATCAAGTGGCAATTGTAACCTTCAGCAACGGTGCATCCGAATTGGTGCCCTTGTCGCAAAATCAAACGCAGTTGCTCAATAGCGTGCGTGGTTTAGCATTGCAGGGCGGCACCAACATAGCCGCCGGGCTACAACAAGGCACCGACACCCTCCTGAACTTTAACACCCAAAATACGGCTGCCAGCCGTGTGATCGTGCTTTTGTCCGATGGCGACTCCAACGCGGGTAGCGCCATTTTGGCGGCAGAGCGCGCGCGCTCGGCGGGCGTGCGGGTGATCACGGTTGCCGTCGGTACCACCGCATCGACTGATCTCCTATTGGCACTCGCCGATAGTCCGTCCGACTTCTACAATGAACCCAATGCCTCCAACTTGCCCGTGATCTTCCAACGGATTGCGGATCTCATTCAATTGAGCATCGCTGCGCGCGATCTCCAATTTACCTATACCTTTGACAATACCCGTTTTGAACTGGTGCCGGCAGGGATTACCCCCCCACCCGTCAGCACGACTGCCAATAGCGTAACTTGGTCACTGGGCGAGTTAAACAATGCCGATACCGCCGATTTTCAGATGCAATTACGATCCAATCAAATCTTTAATCAAACGTCCGTTGGTCAACTGACTGGCACTTATCTTTTATGCGATACAAATACGCAAGAGGTTTTCACTGCAACGGGACCAGTCGTCAGTATCGTCTCTCCGTCGCCCACGCCCACACCGACCCATACCTATACCCCCTTGCCATCACCGACGCCATTACCAACGGCTACGCCTACTCAGCCTTCTATCGCGATAGGATCATTCGTGCCCTCTCCGCCTTCTACTCCAGCTATTTCGACCATTCTTGATTTTTGCGTTGGGGGCTTGGGCGGGCTTGTGCCTATCCTGCTGGCGCTGTTACTGCTGGCATTGGCATTGCTGTGGGCATTCTGGCATTATCGCCGCCACCGCGCGGGTAGATGTTCGGCACTCTGTCTTGTGTTATGGACGACCTTTGGGTTTTATACAGCGCTCGCCTTATGGCTCTTTGCGCTCCCCTTCATTGGGACGCTATGCGCCCCCCAAGAAAGCGTCTATTTTTGGCGACAAGACCCCAGTAATGGCTACACCGGCATCTATGTGACGGCACCCAATGCCAGCACCAACGCCAGCTTTAATGCCCTCAATACGAACGGCTGTGTAGGTTGCCATACCGTTTCGCAAACAACCGAACGAGTCGCCGCCATCCTCGGATCGCCCCCCGGTGATCTGCTCATCTATGACTTCGATGGCACCCGATTGCCGATCCCCGTCAATATTGATGCCTTTTATGCGGCTTTCTCGCCCGATGGTCAGCGCTTGGTTTATGTGAGCGCCAACGTTGACTTACGCATTCTCGATCTGCAAACAGGCATAGACACACCACTCGCGGGTGCCAGTGACCCCACCCAAGCAGAGACCATGCCCTCGTGGGGACCTAACGGGCAGATCGCCTTTGTGCGCCCGGTGAACAACGCTTCCATGATATCGGGCTATGCGATCAATGGTCCGAGTGACATTTATGTCGTCTCGGAAAATGGCGGCACCGCCACGCTCTTATTGGGCGCAAGCGGAGACGGCTTCAATTATTATCCCTCCTTCTCCCCCGATGGACGTTGGTTATCCTTCACCCATCACAACAATACAACCACCTACAGCGACCCCCAAGCCTTGATTTACATTGTGCCCGCAACGGGCGGTCAACCTATCGAGATCGTCGCGAACCGTGACGAAAACGGCAACAGCATTCCCGGCGCGGCAAACAGTTGGTCGTCATGGAGCCGCGATGGCAGTCAATTGGCGTTTAATTCACAGCGCAATGACTCCAATTATGATATTTTCACGACCACCATCACCGAGTCCGGCAACAGCACGGTCGCCGTCCCTTTAACCAGTGCTTCGCAAGCCGGCGTCTTCGAGCATCTACCCTTCTGGGGGCTGCCCATTGCCACTGTCGATCTAGGCACCCAACTACCGGGACTGTTGCCATTTCTTTTGCCGATTCCATTATTGGCATTGCTCGCATGGGCAAATTGCCAGACAAGGACACCTGACACGATCCCGCAACCTTCCCAACCCGTGGTGCTACCGCCCCCGCCCCCGCCCGATCCCTTAAAACTACCGCCGCTGATTCCACCGTGGCAACCACAACCCTCCCTCATCATCGGGCTAGGCGAATCCGGGCGATGGATACTGACACATCTTAAGAAATCCTTCTTGGATGCGGGCTTGGGCAAAGTCCCCGATGGTATTCAGTTGGTCGCGCTGGATATGGGGGACTGGCAGCAGCTTGAAAATCAGGCATCCCCTGTACAGTTTGCTGGCGTCCACTTAACGCGCGAAGAAGTGATCGAGCTTAACGATAATCTCAGCGACGATCTGCGCCGCCTGCGCGATACCGAAACGGTCGATCCCCAACTGCGTCGTTGGATGGATCGCGAAATCGCCGCCACCCTGCTCGCACGGTATCAGGAACAAACCGATCTCCGCAACGGTGCCAAGGGTCAGCGCGTCTTGGCACGCTTCGGCTTACTCAAGCATCTGCGCGAAGCCCCTGCGGATACAAACTTCTTTGATCGCTTGCGGACCAGCGCCGCCACCGTCCTATCTGCCCAAGCCGCCCAGTTGACCAAACGTGGGCTGTCCGATGATCGCCGATTGAATATTATCGTCATCGGCGACACCTATGGAGACATTAGTTCGTCGGCACTGTTCGATGCCGCCCTGCTGGCGCGTGAAGCGGGCAGACAAAACGGTGCCAAAGGCTATCGCGTCAGCGCGCACATCATGACGGATCAAGTCCGGCAGGAAATTTCACAAAATCGTGAAAGCGATCAAGTGAACACCGGCGCGACCTTGCGCGAGATCGCGCGTTATCAATTGGCGGATGCCCGTGCCTTCCCCATTCGTTATCAACAAATTGCGGATGACCGCTGTGACTATCTGCCCTTTGACGAATTTGTCGTCTACGATGGCAGCGGGCGCAACTTACGGCAACCCCAACTGACGGTCTATCCCGCGATTGCCGATGCTATTGCACTCTGGTTGGATAGCGTCGTGCGCCAAGATAATGATGTTCGTGATTTACAAAGCGCTGAAAAGAACAAGATCAGTCAGGGACAAGGCGAGACCGATCAGGTGCATATCATCAGCCAAGGTATTTTCACCTATCGCCTACCCTTTGCCGACTTGATCGAAGTCATTCAATATCGCTTCCAGCAAGAAATCTTCCGCGCTTTCATCATGGGACGATCCCTGAACGAAACCAATGTCCGCTTGGATGAAAGTCTGAATGGCGAAACCTTTGGCAGACAATCAAGCACCAGCGAAAGCGTGGCAAATGACTTCTTGACGGGCAAATTACTCGCCTCCAACGAAACGCGCGCGCTCAATGTCATGCAGGCATTGGACTACCTGCTCAACCAACGCAACCCCAAGGACGCCTTGGCTGCCCTGCGGCGATCTGAAACCATCAAGGAAGATTTGTTCGCTCAGTTGTTATCGCCGCTTGTGGCGCTCTTGCTCAACGGTCAAGCCGTCACCATCAAGACCGATATTTTCTCCGCACGCGGGGGCAAGATCGGGTTTGTATTGGCATTCTTAAAACAGGTACAACGCCTGAGCAAAGATCTTCAAGAGCAATTAGGGGCAATCCAAGAGGTTACGGATAAACGTGATGCCCTTCATAAAGCATTGGAACGATTGATTGTCACCGCCCAAAGCGCCGAGTTGAATCTGTCTGAGCAAGCCCAAGCGCTCGGTGTGATCGCCGGTATCGATAAAAATCTGCGCGAGCGGGTGCTGCCGCGTCTCACCGCCCTTGATGAGCGCCAACAACAGATGGGCTCGATTGATGGGGTGCGCCAATACCTGTGGCGCGATGCACAGGATGAACCGCTCGAACGGGTCTGGTACAACCGTTACCTCGTGCCGCCTAGCCAAGATAGAACTATTTCGCCCGACGCCGATAAGCGGCAGGCGGCATTGGCGCAATTGTATTGGGAAGTTGCACCCACCGATGCGGATGGCGATATCAAGATTCAATTGGCACTGGTTGGTGAAAAAGGCAGAACACGGTTAGACATCACCTCAGAGGCAATTGAGGCATTTGACCTTGCCTTGATCGACCTTGCCAGCCGTTACTGTGCGCCCATTATCACAGGTCAAACGCTGGCGCAGACCCTCAGCGAGACCTTGTTCAATGAGGACAGCACGCGCGCCACCGTCCAAACCCTCGTTGAGCAATCAAGTATTCAGATCTCGCCGCTCAAAGACACCGCGTACCAAAATGCAGTCCTCAATGTTGTTATCAGCGGCAATACAACCGTTGATCTGAGCGCAGTCGAGCAGGCTATCAGCACCCAAAGCGGCAAAGAAGAAGGAGAAGGATACTTGCGCCTCAATGTCACCGATCCTTACTCAATTAGCGTGAACCGTCGTCTGGCGGCGATCCCACTAGAGGGCGTTACGTCGTTAGATAATGCACGCCGCACCTATCGCCGTAACCACAATTTGATTAACGAACCGAATTCGCGTAAAAACCCGAACCCCATCCCGACATCGGTATATGAATCAGAAGCCGAAGCCCTGATGCTGGAGGCACAGTACCGAGAAAAACTGCGCGAAAATCCAGAATTGCTGCATCCCGTCGTCGTGACCTCCTTTGCGGACGAACCGCGCGCCCGCGCCTTCTATTTGGCATTGGCGGCAGGCGAGCTGGAAACCCGCAAGGTGCGTGGCAGCGACCGCTATGCGTTGTACTATACAGGCGGAAGCCAACCTAAGGAGTTCCCCCCGGCACGTACTGGTGAACATCCATTGATCGCTGGATTGATGACCATCTTGATGGATAACAACGTCTTTCCAACGACAGAGATCGTGGCGATGATCGAGCGCTATCGGACGGATGATGACATCTCCGTCATCTTTGAAGACTGGCAGAAACGTGGTTGGCGTGCTTGGGTCGAAGAACTGGATAATTACGATGAGCGCAGCAGCAAGATCGTGATGGATATTCTAAGAGTCTCGCGACTACTCGCAGATCGCTATCGCGCCTAAATAAGCATGGGCGGTGGGGGTGCTTGGTCACCACGCCGCCCACATCAAGCAGCATCACGGATAAATGGAAGGGACGATCATGGGTGATTTTGAGCAAATTCTCACTATTTTGGATGCCGAGAAATTAACCCGGCTGCTTGATGTACTCACGGACAAAGCGTTTGAAGGGATAGCTGATTTCGATAATGTCACCGGTGATAAAGGGCGCCTCAAAAAAGTCGATAGTTTCAACAGCAAAACCATAGAAAGCGCGGTCCGGGCATTTGTCAGCGCGGGGCTGGTGACGCGCTATGATGAAGACGAACGTCAGATTTATTTGGCACAAGATTTACTCAACACGAGTTCCAGCGAGGAACGTGCGGATTTGTTACACCGCGCCATCAATGGCGAAGACCTAGGTGCTACGACTCCCCATGATTTTAGCGCCACCCTTGCAGAACAACGCCGTCAAGACGAGCAACGTGCCTATGACGAGCAACAATATGCCCTTGCAGAACAACGCCGCCAAGACGAGCAACGTGCCTATAACGAGCAGCAATTCGCCCTTGCAGAACAACGCCGTCAAGACGAGCAACGTGCCTATGACGAGCAGCAATTCGCCCTTGCAGAACAACGCCGTCAAGACGAGCAACGTGCCTATGACGAGCAGCAATATGCCCTTGCAGAACAACGCCGTCAAGACGAGCAACGTGCCCTCGACGAGCAACAATTCGCC
>Ga0163144_10014285_pt1 | contig 16500 bp, 9 predicted proteins | sample OliLak19BULKMAT1_FD_123175 | JGI IMG/M metagenome (GOLD analysis project Ga0163144, IMG submission 123175) | Freshwater microbial mat bacterial communities from Lake Vanda, McMurdo Dry Valleys, Antarctica - Oligotrophic Lake LV.19.BULKMAT1 | ecosystem: Environmental > Aquatic > Freshwater > Lake... | reverse complement strand
GCTGTTCGCGTTGGCATAGAGACCGTGCACAAACGGAGACTGGAGCTGGACAAAGTAGTTCCACGGCCAGATCTGCCCGCCGTGGGTGTGTCCGGACAGCGTGAGCCCCACATTCTGGGTGACGGCTTCCGGCCACGCGCGCGGCTGGTGCGCCAGCAGGATCAGCTCCCGTGACCCATCCCGCCCTTCCAGCGCCTTGACCAGGTTTGCGCCGTGCCCGTTCCCAAACCGGTCCGCGTTGTAGTCATCCACGCCCGCCAGGTCCAAGCCGGTGCCAATCTGGGTCCGCTCATTGCGCAGCACGTGGATGCCCAGACGCTCCAGCTCCCGGGTCCACTCATCCACGCCGGAGTAATACTCATGGTTCCCGGTGACAAAATAGACCCCAGATCGCGCGTGGAGATCCATCAGCGGCTCCACCGCGCGGCGCAGCTCAGCCACCCCGCCGTCCACCAGGTCCCCGGTGAGGCAGATGATGTCCGGCGTCAGCGCGTTGGTCTTGTTCACCAGGTCTTCAATGTACGCGCGCCCAACGGTGGGTCCCACGTGGATGTCCGTCATCTGGACCAGCGTGGTGCCGTCCATCTCCGGGGCCAGCCTGGGCAGTGTGACCTCAACTTCTTTCACGGAGGCACCGCGCGCCTGTTCCGCCACACCGTGCACGCTCACCGCGCCCACCGTCAGCGTGGCCGCTCCCGCCACCGTGCGTTGCAGCAAGAGACGGCGCGCGGGGTTGGTGACGTCATCCGGAGCCTTGCTGAGCTTGAGCACCAGGAGCCCGGTCCAACGGAGAAGGTCCGTTGCCAGCAGCGTCATCACCATCAGGAACAGGCAGCCCATCCAGATGAACGCGGGCCAGGCCACCACACCAATCTCCAGCGGTGAGAACAACCGCGTGGACACCATGGTCACCGGCACGGACAACGCCAGCGCCACCAGGACGCCACCCAGCACCCTGGGCCACGGCCGGGCCAGCTTGGAGTCCCGGACCAGCCGCACCCACACGTAGGCATGCATGGCCACATTCACCGCGGAACCCACGCTCGCAAACAGCAGGAAACTGGTCAGCTTGTTCATGGTGGGAAAGATGCCTGAGGAGGGTGGGTGGGTTCGATGAAGAAATGTCACGTGGGCGTGAGGGTCAGCAACGCGCCATGGTAGACGCTGGGTCCATGGTCACTGCCTCCGACGTCATGCCCGCCCGGATGGACCTGGTGTTTGCACTGGGCAGCGCGGCGGCGGGCACCGCGGGCCTGGTGCTCCTCTTCAAAGAGCCACTTCCCGCCGTCATCTTCATGGTGCTGCTGCTGGCGCTCTGTGTGGCGCGCTGGCACACGCGCGCGGACCTTGCCGCGCTTGCTGTTGGCCTGACGCTGGGAAACGCCACCGAGCTGCTATGTGATTCCCGCGGCCTCTGGATCCATTTCAACCGCAGCGTCCTGGGCGTGGCGCCAGCGTACATCCTGGTCTGCTACGCCATCCTCTGGGTGTGTTTCCCCCGTCTGATGGACGCGCTGTTGCAGCGGCAACGTCCGCCCGTGCAGGGCGTAGCTACTGCGCTGCTGCTGTGGGGCGGTCACGTGGGCCTGGCATGGGTGGTGGGCAGCCAGAACACGCCGCTGCTGCTGCTGTCCGCGGCTTTCCTCGCCGTGACGCTGTGGCGTTTCCATGACGCGCATGACCTGGGCGCGGCGGGCTTTGGCGCGCTGCTGGGGATGGTCTGGGAGATTCCGGCCACGTTGAGCGGCGCATGGATTTATCCCGAACCGCAGTTCCTGGGCCTCATTCCCTGGTGGCTGCCGGTGGCCTACGGCGTGTTCTTTGTGAACCTGGCGCGGGTCACCGCCTGGCTGGCTACGCGCGGTCAAAGTTGATGAGGCCGGGGATGGCGTCACCGCTGTAGAACTCACGCCACTTGGCCACCTGGCCGTTGCACATGGCGTACATCAGCGCGCCGGCAACATACTGACCAAGCCGCGCACTGGTCTGCCTGCCGCCGTCATTGGTGTTGTTGATACGAAAGGTGGGCGCGTTGGGATCCAGCGGGTTGTAGAGGTCCAGCACCTCGCCCTCACCCGCGCCGCCGCTGCCGTCCAGGACGCCGCCGGTGCGTGTCACGCCGCCGTACCAACCCGTCTTCAGCCACCCCTGGCCCAGGATGATGGAGAGGTTGCTGTTGCGCTGCGGGTTGTCCGGCCAGCCCGCCTTGTCCAGCGCGTTCTTGGTGCAGTCCCCGTAGATGTGCACCACCATGTTGTCTCCCACGCTGCCGCCAGATGATGACGTGGGGTCCGGTGCCTGCGCGCAGTCCCGCATGAATTCATTGAGCGCGTTGCCGGTCATGAACGTCTGGTTCTGCGCCGCCACCAGGTTGTTGAACAACCCGTGCGGGTCATCATTGAACGCGGGCGCCATCACCATGTTGGTGACGCCGTTGGAAAACGCGCGCGCCGTCAGGATGAGCGTGCGCGCAAAGTCCGCAAGCTGCCGCGAGCCGGAGATGCGCGTGTCACTGGAGGCAACGGCTTCCACCACGGCCAGCCGCTGCGCGTTGGTGCTGCCGGCACCCAGGCCCAGCGCGCTGAGGATGGTGGGATTGCTCAGGCCCAGGTAGCGGCACACGTCATCTGTTGACGGAGTCAGCGTGGTGGCAAGCTGCTGCACCATCACCTGCAGCGCCTGGTCCGCGCTCTTGTACGCCTCCTGGTAGCTGTAGTTCCCGGCCGCTTTGTTGAGGCGCTTGACCGCCTGGTAATACCTTTCATAGAGCGCGGCATTCTCCGCGCGGGCAATCACTCGGCCCGGCTTGGCGGCTTCACTGGCCACCATGTCAATCAGGCCTGGAAAGCTGCGCGCGCGCGCCACCGGAATGGTCCCGCTGCCGCTGGCTGCACCAAAGGGCTGCGGCTGCCCGCCGCCATTCACCGAGTCCACCGTCATCACCGGAATTGCCGTGGGGCTCTCACGGTTCTGGAGGACAGCAGCGGCGGCAAACACGGATGCCTCACCGCGCGTGCTGCCCGCGCCGCCCGTGGGAAAGCGTGTGTTGGTGATGGCCACTTCATCATGGACAATGTTGAACCCGCCCATCAGCGCGGTGACCTGGCGCCGTCCGGGCAGGTCCGTCCACGGCGTGTCTGACGTAAAATACAGCGGCTTGGTGGTGTTGACCGCCTGCTGCACCGCGGTGCGGTGGATGGCAACGGGCGTGGCGGTGATGCCGGCGCCCAGCCGCTCCACTTCCCGCGCCACTTCAATGTGCGGCCACAGCAGGTAGAACCGGCTCAGCGCGCCCGTGCCGGCGTTGATGTGCAGGGACTTGTTGATGGTGCTGGCCGCGGCAGCCTGCGCGTGCGCCGTGCCCAGGGTGTCCTCCATGACTTCAAACACCTTCCATGGCTTCACACCCACCATGCTCCCGGTGAGCACCATCAACTTCAGGAAATCCCGGCGGTCCTGGTCACTGGCACCCAAACGATCATTTTTGCGGAACTTGCCCATGGCTTGCCTCGTGTTCGTTCGGGTTTATTCGCAGATGTAGGAGCCGCTGAGCATGGCGGCCACGGCCACCTGCTTGCCCAACTGGGGATCCACGCTCATGCCGGTGTTGCCCAGCGTCGTCGCCACAATGCGGTCACAGTAGGCCAGGTGGTCTTCCGTCACCGGCTGGCCAAGCAGACACGTGAAGCCACTTTCCAGGCAGCAACCCACCTGGTTGGCCGCACACGCGCTGTCATTGAAGAGCCTTGCCTGGTTGGCCACCGAGCCTCCCGTGTTGTCCGGGTCCATACAATCCGCCCGTGCTGACATGTTGGCCACAATCTCCGCGGAGCCCTGCAGGAAGACGTCAAACAGCTTGGCCGCGCCGCCCGTGGAGAGCTGCAGTGACTCCGGTTCATTCTTGCTGAAGTCCGGCGCGCCCAACGCCTGGGCCTTCTCAGAGTAGATGCTCCCTGCGCTGCCATCCGCTGTGCTGGCCAGGTCAATGCCGCGGGAGGTGAGGAACTGGCCCATAGAATCGTATGACAATTTGCTGCAGCCGTGCACGCGCAGCGCAAAGTCCGGAGGGCCTTCACCCGCCAGCAATGAGAGCACCTGGTCCGGCGGCAGCACCGGCTCAATGGGATGGTGGAACATGCCGCCGTTGGGATCTCCCACCGGCGGAACGTAGCCCGCGTCCGGCAGCGGAGGGTCCGGCAGGTTGGCGTCCACGGAACCGGCATCCGGCGGTGCCGCGCTGCTGGCGGTGACCACGGAGCTGGAGCTGACCGGCGCGGCGGATGACGGAGGCTGCGCAGATGACCCGCCTTCCGAGGACGTGGTGCCCGGATCACTGGTTGCCGTCATCACGGAAGACCCCGCGCTGGAGACCGGCCCGCTGCCGCCCGCCGATGACGACGGAGCCGGACCCGATGTAGAGGATGAGGAGCCCTGCGGGCCGGCGTCCGGAACCAGCGGCGGGCCGGCGTCAAAGCTGCCTTCTGAGCGCGCGGCTTCCGCTTCCAGCTCCACCCAGCGGATGAAGCGCGTGAGGTGGCTGCCGGTCGTGCCAAACGCGGGCCCCGCAAGGGACGCGTGCTGGCCCTTGAGAAGGATGAGGCTCTGGCCCGGCTCATACATGTTGTAGAGCAGGTCCCCCGTCAGCAGGCTGCTTTGCGCGCGGTACGAACGCGCGCTCTCATACGCATCCGGCACCCCGCCCGCCGTCACGTGGCTGAGCCAGTTGATCTGGTTGGTGGCCGCAAGCTCACCGGAGTGGCAGCTGAAGCAGTTCTGCGTCTCCAGAGACATGATGGGGATGATGTTGGCCACAAAATATGTGCGCGCTGCTTCACGCGGCGTGGGCGGCGGCATCCAGGTGTCCGGACGGGATGCGTCCGGAATGCCGGTGTCCGGGCGTCCCGCATCCGGGATGCCGGTGTCCGGCGCGCCGGCGTCAACCACGCCGCTGTCCGGCACACTGGCCACGCTGGCGTCAGGTGCGCCGGCATCAGGGGTTTCATATTGCGTGCACGCGCCAAGGCTGAGGAGCAGGCCAAGGGGTGCGGCAGCGCTGATTCGGAGGAGGCTGGAATGGATGGTGTGCATGGCGTCCTCAGAACCGCGTGTAATCGTCACTGGTGAGCATGGTGTACAGCACGGCTTTGAGCGTCCCGGGCACACGCGAACTTCCATCAAACGGATGGGTGCCGGCGTTGAGCACCGCAATCCATTGATCCGTCATGGCCAGCGGCGGGCGCACCGGGTCATTCACAATGTCTGACCGGCTCATCATCCAGTACCAGAGGCGGTTGACCATGCAGCGGGCAACCTCCGGGTCATTGGCCATGCCCTGCGTGAACTCGCTGAGGTCACCGGCGGGTGCATTGACGCGCCAGCCTCCGCGCAGCGGGCTCTGGAACTGCGGCGTCAGGAAATCCGCAATTACGGACGAGCGCGGCGGCGTGGTGGGTGTATCCACTTCAAAATCACAGGTGGCCGGCGTGGAACCGCAGGTCTTGGCGCGGCCGCCCGTCCGGATGTTTCCCGTCTTCAACGCGGCGCGGTCCCGCAGCACACCGCGGCGGTCATAGTTGGCAAAAAACGCCGCCTGGCGGTTCATGGTCTGGTGGCACTTGGCGCACACCACACTTTCCGCGGACGCAAAGTTCACCGGCATTGTCGGCATGGCGGTTCCGCCAATGGGCTGGAAGACCTGGTCCCAGACGCCCTGCGGCTCCGCGGGATGGGGACGGCAGGCAAAAATCTCCTGCACCACGCGCACGCGGTGGAACGCCAGCCCGGAGTGGTTCACGGCCTGGAACGCGGGGTTGCCAATGATGCCAGCGTTGACGCTGTTGGCGTCATAACAAGCCGTGCTCCCGGTGGGGTCCCCAGAGCCGTCAACGCCGGATGAGCAGGTGCACGCCACGGAGGTGAACGTGCCCGCCGCATCCATGCTGAAGCAGCGGTCAGAGGGCTGCGTGAACATGGCGCCCAGCGGCAACGTGTCACTCACCGTCACCATGGCGGCCATGGTGGGCGCAGCGTCCTGGTCCGCAATACCAAACGCGGGATTTCCCGGCGGTCCCATCCTAAGTGTATTACGCCAGAAAGAGAGCACCTGCTTCTTGAAGCGCGGGTCATCCTGCAGCGCGCCGCCCGCCACCTTCACCTTGCCGTCCAGCATACGCTTGATCAGTTCCCGGTACTTGAGGACGCGGGAGGGCGCGCCCATCAACTCCCGGATTTCCGCCAGCGAGGGCACATTGCCGCGCACCTTCAACGACGCCATGCGGAGCGCCTGACCGTAGTCCGTGACGCGCGCATCCAGACGCTGCTGGTAGTAGTCCTCCAGCGGCTGGACGTACTCGCGGATTTCCGGGTGGCCTTCCGGCAGCCCGTCTGCGCCGTGGGTGCGGAGCGTGACGTCCATGGACACACGCTCCGTGCTGGCCTGCAGCGGCTGCGGCGGTGGCGCTTCCAGCTCTGCACAACCTGCAATCACGGCACACGCCGCCAGCGGCGTGAACCAGCGGCCGCACGCACGGGACAAGGGTGCCACAACAGGAAGGCTGCTCATCACTGGGCCTCACTCATGATCCAGGGCGTCAGGGCCGCCCGGAAGTTTTGGAATTCTGTGCCGGTTGAGGGGAACCACCAGCCGTGCGGGTTGCCGGTGTTGGCCGGGTCCACATTCTGGAAGAGGACGCTGTTGCCTGGCGTCACGGGGTTCACCCACTGCTTCACATTGGCGCACGCCAGCGCCGGATTGGTCTGCAGCGTGGTCAGGTTCATCATGGACGTGGGCCGCGTGAAGCCCGTGCCGCCGGTATGACACGCAGTACACGCCGCGCCGCCGCCGTCCAGGTTGTTGGACATCAGGCGCGGCCGGACTGCGGACTCAAAGACGGCCAGGTTGGTGCACGGTGTGAGCTGCACAGGTCCGCCGTCCACCAGGGGGCCCGCGTCCGGAACCACTTCCGGGCCAATAAAGCCAAACTCAATGCTGAGGTAGCTGTTGAGCCCGCCCGCATCCGGGCTGCCACCGGCGCCAAAGAAGTTGGCCATGATGACGCCAGGACTCTGGGTGATGGGGAAGAAACTGTTGCCCGGGATGACACCGTTGAAGCCGGGGTCAATGTCCACAATCTCCGCCGGGAAGTACCGGATGCCGCCGTCCGCCGTCACTGACCGCGTCCAGCGCGTGAACAGCACCGTGGTCACCCGCAGGCTCTGGTTGGGCGGCGTGATGAGCGTGACGTAGCTGAACTCCAGCCCGCTGCCCACGCGGATGGCGCGCACCGTCACCGTCACACCCGCCAGCTCCGGCCGGCACAGCCGAGTGCCCAGCTCAATGGTGGTCTCCTCAGGGAAGAGGCTACCCACCGGCGGGATGTTGGGGAGGAACTGCGTTTCACAACCGCTGGTCTCAAACTCCGTGCCGGTGATGCCCAGCTCCGCATTGTCCGCGGCCTTCTCCAGGTTGACCCAGTTGAGGAAGTGCGTGCGGTCCGTCTCCCGTGACGCCGGACGGAGCAGGCCCTGGCCACCTTCATGGTTCTCATCCTTGATGAGGAAGAGGCTGGCCGAGGGCACCTGCTTGTTCACCAGGTTGGAGTTGTTGCGGATGAATTGGTAGCGCTGCTCAGTGAGTGACGCGGACTCACCGGGCACCACCATGAACGCCGTCTGCGGATTGCCCTGCACGTGGCAGCCCTGGCACGTGGCCTCAGGGCGCGTGATGGTGGATAGGCCGGTGTAGACGTGTGTTACAAAATAGTCCCGGGCCGCGGCGCGCTCCACGCTGGCGTCCGGTGAGCCCAGCCCAGCGTCCAATCCCGCATCCACCGGCGTGCCGGAGTCCAGCGGGCCCGCGTCCACCACCGGCTGCCCTGCGTCCGGCACCGGCGCGCTGTACGTGCCTTCCGCAATGGCCGCGGCGCGCTCCAGGTTCACCCAGGTCACAAATTCCGGCAGCACCGTGGTGTTGCCCATGGGCACGTAGCCGGGGGCCAGCCCGTTGTAATGGCGCGGCTTGATGGCCAGCAGGCTGTACTGCGGCTGTTCAAAATCCAGCAGCGGGTAGTTGGCCGCCGTGCGCCACGCCAACGACGAGCGGTACGCACCCAGGCCGGTGATGTCCAGCCAGTTCACCGGCGGCGCATAGCTGCGGGACAAAGCACCCGAATGACACGCCGTGCAGCTCTGCGAGACCAGGTGCGGATAAATAGTATTACTGAAATATGCTTCTGCAAGCTGGCGCGGCGTGGGCGGTCCGGCATCAAACCCCAGCGGCAGCGCAGCATCCCGCCCGGCGTCAAAGCCCGCATCCACAATGGCAGGCGCGGCATCCGGGCGTACGCCGGCGTCCGTGATGAACACCTGCTGCGCGGTCTGCTCCAGCATGACCCACGTCTTGAAGTTCTCAATGTCCTGCATCCGGGATTCCGGGCGGCCGTAGGTGTCTCCCAGGTGGACACCCTGCGTGAGCATGAGACTGTCCGCTGGCGTTGAGAAATCATAGAGCTGGCGGAAATCCGCGCTGACGTAATCAACCACGGATTCGTACTCAAACTCCGCGCCCAGGTGGTCCATGTAGTTCACCCGTTGCAGCGCGCCGAACTCACCCGCGTGGCAGAAGAAGCAGCCCTGCGCGTTGAGCACGTTGGAGACATTCTGTGCGTAGTAGGACCGCGCAATGTCCGTGGCGGAGAGCACCGCGCCCGCGTCCAGGCCGGCGCCGGCATCCGTGGTGACCGCAGCGTCAGGCGGAGGGCCGGCGTCCGTGGGACCAGCGCACGCAATGGTTCCTTCATCACACGCGGCCAGACGCTCCTTTTCCAGCCAGTTCTGCACCTTCACGCGCTCGTTGGCGTTGGAGGCCAGCGCCGGGCCGGCGTGCGCGCCTTTGGCGAGAATCAGGCTGAGCTGCACCTGGTTGAAATTGAAGAGGTGGGGAACGCCGCCCGTGAGCTTGTAGGTGAGGATCGAATCGTAGTTGGTGGGCGTTGCCGTGGGGAAGGACGCCAGGAAATTGATGTTGAAGGATGCGTAGATGCCGGTGCCCGAATGGCACGTGGCGCACGCGCGCGCCTGCATCATGGGGCGCACGTTGGTTTCAAAATCCAGGTGCGCGGCCGTACGCGGGTCCACCACCACCACCTGGCCCGCATCACCGGGCCCGGCGTCACGTGCGGGCACGCAGTCATTGCCGGTGGGGCCGGGACGTGAGCGGCACGCGTTGCGTTCCAGCTTCACCCACTCCTTGGCAAACCCCATGGCAGCGGCGGGATACGGCGGAGCAACGCCGCTGAAACCGTGGCGCCCCTTGCTGAAGAGGATGGACTGCGAAGGCATGCTGACTTCCGGCTCTTCCGTGTTGAAGAGCTGGTCACCGCCCGCGGTGCGCCAGCCGGCAACGCCGCGGTAGATGGTCTCACCGGGGACTTCCAGCCAGTTGATGCTGCGCGGATAGCCGTAGTCATACGTGTGACAGTTGATGCAGAGGTTGACCGGGTCCAGCAGGACGGGACGGACGTGGAGGTCAAAATAGACCCGCGCCTCCCGTGTGAAGTCCGGCGCGCCGTCCGGTGGACCTGCGTCCGAGGGATTGGCGCCGCCGTCATGGGGCCCGCCAGACCCATCCGCTGTACCGCCATCCAGGGAATCCCCCGCGTCCGCAGCGCCGCTGTCAGCCCCAGTGATGTTCTGTCCGGAGTCTTCATCCCAGCCGCTGCGGTCCTCCGTGGTGCAGGACGCCGCAAGCCCGCCACATGCCGCCAGACACGCCATCAGACACACCTTGGGTGTCCGCAGAACCATTGCGCTGGACAACAAGCTCTTCATACGGGCCTCATGCGCCTGGCGCGACATCCGACGCGTGACCGGTGTCAATATCGCGGATCGCATACGTCAGTTGCGAGGGCGCAAACAACAGCATCCGTCGGTGACGCGGGGGGTGTGGGTGTACCGCGCGCACCCACATGTGCGTGGGCATCACGCTGTCGCGGGGGGTGGCTGGCGCGTGCAAACATGGCGCGCATGACCTGCACGCCCTTGTTCGCGCCGCGCGCGCTGCTGCCTGGTGCCTTTGCCGTTGTGCTCACCTTGTCCGCCGGCCCTGCGCAGGCTCGGCAAGCGGGAATTGTGGGTGAGAGCGGAAAACAACTGGGCGGGACCTGCGTGGAATGCCACGCACACAGCGTCACGGGAGATATCCGGACCAGCGTTGTCATTGAGGATGCCGGGAGCCCGGCGGCCATGCCGCTGCTCCACACCAAGCGGTACACGCTGCGGGTGCGCGCCACCTACGCACAGGCGGTGGGGTTTTCCGGACTGCGTTTTGGGTTCAACACCGCCACCGGGCTGTCCACGCGCCCCCGCACGCAGGGCGTGCTGCAAGCCAACCTCACGGAGACTGCGGCGCGCCTTGAGGGTGGCGAGGCCACCCACACCACACCCAAGGTCCCCACGCTGCGTGACGTCAACAACTTCCCGTTTGTGGAGTGGCTGGTGGACTGGACCCCGCCGGCCCTGGCCATGGGTGCTGATGGCAACATCAAGATCTTCAACTCCGTCAGAAGGCCGCTGGGCGCCGCGGTGTCTGGTCCTCCGGCCGGCGAAATCCGCTCGCTGTCTCCGGCGTCCAACGGCCCGCTTGGCACGTTGGGCGCAGCCGGCGCCGAGTGCGGCGCCACAGTGAACACATTGAACCCGGCCGTCTGCGGCATGGCCGTCACGGTCACCCCAACGGCATGTGTGGACGCAGATGGTGACGGGTGGCTGCCCACGGCGTGTTTTTCGGACCGGACCAACAACGGCGGGGATTGTAATGACAACGCCGCCGGCATCAATCCCGGCGCACTGGATGCGTGCAATGGCCTCGACGACAACTGCGACGGCGCCACGGATGAAGGGTTGACCGGCACCTCGTTCTATCCGGACGCGGATTCGGACACCCACGGCGCGGACAACGTAGCCGCGGTGATGGCCTGCAACGCCACCCGCGCCATGCAGCTTGGCGTGATGAATCCGGTCTCCAACAACACGGACTGCAATGACCTGGAGTTCCTGGACAAACCCGGCGTCAGCGAGCGCTGTGACGGCGCAGACAACAACTGCGACGGCTCCACGGATGAAATGCTCACCACCACGGCGTTCTATCCGGACGCGGACACGGACAACTTTGGACGCAGCACCGCCGCCGCCGTGCAGGCGTGCAACCGCGCCCAGGCCATTGCCGCCGGGGTGGCCAACGCCGTCCTCAACAACATGGATTGTGATGACACCCGGATGAACGTCCGCCCGGGCTTCAATGAAGTCTGTGACGGGCTGGACAATGACTGCACCGGTGGCGCGGACAATGGCTTGGCCACAGAAGTGTATTACCCGGACGCGGATATGGACGGGTACGGCAGCACGGTGGCCGCCTCTGCCCGGACGGCGTGCAGCGCGGCACAGGCCGCAGCGCTGGGTGCGCCCAATGCCACGCTGGACAACACGGACTGTGATGATGGGCTGCCCCGCGCGCACCCCACCGCCACGGAAACCTGTGACACCATGGATGAGGATTGTGACGGCTCCACCGACGAGGACTTCCCCTACCAGAACCGGGCGCAAGGAGAATTGTGTGACAGCATGGATGACCCGGACCTCTGCCGCCGCGGAACCGTGGCCTGTTCAGCGGATGGGCTCAGCGCCATCTGCATCAATGATGTGGCCAGCCCGGAGATCTGTGACGGGCAGCAGCAGGACGATGACTGTGATGGCCAGCCGGACCAGGCCGTCTTTGCCAACCTGGGCCAGGTGTGCGGCGTGGCGGGCACCTGCACCGAGGGCCGCTACACCTGCACCAGCGCGGGCAACGGAACGCACTGTGTCCTCATCAATTTCCCCACGGAAATCTGCGCCAATGACGCGGATGATGACTGTGACGGGATGACGGATGAAGTCTCAGACATCACCTATGACGGGCTCCCGTACAACGCGCTGTGTGACTCCACCCAGGATGCGGACCGCTGCCGCAACGGTCTGGTCAAGTGTGTGCAGAACGTGCCGGAGTGCCTGGGTGACTTTGCCACCCAGGAGATCTGCGGAAACTCCACGGATGATGATTGTGACAATGAGACAGATGAGTTCCCCTGCACTGGTGAACAACCGGATGCGGGTGAACTGGTGGACGGCGGTGAGCCGGAAGACGCGGGGATCCCGGATGCAGCCGCCCCCCCCGACGCTGCGGGCGCTGCAGATGCTGCCGTGCCTCTGGTGGATGCAGGGGTGGTGACACCGGTGGATGCGGGCGCTGCAGACGCCGGGGAAGGCAGCGAGGTGGTCTGCGCCTGCGCTTCCACCGGTCAGACTGTGCCGCCGGGAACTGCGGTGTTGCTGATGCTGGGCGCGCTGCTGGTGCGGCGCCGCGTCACTTCACGCTGACCACCAGCTCCACCTTGCGGGCAATGATGACCGGCATGTCCGTGCTGCCGCTGAGGCGTTCGGAGAGCTGCTTGCGGGCTTCTTCCGTCATGCCGGGTGCGTTGCCCAGCGTCAGGCGGGAGAGGATGCCAACCACTTCCACGGTGCGGCCCGCGGAATCCCCAACCGGCAACACCGCGCCAGGGCCGGGCATGATGAAGATCCCGGGCTCCATAAAAAGCTGCGTGGGCGGCGCACCCGCGGGCTGCGGCGGCGGCGTGAACCCGCCACCGGGAGGCGCCAGCTTGGCCATGTCACCCAGCACCCCGGTCACCCGCACCGGCTGGTTCAGCAGCGACGTCAGCTTGCCGGGAACCGCCGTGGCGTCCATGACCGCAGCTTCCTGCTCCATGCGGTCCGTGGGCATGTTCATGGAAAGCTGAAGGGCGGTGGTGAAGTCCCCGGCCACATCCTTGACGACGTTGGAGAGCCACCACGCGCTGCCGCCGATGAACACCACAAACAGCAGGATCATCACCCCGCAGCCAACCAGGACTTTCTTCATCACACTCCCCGGACCAGATCCGGGTGCGGCATATCCCAATGCGTGGTGGAGGGAAACCTGCGCCCGTGCGCTTCAGGGCAGGGTTGTGACGGTGTCCACTTCATTCACCAGGCTGGACGGCACCATGATGTCCGCCACCGTCCAGAAGTCACGGTTGTTGGGCAGCGTCTTCTCATACTCCGCGCGCAATGAGCTGTTGATGAACACCTTCACGTTGCACTTCACGCCCACGCCGCTGCTGCCGCCAAACACATGCACACCCACCGTGTAGCGGCCCGCAAGTGCTTCCGTCACCGTGATGGTCTCGGGGCCAATGCCGTCGGTGTCGTCAACGTCCAGCGTGGGGTTGCCGCCCTCACCCGCGGCGTTGGCGCCGTCCCAGATGGGACGGTTGCCGCTGCCTGGCTTGCAGTTGGCGTAGTAGCAGTCATTGGGGGAGTTCACCGGACCGGGGTCACGCATGAGGTGCAGGTCAATATCCGCGGACGGATGATTCCACGTGAGCTGCACCGTCACGCCGCTGCCCGGAACCGCCTGCAACGTGATGGTGGCGCGGGCGCTGGCAACGCCCATGTTGTCCGTGACCACCAATCCCACCACGTAGGTGCCCGCCACATCCAAACCGCGCCGGTTCACGCCGCTGCTGTTGAACGTGAAGGCCGTGGTGGGGCTGGTGATGGAGGAACCGGCGGTGAGGACCACGGTGGAGTCCGTGGGGCGCATGACCAGTTCCCAGCGGCGGTTGGTGAGCGTCCTGCCCGGCGGTGCACTGGAGCGGGCGCTGGTCAGCACCACGTCATCCAGCGGGCTCACGTCCGGGTTGCTGCCCGCAGGAACCGGGATGCCCGCCACACTGAGGACATCAATCACCGCCGTGGGATTGCCCGTGCCGCTGATCCGCGCGGTGGCGCTGACCGTCTGGCCCAGGTTGCTGGTGATGTCCACCGTGCCTTCATAGGTCTGCGCCAGCATGGGGATGTTGATCACCCGCACCGTGCGCGCCGTGCCCCGCCCGACGACAACACCCTGGAGATCCTCCGCGGTGAAACCGTCATCTGACATCAGATTGATGCCCATGGCCTGCACGGTGAGGTCCGTATCCGCGGTGTTGAGCAGGCTGAATTCACAGATGCCGGGGCGCCCAACGCCCACTTCCCGCTCACACACCGCAGGCGTCAGCACAAAGCCGGGCGGCTGGCCCACCACACAGGTGATGGGCACGCGCACCAACGGCGTCAGATCATCATTGGAGCGGATGAGCAGCGCGGTCTCATAGGTGGCCGGCTGCTCCGGCGGGACCACGCTGACGCCCACCATGGTGGATTCCCCGGGCAACAGCGGCTGCAGGCTGGCGTTGGTGAAAATGCTGGACGCGTAGTTGCCGGGTTCCGTCATCACCGCGCCCGTGAAGTCCAGCCGGCCGGTGCCCACGTTGGTGATGGTGATCTGCGTGCTGCGCGGCTGACCACCCGCCAGCAGGCCGGTGAACTCCAGCTGCGCGGGTGAGACCTGGATCCGCGGCAGGAGAAGCACGGTGGGGGATTCTGCTTCAGCAACGTTGCCGGGGAGCGAGTCCAGGCATTCACCAAAACTGCGGATGTCAGTGTCATTGCAGTCCTGGCCAATGCAGTCCACGCCCTCGCCGTAGCCGTCATCATCCGTGTCTGTGCAGTGGTCCGCTGGGGTCAGGCGCGTGCAGGTTTCCGCGGTGGTGATCCAGTTGACCCGCTGCGCGGTGACGTCCAGCGTGATGCGCTTGTAATACCGGCCATCCGTGCTGCGGATGCGGATCCGCGCCTGGCCTTCTGGGATGTTCTGCAGGAGGAAATGGCCTTGGGCGTCCGTGCGCGTGTCACGCCTTTCACCGCCGGTGGCAATGAGGGTGACCTGCGCGCCGCCAACCCACTGCCCCGCGTGCCGGTTGCAGATGTCCCCGGCCACGGCACCTTTGAAGGGGAGCTGCCGCGGGCCAACACACTGCGGATCCATCAACTCCACGGTCTGCTGGCCCTGCAGTGCCACCGCCGGGAGATCCCGGTCCGGACCGCCACCGCGGATGTTCACCGTGTAGGTTTCCGCCGTCAGCGAGAGCTCCGCGCGGCCCACCTCATTGGACCGGGCGCTGGTCTCCGTGCCCTCCTTGGTGGTGGCAACCTGGATGTTGCTGGTCAGATCCCCGCGGTGATCACACGTGGACACCACAATGGTTCCCGGCACATCAGTCAGCGGATCCCCGGTGGTGCAGGAGCAGGCCAGGGCAAGCAGGGAAAGGACGCTTGGACGGTTCACGAAACGGCACTCCAGGGAGACGGGCGGGCTGCTGGCTTTACCATTCCGCGCGGCGTTGCCACAGGGGCTTGTGGGCCAGAGTGCGGGGCACGGGTCAACACGCTTGCCCCCGGCGGGACGTGACGCTATGAGGGCCGCCCTTTCTGACGCGGATGTAGCTCAGTTGGTAGAGCAGAGGATTGTGATTCCTCGGGTCGCGGGTTCGAGTCCCGTCATTCGCCCCAACAAGGATTGAGATTGACCTCGGGCTGTCCGGTGAGTGCCGGCAGCCCGTTTTCATGCGCCCGTAGCTCAACTGGATAGAGCATCGGCCTTCGAAGCCGGTGGTTGGCGGTTCGACCCCGTCCGGGCGCGACTTTTTTCCTTGTTCTGACGCGGAGTTTTTGGGTGGGCAGGTGTCCCACCCAAGGGCTCTGCGTTGACCGAGTCCAAAACGAGTCCAGCGTGGGCGGCCTCCGTGCTGGCGTGCGTCTCCTCAGCAGACTGCGGTGGGCAAGCACGGGCAACACGCTCTGCAAACTCCCGTGCAGCGCCGGCCTCGTACACCTGGGCGGCCTCGCGGATGTCGTTCTCATCGACGATGTTGTAGCGGTCAAACACCGCACGGGTCTTGTGTCCGGTCATCTTCATCACCACTGACTCCGGTATCCCGCGACGCCGGGCGTGCGTCACGAAGCTGCGACGCTGATCGTGGAACCAAACCGTCGCCGGAATGCCCGCGTCTTCTTTTGCCTTCATCCACCAATTCCTGATGTTCACCCACGGCCGCTTCGTTGCCGGGTTTGGGAACAGGTACGGGCAGTCAGGGAGCGCCGGCACCGTGGCCAGAGCTTCTCGCGTCCGCGTCGTGAGGTAGATGGTGTGGTGGCCCTCCTCCTTGGTTTCATCAGGTGGCACCCGGATGACACCGGCCTCAGCGTCCCACCATTCTCGTCGGAGGTGGAGGACTTCGTTCTTGCGGACCCCACCGTCGAACGCCACCAGCAGAATGGGCACAAGCCGGGGATCAGCGACGTCAAGGAGGCGGCGGAACTGCTCCTCAGTGATGACGGAGTTCCGAATGTTCTTCAGCTTTGGAAGGCTGAGACCAGCCAGCGGATTCGCGGGGATCTTCTTTTTCGTCACAGCCCGAAACAGCATCCGCTTGAGCAGCGCCACCTCATGCTTCAACGTAAGCGTCCGACCCTCAGCCCCCCAATGTGGATTTGAAGACGGGTAGTTGGCGACCTTCTCAACCGGAGGTCAACGCCATG
>Ga0163144_10014284_pt1 | contig 16500 bp, 11 predicted proteins | sample OliLak19BULKMAT1_FD_123175 | JGI IMG/M metagenome (GOLD analysis project Ga0163144, IMG submission 123175) | Freshwater microbial mat bacterial communities from Lake Vanda, McMurdo Dry Valleys, Antarctica - Oligotrophic Lake LV.19.BULKMAT1 | ecosystem: Environmental > Aquatic > Freshwater >... | reverse complement strand
TCTTGCACCCCTCAAAGGCCGATGTGTACAACTCGTCCCGGGTCTGCCGCGGCTTGGTTAGTCCATCTGTATAACTATTCGGATTCCGCAGAATAACTTTCGTTATGCTCGTGCCCGTGCCCACATATCGCGAGGACAACCGCCCCGATCGGGACGCAGCCCTGCTAATGTATCGGGCACTACGAGCACGCCGCGAGCGCAATATGCGCTAGCCTTCTCTATCCGCGATGTCGCACTGTGAGGGGGTTGATCGATTCGAAGTAAGCAGTCGCACCATGAGCCACCGGCTAGGCCCTGTCCGGAAAGTTCACTTGAGGTGCAAGCCCGGCTACAGCACCCGCGGGCCTTCTCGCGGGAGCACCGGCGTCGAGGCAGCCTCGCCGAAGCTCGCACTCGGATCGCTCAACGCGGCTCCATCGTGAGAGGCGAGCGAGCTGGCCGGTTCAGCCGAAAACTGCCCACTTCCTTCATCGTAACCGGTGAGGAGCACTCTCGCCCCTCTTTGAAGTGGTGCCTGGCCGGGGGTAATCTTTACATTTATGTCTCGAAGGTTTCCGAATGTGTCCCGGGTCCGAACGGTGCCCCCGCTCTCGGTTATCTGGTGAAGGACCTCGCCGTGTTCGGATACTAACTCTCGGTCGTGCGCCCCGTATGACTCGTAACTGGGGAACAAACGCCCTGTCAGGCGTGAGGCGTAACCTGTTCCGACTGTCGCCACTACAGCGGCAGTCAGCAGCGCGGGCCATAGGTGAACCGCCGCGTCCGCATAGATCTGATTCATCGTCATGCCCGCCACGCCCCACAGCAGCCCGAACGTTACCAACGTTATCGCCAGTGGTACTTGCCCGACGCCCATGAACGATAAGACATTGCCCAGCAGCCCCACGTGCGGCGCGTCATGCGCACCGTGACCGCTCGCGTCGTGGCCCCCATGCTCCCCCCCGGGAGTGCCCATCGCCAACATAAGAACTAATAACACTGCTCCAACCATCGGAAGAATATAAAGTAAATTATGAAACGCAAGCAGTTGCATGATTGGCCTCTTTCTCGACCGGCTATTTTTACCGGAAGCAAGTTGTGGCAGGGCTGTTCGTCTTGCCGCACACTAATATTATGCCTTACACTCTCTATTCGCTTAGCGTCGATATCTTCTTGCACATCTAGCGCCCCCACAACTCGCCCGCAGGGCAGTAACAGGCTTACCAAACCCGCATTGTTTCCGCCCCTAACGTGCGGATTGGTGGCATTTCAGTGGGTCCTTGCCCTCGCCGGGCGATAGAACCTCAGCCCGCAGCAAATGGCCCGACCCAAGCTCTTGTACCTTACGCAACCTGTGGGGCACGTGCCCCCGGTCATCGTGACTTTCCCGCCCTCACCAGGGTCCCTCGTCTAATAACCGCAACCACCAATATGCGAAGGGGCCTACCAGCAGCGGCGAATCAATTACATCGAGCACGCCGCCGAAACCGGGAACCGTCCTGCCAGAGTCTTTGATCCCGGCATCGCGCTTGAGCATGCTCTCGAGCAGATCCCCGGCCTGACCGATGAGCGCAAACAGTCCGGCGGCCACCGCCCCTGCCCACCATCCCGGCGGATTGCGTAACGCGTGAGCCACCATCTCCCAAGCCGCGGCACCGACGATGCAGCTCAGGATCACTCCCCCCGCCAGTCCCTCCCAGGTCTTACCCGGACTGAGCCATGAAATTAACTTATGTCTTCCGAAAGCCTTGCCAATAAAGTAAGCCCCGATATCGCAGGCCTTGGTAGAAAACAGCGTCCAGAGCAACGCCCATACGGTATGCTCTCGCCGGATCGCCAGCAAGAATCCGAACATTAGCCCCAGATAAACATACGCCAGCAGCGCGCCCCCCGTCGCGGCGATCACTCCCTCAACGGTTTTGTGCCGCGAGAAGAAGAGCAGCGCAGTCATAAGCACCAGCATCGCACTCGTTCCGCCGATCGCCACAGCGTCGATCGTGCCCACCCATGTGGGGATCATGCAGGAGACCAACAGGCCCATCACCGCCGCGAATGTGGAGATTCGTTTAGAGGAGAGAATCCCCTTATCGCCCAGAATGCCCGCGAGCTCGCGGGCCGCGACAATCGTAATTCCCAGAACAAAGATAAATATAACCGAGCCCGGCGGCCAAGTGGCCCCCGGCTTTTGTGATATCCATCCGGGAAGGGCGACCGTATCGACTCGATGATCAAGCCACACGCCAAGCACGAGCAGCAGAATCATCACCGGACCAAGCAATAGGCGCAGACGCATAAGCTCAACCTTAGCCGCCATCAACGAACGCGGCTATCAAATGGAACAAAGATCTGTTAAGACCATCGACCCAGAGTGCCGCCCTTCGCGGACAAATCGCAACGCAACGGCGTAGCGAGCGAGGGAAGATCAGATTCACCCGGCTGCTTGCTCGCCCCCGCACACAGCGCCGTACCGGCGCTCCCGCTTGGCAAAATCCCTGATGGCGGCGTGCAGATCTTTGATCTGAAAATCGGGCCAAAGCGTGGGTGTCACGAAGAGTTCGGCATAACTCACCTGCCACAGTAAGAAATTACTAATGCGCATCTCGCCCGCGGTGCGGATGAGCAGGTCCGGGTCGGGCAGGCCGTGTGTTGTAAGCCGCTCGGCCAAGGTCTCCTCGGTGATCTGGTCAAGAGTCATCGCTCCGCTCGCCACCCGCGTCGCCAGCTCGCGCGCCGCATCGGCCAGCTCGGCCCGGCCGCCGTAGTTGATCGCCAAGTTAAGCGTGCATCGAGTGTTGCCCGCCGTCGCGGCGGTCACGCGGTCAATCGAAGACAACACCGCCGATGGCAGGCCCTCGCGACGACCGATCGTTCGGAAGCGGATGCCCCGCCGCTGCATTTCAGCCTCTTCACCATCAACATAACTCCGACATAGCTCCATCAGCGCGGCTACTTCCTCGGCGGGGCGCTTCCAGTTCTCGAGGCTGAACGAATATAATGTTAAGACCGCCACCCCGAGCCGCACGCATTCTTCCAGCACGGTGCGCACGCTCGCCGCCCCATTCACATGTCCGAACTGGCGGGGAAATCCCCGTGAGGTCGCCCATCGCCCATTGCCATCCATAATTATGGCGATGTGACGAGGAATGAGACCCGGGTGTACATCAGGCAGTTGCAGATGGGGCGTAGCAGAGGGGTTAAAGGCGTGGATCGCGCTCAGTGCAGCGTCGCGGCTTTGGCCCCCCACCGTCGACGAGAGCCCTTGATGGTTTACGATTGCCGCCATAAGACTATCCACCCCAGTACCTAATCTATTAAGATCGCGGATCGTCGCTTTCATTCCGAGCCAGGGTTGCGAACAGCCAGCTAGTCGCGGCAGAAGATCGTCTGCTCCCGCCCCGGACCAACGCTCACAATGTCAACCGGCACTCCGACAAAGTCCTCAACAAAAGTTATGTACGCGCGCGCCGCGCTGGGTAGATCCTCAAGCTTCTTGGCCGACGTAATCTCAGAACTGAACCCAGCAACAGTCGTGTATACGGGCACCGCGCGCGATAGTTCGGCCGCGTCTGGAATGAAATCACTTATCTGATCGTCGCCCACCCTGTAGGCGGTCGCTATCTGAAGCTGATCGAACCCCGCCAGCACATCGAGCAGGGTCAAGCAGATACCCGTTGCGCCGTTGATCATTGCGGAATACTTCACGGCGACAAGGTCAAGCCACCCCACCCGCCGCGGCCTGCCGGTAGTAGTTCCATACTCTCGCCCGCGCTCGCGAATTCGGTGCCCGGTCGCGTCGCTAAGTTCCGTAGGCAGTGGCCCCGCGCCGACACGGGTTGAGTATGCCTTCATAATTCCCAGCACCCGGCCCAGCCGCATCGGGGGCACGCCAGCACCAGTGCCGACGCCCGCAACCACGCAACTCGACCCAGTCACGAAAGGAAAGGTGCCATGGTCGACATCGAGGAGCGTGCCGTTCGCGCTCTCAAACAAAATACTTCCACCACCGCCCAGCAAGCCGTGCAACGACAATGTTGTGTCACGGATCATCGGGGCTAAACGCCGACCCACTTCATAGGCACGATCAATTATTACTTTCGCTTCGATCGTGCTTCGCTCGTCGTCGGATTTTCCCCTGCCCCAAGCAGTTAACATTCCTGCCTTAAGTTCCAGGGCGAGATGCACGCGTTGCTCGAGCATCCGCCGATCAAGCAGATCTTTCATGCGGATGGCACCCGCCCGTTGCACTTTTTCTGCGTAAGCCGGACCTATCCCGCGCCGAGTAGTTCCGATTGCTCCGCCATTATCGCCATAGGCGCCCGCTGCCAGCAGATCCTCGCGGACACTGTCTTCGATCTTGTGATATGGCATCACCACGTGGGCTCGACTTGAAACCTCAAGCCCGCTTGTATCTACTCCTTTAGCGGCGAGGCCGTCCAATTCCTCGACCAACTTCCACGGATCAACGACCACGCCGTTACCGATCACCGCCCGCTTACCCGGATACAGAATCCCTGAAGGAATCAAGTGAAGTGAAAATCGCTGCCCGGCGACCACCACAGAATGCCCGGCGTTTGCACCGCCGTTATACCGAACAACCGCATCGTGCCGCGGGGCGAGCAGATCCACCGCTTTGCCCTTCCCTTCGTCACCCCATTGCAGACCCACGACCGCCGAACAGTTTGCTGGCTGCTTTGCTCCATCAATCCGCGATACGCGGCCGCCGACTTCGGTCATAACTCTTCCTTCGCGCCGAAACTACCGCCTCGAATCACTGGCCAAAACTGCTCGCAGTTACTCGCCGCGTGCAACCCAAAAGCATACGCAGTCCGGGGACAACCTTCCGCACCAAACAGCTCCCTCTACCGCCCGCGCCCTGATGGAACGTTTAAAATCCGTCGCAAATACGCCCCGGTAAAACTGGTGGGATGGGCCGCGATGTCCTCAGGGGTTCCTGTCGCGATGATCTGCCCGCCTCCCTCGCCCCCCTCGGGGCCGAGGTCAAGCACCCAGTCCGCGCATTTAACTACATCTAGATTATGCTCGATCACTACGAGTGTGTTGCCCGCGTCCGCCAAGCGGTTCATCACCGCAACGAGCTTGCGGATATCCTCAAAATGCAGCCCAGTTGTCGGCTCATCAAGTACGTAAAGGGTGTGGCTGAACGCGCTCGTGCGCGCCGTCGCCGGAGCCGCAGCACGCTTGGCGGGCTTTTCCTCGTCGGCACTTTCGCCCGCCTCGCCACTCTCGACGGTTTCGCCAATCGGCGACATCCCCTTGCCGAGTTCTGTCGCGAGCTTAATTCGCTGCGCCTCGCCCCCGGAGAGTTGGGTACTGGGCTGACCCAGTTGCAGGTAATCAAGCCCGACATCATTCAAGCATCGTAAGTATCGAGAGATCTTGGGGTGCGCGCCGAAGAACTCCACGGCATTTTCAACCGTCATGTCGAGCACGTCGGCAATATTCTTGCCGCGGTAGAGCACCTCGAGCGTTTCACGGTTGTACCGCTTGCCGCGGCAGACTTCACATTCCACGTACACATCGGGCAAAAAGTGCATCTCAATTTTCTTAAGCCCTTGGCCCTGGCAGGCTTCGCACCTTCCCCCCCCCGCCTCGGCACGCACATTAAAGGAAAATCGCCCGGGCTTATATCCGCGAATCTTGGCTTCCTTGGTCTGCACAAATACCTTGCGTATCTCGTCGAAGAAGCCGACATAAGTGGCGGGATTGCTCCGGGGAGTGCGGCCGATCGGGCTCTGGTCAACCTCGATGATTCGGTCTAGCTCTTTGGGAAACTTGATTGATGCATGCTCACCGGGCTTGAGGCGCTGTCCGAGTAAGTGAACCTTCGCTGCGGTGAGCAGAATATCGTTCACCAGCGTGGACTTGCCCGAACCTGAAACTCCCGTGACGCAGATTAACCCGCCCAGCGGGAAGATCACGTCTACGTTCTTAAGATTGTTTTCTTTCGCCCCTTTGATAACCAAACCGCGCTTCTCGGTTACCTTCCGGCGAACCTTGGGGATATCAATCCGGCGCCGCCCCGACAAGTAATCTCCGGTGATCGATGTGGGGTGATTACAGATCGCGTTAATATCCCCCTGCGCGACGATCCGCCCGCCGTGTACGCCCGGCCCTGGACCAACATCGACGATGTAATCCGCGCTGCGGATAACATCTTCATCATGCTCGACCACGATCACAGTGTTGCCGATATGCGTGAGGTGCCGCAGAGTGGCGATCAGTCGGTCATTGTCGCGCTGGTGAAGCCCGATAGTCGGCTCGTCCAGAACATAACACGCTCCCACCAAGCCGCTCCCCACTTGCGATGCGAGCCGAATCCGCTGCGCTTCGCCCCCCGAAAGCGTCGCCGTCCGGCGATCCAGCGACAGGTATTCAAGCCCAACCCCGGCCAGGAACCGGAGGCGATTATTAACTTCCTTCAAAATCGGCTCGGCGATGGTCGCGTGCTCGGCACTGAGCTTAAGCCCCCCGACATACTTCACCGCTTCCACGATCGTAAGTCGCGCAAACTCCGCCACGTTCAGCAGAGTTCCATCGTTGCGAGGGCGGCCAATGACCGTCGCCGAACCAAAGCGAGCAAGGTCCACGGCGTGCGAGCTCTCAATCATCACATGCAATGCCTCGATGCGCAGGCGATCGCCGTGGCACAAGGGGCAGGGCTTCGTACTCATGAACTGGCCGAGCCACTCCTTGACCGTCGGGTTCTCGGTGCTCTTCCACCATGCTTCTAGCTCCGGTATGACGCCCTGCCACTTTCCGCCAGCCTTCTTTGCCTCATCGGCGGTCGCCCCGTGAAGCAGTAATCGGCGAACATCAGCACTCATCGACGCTATCGGCTCGCGTGTATCGATCTTGAACTTGATGCACACGCGCCGCAACGACCGCATGAACCACGATCGCACATTCGCGTTTTTGGCATAGGCTTCGATGGCACCTTCAGCGATAGATTTTGTTTCGTTGGGAACGACGAGCACGGGATCGAGCTCAAGAAGTGTCCCCAAACCGTTACACTGCGCGCACGCGCCGAAAGGCGAGTTAAAGCTGAATGTCCGGGGAGCCAACTCGTCTAGCCCGATCTCCGGATGTTCCGGGTCGGCGAACTTGGTTGAAAAACCGTGATCCTTCCACTCACCATCCGCGCCTTCCTTCGAGATAACGACCAACCCCTGCGACATTCGGATCGCCGCTTCAATGCTCTCAGCCAGGCGCTGCCGGCTTTCGCTATCGAGCACGATTCTGTCGATCACCGCCTCGATCGTGTGCTTTTCGTACCGCCCTAGCTTCAGGGGATTATCGCCCGGCTCTTTAAGCGCCTCCCGCAGATCGGTTAACTTACCATTCACACGTGCCCGGTTCCACCCCTGGCCGGAGAGCTCTTCGAGCACATCACGATGAAAACCCTTCTGACCGCGAACCTTTGGGGCCAGCACCATAAACCGGTCGCCCGGCTTGGCGGCCATGGCGCCGCTGCCGCTCAGCACCGCCTCGATGATCTGGGAGCTGCTCGTGGCGCTGATCGGCGCGCCGCTGCGCTCCTGCGGAGTTCCATCCTTCTTCGACTTGGTGACCGCCCACGAGTAGGGCCGCCCGCATCGGGCAAAGAGCAACCGGAGGTAATCGTAAATTTCCGTTGTCGTAGCGACGGTTGAACGCGGGTTGCTGCCCGAGCTCCGCTGCTCGATCGCGATCGTGGGAGGAATCCCTTCGATTTCATCAACATCAGGCTTCTTCAACTGGTCAAGGAACTGCCGGGCATACGCCGACAGCGATTCCATATACTTTCGTTGCCCCTCGGCAAAGATGGTATCGAAGGCGAGCGAACTCTTGCCCGAGCCCGAGAGACCTGTCATTACGATTAACTGATCGCGCGGAATGTCCAGCGATATATCTTTTAAGTTATGCTCACGCGCGCCCCGAACACGGATCATCCGCGTATCAGCACGCTCGCGCAACGGCGTGACCACCGGCGGCGAAATCGGAACGATTGATACTGGAGCCGCAATTCGCGTGGAGATAACCTCTACCTCCGCGGCAGGCAACGCCGTCCGTTTACGCGTGGCGGGCTTGGTTCGATCTGGGATGACTTCGGGCGACTTTGGCATGTTTCGAGGTAATGGTAGTGGAACCCTAACGGACGGGGCCACGCTTCCTCTCGTTCATTTAGTGAGCCCAAGCCTCTGGGATTCAACTATCTAATCGCGCTTCACCCTTCCCGCCCCGCCAAATACCCGAGAAGACCTCTTCAGCAGGGCCGGAAAGCGTGATAGTTCCCCCTTGAGCCCAGTAAACGTCAACTTCTCCACCATGCATCTTCACGCGACATTGTCGATCCAATAGCCCTCGGGCCACGCCCGCAGCGACGACCGCGCAGGCCCCGCTACCGCAGGCAAAGGTCGTCCCTACTCCCCGCTCCCAAGTCCTTAGCCTCAACTCCGACCGAGATTCAACCACGCAGAAGTGGACATTAGTCCGCTCAGGGAACCAAGCTGCGTGCTCAATTCCCCGCATGACGTCGGTTGAAAGCTCCCCCATCGTCGCCGCGCCAAAGAAGACAGCGTGCGGATTGCCCATACTGACGCAGGTGAGCCGAGGCTCGATTCCCGCGGCCTGCAACGCCGCAGACATCGTGCCGTCCGGCAACGCGACGTCGATGACCGATTCTCCCCTGTTACGCAAAGTTGTGGGTATCTTCTGAGCTTCAAACTCCGGAGTTCCCATCGTCACGGTAGCGGCGCGAAAGCCGCCCGATTGATCCCGCAACACTCGAACCGAGTAGGGACGATCACTAATAAAAAACGTGACTACTTCAGCGAAATCACCCAGCCGCATCGTCACGTGCCGCGCGGTGCATCGCAGGCCATTGCCACACATGCCCGCCTCTGAGCCGTCGCTGTTCCAGATTCGCAGCCCGTACTGGTGCCGATGAGCACGAGCCTCGATAAAGAGCACCTGATCGGCTCCGATTCCCAATCGTCGATCGCAAAGCCGCGGTGCCATTACACCCAACCCCTCCCCGTTGAGGTTCGGGTGCTTTGTGCCATCAACGAGCACGAAGTCGTTGCCACAACCGTGATACTTGTAAAACTCGAAGTGCTCAGTTGGCGGGCGGGCGGGCGTGCTCATAATGAATCAACGATACCCACTCCCCCCGCCTCTCTCCAGTAATACCATCGGCCATGCTAATCACGCTTGCCGCCTGTCTGGCCATCGCTGTTGAACCCGTAAAACTGACCCCGGCAGAAGTCGCGGCGGGGTGGACGATGCTCTTTGATGGCACCTCCTCCGCGAACTTTCGCGGATACAAACAACAGGGGTTTCCCGCCAAGGGGTGGTCCGTGGAGGATGGAACATTACGTTCGAGCAAGGGTGGTGGCGGCGGCGACATCATAACGACTCAGCAGTATGGCGATTTTGAGCTTTCACTCGAATATAAGTGCGACCCTTCGGCAAACAGCGGCATCATCTATCGCGTGACCGAGGCGACCGACGCGACGTGGCAGACAGGCCCCGAGTTTCAAGTTTTCGACGATGCAGGAGCTAAAACCAAAAGCGATGATCCGCACTCGGCCGGTTCGCTCTACGACATAATCGCGCCACCCGCTGACAAGGTTGTAAAGCCCGCCGGGGAATGGAACCAGGCCCGCGTCCGTATCTCCGGCGGTCTGCTCCAGCATTACCTGAACGATCGCAAGGTCGCCGAATGCCGCATCGATGATTCATCCTGGAAGGAGATGATCGCCAAAAGTAAGTTCAAGGATTACCCCCTGTTCGGCGTGCAGCCAGCCGGTCACATCGCGCTCCAGGATCACGGCGACGCCGTTGCGTATCGTAATATTAAAATTCGCGAACTCGCCAAACCCATGCCCGGCGAAAAGGTGCTCTGGAACGGCAAGGACCTCACCGGCTGGACCCACTTCTTAAGCGACGGCGGCAAGCCCGAAGATGTCTGGTCCGCTGTGGATGGTGTGCTCGTATGCCAAGGCAAGCCCGCCGGTTATATCCGCACCACCGAGCAGTTTTCTGACTACGTTCTCCGCTTCTCCTGGCGTTTTAACCCCGTCACCAAGCAGGCGGGCAACAGCGGCGTGCTTCTCCGGGCGCAGGCGCCGGACAAAGTGTGGCCCAAAAGCGTTGAAGCGCAGCTTCAGAGCGGCTCCGCGGGTGATTTCTGGAACATCGACTCATTCCCGATGACTACAGACGCGGCGCGGCTCAAGGGCCGAAGGACCAAGCACCTCGGCGTCAACGAGCGTCCCATCGGCGAGTGGAATGATTACGAAATTATCGTAAACGCGAGCAACATCACGCTTAACATCAACGGTCAGACGCTTAACTCTGCAACCGGCGTTGAAGAGGTACCAGGCTTCATAGGCCTGCAGAGCGAGGGTGCGGAGATTCACTTTAAAGATGTCCGCGTTGCGCCCATCGCGGGTGCTAAGCCCGCCCGCAAGGCAGACCCCAAGCCCGACGCGGCTGCGCCCAAGGCATCATCGTAATACATACTGCCTTTTTCGATTCCCTAGGAGTGAACGGTCCCACTCCGCCGCGTTAACTTACGGCAGGCCGTCGCTCGCCTGAATCGCCTTAGTTATGTCGGCAATCATCTTTGCCATCCTCGCGGGCCTGTGCTGGGGCGTGGGCGAGATTTTCACGAAGAAGGCGCTGAACTCCGGTCAAGTCGGACCGATGACGGTGCTGCTGGTACGTACTTTGGTCACGTTGCCACTCGCCGCCGCAGCTTACGCGGTCTCAATGCACCTCTGGAAGTGGGAGAAGCCGGGGTGGGTGGCCACGGCCACGCCACCGGTTTGGCTGATGCTTACATTGGGCTCGGGCCTGCTCGCAGGCTTCGCGGGTGTCTTCTTTTTTTACTTGGGGTTGGCCTCACCCGGCGGGGATATCTCCCGAATCCGTCCGATCGCCTTCGCGCTCTCCCCCGCGACGGCCGTTCTCCTGGGCTGGGCGATGCTGGGTGAAGGAATGACCGCGCGTAAGGCCTTGGCGTGCATCCTGATTATAACTGGAATTATAATGCTCACTGGGGGCGAGCCTCCGCCAGCCCCGCAAAAATCATAATATTACCGCCACTCAGCGGTACGGGTGCATATACGTGGCCTCGTACTCAAAATCATAGTTGGCTTGATCTTTATTCAACATGTCCGACACCTTCCGTGAGTCGATGCCCGGCGGCGAGCAGATAGCCATCAACAATGCGCTCTTCATCGCCGCGAAAGTGCAACCCAACGCCTCGTAACGCGCCCAGAAGTCGCTTAAAACTTCCTCTTCGGGCCACGCATCCAGAAACTTGATTCGAAATGTCGAATGCCCCGACCGCTCCACCACTTCCTGAATGAAATGATCATCGCTGTGGTCGGTCATCACCAGATCGCCAAACGCCAGCCCGGTCGCATAGACCGGAATGCTATCGAGCTTCGCAAACCCATCTCGCTTGGGCAGTGGGTCCGCCCAGAAGACCTCTGCCGTCGCTCGCCACAGGCGTGCATCGAGCTTCGCTCGCACGCGAATCTGCGCTAGCTCGGTCCCCATGGCCACGGCGCCCGCGACCGGATTGACTCCGCCCTTTGCCGCGCCCAACTTTGCGGACGGCGCCTTCTTCGCGATCACCGTTGCAGTTGCTTTTGATGTCGCCTCGCTCTTGAAGGCAGGCTGCTTCATTCCGCCCGCCGCTCCACCAGTGTCCTTCTTACGCTCGCCCTCGCCCTTCACCGAACGTGAAACGCCCGTTGAACGCGAAACGCCCGTTGCCGCCCTCGACGACGATGTCGATCCACCCGCCTCCGATTCCGGCTTGCGCTCAGGTTGGGAGAGCGGCTTACCTTCGGCTTTGGGCGCAGGCCCGCCAGCCAACTTGACGCTGGGCTTAACTTTCGGCTTACCATCAGGCTTGAGATCGCGCGCAGTATTTCGTTCTGCCTCCGCAGGCGTTGAGCGTTCCTCTTCGAACATAATGCTTGGCTTCTCCGCAGCTTTCACCGCGGCCTTGCTCGCGGCTTTCATCTGCTCCTGCGGTGACTTCGTTACTTTCTTCGCCATGAACTAGTTACCTCGACCGATTCAGTCCCGCACTTTTCCCGCGACCAGACAAACCATTCGCCCCTCCACCGCACAATAGCACTCCCGACGGGCCAACGTCGCCGTCCGCTTCAGCTCTCCCAAAATTCTCACCACAGCCCCACGCCAGCCCTCTGGGTTCCACATCCGTACGCTATCCTCCGATATGGCCCTTCCTTTTTCCGCACGCGCCGACTCCATGCTCACCTCGCTTGCTGGCCGCGGCGAGCTCAAAGAGCTTCGCACCATCGAAGGCCCCATGGGCCCGGTCGTGCGTTTGCGAGGCTACGGCGATTGCGTCTGTTTTTGTTCCAACAACTACTTAGGCCTGGCCAATCATCCGGCGGTTGTTGAAGCGGGTATCAAGGGCCTCCGCGACTTCGGTGCCGGGACAGCCTCTGTCCGATTCATCTGCGGCACGTTCTCACCTCACGAAGTACTCGAGCGTTCGATCGCCGACTTTATGGGCACAGACGCGGCGTACACCTTTGTCTCCGCCTGGAATGCTGCTGAGGCCCTCTTTCCCACGCTCTGCGAACCCGGCGATCTCATAATCTCCGATGAGCTAAATCACGCCTGCATCATCGATGCGGTTCGCCTCGCCGCCGTGATCAAGAAAGGTATCCATAAGGCGGTCTATAAAAATAACTTGCTGACCGGCCCGCAATCTCTCACCTTCGCGCTCGAGCAAGCAGCCGCCAACCCCGACGTAACCGGCCAGATCTGGGTCGTGACCGACGGTGTCTTCAGTATGGAGGGATCGATCGCTGATCTCGCCGCGATGCGTCGAATCTGCGACAGTTTTAACGCCCTACTGGTCGTCGACGACAGCCACGGTCACGGCGTGATGGGCAAAACGGGCCGTGGTACGCATGAGCACTTTGGCATGCTGGAAGGCGCCGACGGGTTCGACGCTCCCGAGCTCGAGGCCGCCCTGCTTGAATCTTCCTTAACTTCAATCATGCGGTCGGCGCTTAAGCCCAACCGCGTTGATATGTTTACTGGAACGCTAGGCAAAGCGCTCGGCGGAGGGGCGGGGGGTTTTGTCGCCGGGCCCCAGCGAGCCATTGACCTGTTGGTGCAGCGCGGCCGTCCCACGCTTTTCAGTAACGCGCTCCCTGTTACCATCGCATGCTCTGCAGCCAAAGCGATCGAGATCCTGCTACAAACTCCGTCGCTGGTCCAGACGCTTAGAAATAACTGTGCGTATGCCCGCACGAAGATCCGGGCGGCGGGCTTTGAGGTACTTGAAAGCCCAACCGCAATCTGCCCGATTATCGTCCACGACACCGCCAAAGCAATTAAGATGAGCAAACGCCTGCTAGAGCTTGGCGTGTTCGTCATTGGTTTCGGATTCCCGGTCGTTCCCGAAGGCCACGCGCGGCTCCGTGTGCAGATTTCCGCAGCTCACACCACCGAACACATCGACAAGCTTGTAAGTGCGTTAAAGATGCTGTGAGCCCTAGCACGCGAGTCGTTCGTTGATAAGCCAACCCCGCGCCCAAGCAGAGCCACAGTGGCCCAACCGCCACCAGCGTCAATGCCGCACGTGAGTGGGCTCAGTCTTGGCACCAACTAGTTCAGGGCAACCCCAAGGCTCACAATCTCTCGTCCGAATCCTCAAAACTCCCCGCGGCGAACCCAGCCGGTGCCGTCTCCCCTTAACCCGCCCAAACCGCCCAAGCGTGTCCGTGCCGCCAACTCCCGGGCAAAGGCATCAATTTCTCTCGCGCCCGTGAGTCCCGATCGCACAGACCATGCCCTTGCGGTAATTTTGGGAGATCAGCTCGATCACCAAAACCCTCTGCTCACGCACCTCAAATTAACGCCTCACACCATCCTAATGGTGGAAGCACTCGAAGAATCGCAGCACGTTCCGAGCCACCGTCAGCGAACCATTCTCTTCCTCTCGGCCATGCGCCACTACGCCGCGTGGCTGCGTGCGCAGGGCTTTACCGTCCGTTACATCAACCTTGAAGATCCCGCTAACTCACAATCGCTCGCCGGTGAACTCCGCCGCGCTATCACTGCGCTGAAGCCAACTAAACTTATAATGGTGGAGCCCGGCGAGCACCGCCTCGCAGCGAAATTCGCGGCCCTCGCCGAGGATGTTAACCTTCCGATTACATTCTTCGAAGATACCCACTTCCTCACGACCCACGCACAGTTTGAGCAGTGGGCTAAAGGCCGTCGCGCACTTACCATGGAGTACTTCTACCGCGAGCAGCGCCGCCGCCTGGGAATCCTAGTCGATACTGATCAGCAGCCCGAAGGCGGTGATTGGAATTATGATGCCGACAACCGCAGCAGTTTTCCCCGCTCAGGCCCTTCACCAAGGCCCAAGCCGCCCCTGCGCTTCCCTCCCGATCAACTAACCAAATCCGTCATCGCCTCGGTCGCATCACTGCTGCCCAAAGCGCCCGGAAGCGATGCCTCCTTCAGTTGGGCAGTCACCCGCGAGCAGGCACTCCAAGCACTCGACGACTTTGTTAAACACCGCCTCGATCTCTTCGGCCCGTACGAGGATGCTATGTGGACCGACGAGCCAGTGGTCTACCACTCAACGCTCTCCTCCGCCCTCAACCTAAAGCTACTCAACCCGCGAGAATGTATCGACGCAGCTCTGACCGCCCTCAAAAAAGGAAAGGCCCGCTTACAATCTGTCGAAGCATTCATTCGCCAGCTTATCGGGTGGCGTGAGTATATTCGCGGCATTTACTTCCTCGAAGGTGCCCAATACTCAGAGCGCAACTACTTACACCAGCATGGCGCGCTCCCCGAGTTCTACTGGAACGCACAGACCGACATGAAGTGCATGAGCGAATGCCTCGGCCAGGTTGTCCAAAACGCCTTCGGCCACCATATTCAGCGGCTGATGGTCACCGGCAACTTCGCACTTATATCCGGTATCCATCCCAAAGCAATTTCCGACTGGTACTTAAGTATGTACGTCGACGCCGTTGACTGGGTCACGCTCCCCAACACATTGGGCATGGTCATGCACGCCGATGGAACTGATACCAAAGGGCCGGTAGTAGGCACTAAACCCTACTGCGCCAGCGGACAATACATCAAACGCATGAGCAACTACTGCTCACAATGTAAGTACAATCCCGCCCTCCGCGTCGGGCCATCCGCTTGCCCTTTTACCACGTTTTACTGGGACTTCCTCAATCGCCACCGGGCTACATTCGAACGTAACCCGCGCATGGGCACCATCATCCGAAACATCGACCGCTTCGGGCCAGAGCACATGCAACAAATCACGATCTCAGCCGCTGCGCTCCGGACTAAATTTAAAATCGGTGACATCACCAAGGGCTCTGCCCCCACCGCGGCGGCATACGCCTCCGCTGACTATTCGCTCACTATCCACAGCGCGCACAATACCATCGGAGCATCCCTCACCGCTCAATCGGCCGCGGCGAAGCCACCGCGAGGGTCGCTCTTCACTTAGGTTGCCTTCGTGATTCCCCTTCTACCCCCGCCCTTCCCCCATTAGCTTAACAGACCAATCCCCATGCACCCGCTCATCTGGTTCCGCTCAGACTTACGCACCCACGATAACGCTGCGTTATCCGCAGCAACTCGCAAAGCGGATCACCCCGTCACCGCGGTGTTCGTGGTCTCACCGGCTGAGTGGAAGGCACACGATTACTCCGCCGCCCGCATCGATTTTACACTCCGCACACTCGTTGAGCTCGCGGCCTCGCTTCAATCACTTAACATTCCGCTGATCGTCGCCACATCCAGCAGGCCCCAGGATGTCCCCCAAGCCGTGCTCTCAGCCGCACAAGCAAACGGCTGTGACTCACTCTATTACAATAAAGAATACGAACTGAATGAGTCTCGCCGCGATGCCGCCACCGCCGCGCTCTTCCAAAAGCATCACCTCGCCGTCCACAGTTTTACCGACCAAATTATCTTCGAGCCCGGGCAGATTCGAACCGGCGAAGGCCGCTTCTTCACAGTCTTCACCCCCTTCAAGCGAGCGTGGATCAAGCACGCCCTCGCCCGTGGCGGTGTGGACACCCACCCCACTCCAAAGCCCGTAAAGCCGCGTCCGGGTACCGATGCAGCCGCAGCCGCTCATCCCATCCCCCAAGCGATCCCCGGCTTTCATTCGCACGTCCCCGCGGAAAACTGGCTCGCGGGTGAAGCGCACGCCCGCAAGCGCCTCGCCGCGTTCGCCAAGAGGCGCATCTCCGATTATAAGTTAAATCGAGATTTCCCCGCCATCGACGGCACCAGCACGCTCTCCCCCTATTTAGCAATCGGAGCCATCTCTCCCCGCCAGTGCCTCGCTGCGGCGTTACGGGCGAATGCCGACTCCGCTTCGCCCTTCGATACTGGCCCCGAAGGAATTACAACATGGATAAGCGAACTCATCTGGCGCGAGTTTTACGTCACGGTGCTCGTGGGCTTCCC
>Ga0163144_10014282_pt1 | contig 16502 bp, 16 predicted proteins | sample OliLak19BULKMAT1_FD_123175 | JGI IMG/M metagenome (GOLD analysis project Ga0163144, IMG submission 123175) | Freshwater microbial mat bacterial communities from Lake Vanda, McMurdo Dry Valleys, Antarctica - Oligotrophic Lake LV.19.BULKMAT1 | ecosystem: Environmental > Aquatic > Freshwater >... | reverse complement strand
CCTTGCCTGCCGCATCAAGGGCTTCGACGCCGAGTTGCAGCGTTTCGCCGGCGGACACGGTGGGACGCGGACCAGGGACGATGACGAGCTTGGCGATCGGCGAGGCGGGAAGCGAGGGCGGCGCGGGGGCGGCGGGCGCGGCCTGCAGCAGCGCCCCGAGGAGCATCAATGACATGTACGTTCCTTCGATCGTGAGCGGACGGTCGGGCGATACAGGGGACCGGGCGGCCCTCCTGTCGGGGCACTACAGCACCAGCGGCCTCGCGGTTTCAGCGCGTCGGTGGCGATTCCAGTCGACGCGCCTCCTGTTGCTGGGCAATGAATCGCTCCGTGAAATCAAGCCGCTCATGCACCTCGGTGAGTTCCGCACGCAGCTGGTCGACCTCGGCCGCCAGCGCACCGTACGGCGCGTCCGGACCATCGAGCTCTTCGTAGCCCGTGGCTTCGAAGTCCCAGGTGAGGACACGCCGACCCTCGGCGTCGCGAAAGCCACCGCCGACAAGGAGCAGCATGTCGTACAGCCACCAGAGACCCACGCCGCCCAGGGTAAATAACTGGAGCAGCCCCGTCCCGATCTTGCCGGCGTAAAAGCGGTGTGCGCCGAAGATGCCCAGCGGCACGCCGATGGCGAGTGCAAGGCCGCGGGACTTGTCGGACACGGGCGTACGCGTTGCCATACGGACTCCGGGCGCATGAGACGGCGGGAGATGCAGGTAATAGCGCCCCCTGCAGGACTCGAACCTGCGACCTCGTGCTTAGAAGGCACTTGCTCTATCCGGCTGAGCTAAGGGGGCGGGCACCACCACCCGAAAGTAAGAGGGCCGGCCGTCCTGCCCAACCGTGGACTCGCTGGCGCCCGTGCCGGACTCTTCACCACCCGCGACCGCCCTCCGCTGTCGCGGACCCGCTCCCAGCCTCGAGTTCCCATGTTTCGGACGATACGTCATGTCGCTTGCCTCGTCTGTCTGTCCGCGGCCGCGGCAACCTCCCTCACGGCGCAGTTGCGGCTGCGTTTTGACAGCGTCGCGACGACGGTGGTCTACTCGCCGTCACTCGGGCTCGAGATCCGCAGCCCGGACGCGCGCCACGCGTTCCGGATCCGCAGCTGGATGCACGCCGACTTCAAGGTCACCATGGATGACCCGAGCAACACGGCGACCTCGAGCCTCACGCTGCGGCGCGCCCGGCTGATTCTCGATGCGCAGATCGTGCCGGGCCTCATCGTGCGCCTGTCACCGGACTTTGGTACGCGCACGGTGCAACTCGAGGACGCGTTCGCCGACATCAGCGTCTCGCGCTCCACGTGGCTGCGCGCCGGACGGCACCGCGTGCCGTTCGGGGCGGAGCGCGAACGGCTGATCACGGAACAGGTCCTGCCCGAGCGCTCCTTGGGCTCGCAACTCACGGGCAACCGCGACGTCGGCGTGACGGTCAACGGCGAGTACCGCGGCGGACGCATCGGCTACGTGGTCGGGGTGATGAACGGCGTCCCGGATGGAGGGTCGGCCTCCGTCGATGCGAACGACGCGAAGGACGTCGTCGTCCGTCTCTCGGTGATGCCGCGGCTGCGGCTGGTGCGCGGGGCGCAGCAAGGGGTCCGGCTGACCGCCGGCATGATGCGCGGCGTCGAAACCGGCACGGCGACGGATGTGCAGCTTCCGACTTACAGCACATCGAGCGGCGTGCCCTTCTTCCGGTACGCCGCGGCTGATGTCGGCGGTGCCGCCGTCATTGCCGATGGACGCCGCACTCGCCTTGGGGCGGCCCTGAGCGTCCACGAGGGCCGCTTCGGGCTGCTCAGCGAAGCGCTCCGGGTGCAGCAGCGCGTGCGGCGCGACGCGGCGACGGCCGATGTGCGTACCGAGGCATGGTCCGCGAGCGCAATGCTGTCGCTCACGGGCGAACCGTCCGCGGCGAACGGCCTCACGCCGGCGCGCGCGTTCGATGCCTCGCGGCGCGCCTGGGGGGCGGTTCAGGCGGTGGTGCGCGCGTCACGCGTGACGGCGGATCGCGGGGCGTTTCCCCTCTTCGCGCCTGCCGCAACGTCGTCCCGCCAAGCCACCGCGTGGGGCGCGGGTGTGAACTGGTTCTTGACCCGTGTCACGAAGGTGCAGATCGCCTACGAAGTGACGACGTTCGACGGCGGGGCCGCTGCAAACGCCGACCGGCCGACTGATCATACGCTGTGGGTGCGTTCGCAACTGATGTTCTGAACGCCGCGCGCCGCAGACGAACGAGCGGGGGCCGCGTGCAGTACGCGGCCCCCGCTCGTTCGTCGTACCACACCTGCTCCATCGGGGCGCCGGGATTCGAACCCGGGGCCTTCCGCTCCCAAAGCGGACGCGCTACCGGACTGCGCTACGCCCCGTGCGGCAGAAAGTAGCCGCGGCACCGGCATGCTGTCGATGCATGACGCTCCCGCGGCCGGGCGCCTAGGCGACGCCGAGGAGCGGGAGGAGTGCGCATCGCAGCGCGGCAACGGCGCGGCCGCGATGGCTGACGCGGTCCTTCTCCGCACCGTCGGACTCGCCGAAGGTGGCGCCGAGATCGTCGCTCAGAAAGATCGGGTCGTACCCGAAGCCCTCCGACCCGCGCGGCGCCTCGAGAATCCGCCCGGGTGCGCGGCCATCGAAGACCAGCGGCACGGCAGAGGGGCTCCGATAGAAGGCCATGACGCAACGAAACTGTGCCCGCCGCTTCTCGGGCGGTGCACCGATCAGCCGCTGGAGCAGCGCCGCGATGTTCTGCACCCCGATCTCGACCTCGGTACCGGTGGCGCCGGCCCAGCGCTTGGACCGGACACCCGGTGCGCCGCCCAGCGCGAAGACCTCGAGGCCCGCATCGTCCGCGACGGTCGGCAGGCCGGTCTTCTGGGCAAAGAACAGCGCCTTGGCGCGCGCGTTGCCTTCGAAGGAGTCGTGCACTTCAAGCGCGTCCTCCGCCGACGACTCGGGGACACCAGCGCCGTCCGGGAAGACGAGTTCGAGGTCCGGGAGATCCAGCATGCGACGGATCTCCCGCTGTTTCCCCGCGCTCCGGGTGGCCACGAGCAGCTTCATGCGCCGACGGTCGCCCGCTGCCGTGCGAAGAGCTCCGTGATGCCACCGTGGGCCAGATCGATGAGCAGGTCGAGCTCCTTGCGATCGAAGGTGCCGGCCTCGCCGGTGCCCTGCACCTCCACGAAGCGATCGGGCGCGCGCATCACGATGTTCGCGTCGACGTCGGCGTCACGATCTTCGAGGTAGGCGAGGTCGAGGCGCGGCTCGCCGCCGACGACGCCGACGCTGATCGCGGCAACGAACTCGCCGAAGGCGCTCGGCTGCCCCGTTCGCTCGGCGATCCAGGCACAGGCGTCATGCAGGGCGACGCACGCCCCGGTGATGCTCGCGGTGCGCGTGCCGCCGTCCGCCTGCAGCACGTCGCAATCGATCTTGATGGTGAATTCGCCGAACGCCATCGTTCGCATCGCCGCACGGAGCGACCGACCGATCAGGCGCTGAATTTCCTGCGTCCGCCCGCCGGCACCCTTCCGCTCGCGCTCGCTGCGCGTGTGCGTGGCGCGCGGCAGCATGGCGTACTCCGCCGTGACCCAACCTTCGCCGGAGCCCTTCTTGAAGCCGGGCACACCGGTCTCGACGCTCGCGGTACAGTGCACGAGCGTACCGCCCATGCGGATCAGGCAGCTGCCCTCGGCATACGGGTTGGCGCCACGCTCCATCGAGAGCGAGCGGAGTTCATTGGGCAGACGACCATCGGGACGGGACATGGCATTCTCGGACATCGGTGAAAAGACGGCGCCCCGTCCGACGCGGGCGGGGCGCAAGCGCGACTCAGAGCGGCTCGTCGGCGCTCGGTCGGAAGACGATCACGCGGCGGAACAGCGGCAGCCGCAGCGTGTCGGCGTATTCCGCCGTGATGGTGATGCGTGCCGGACTGCCGGCGCGCCGAATCTTCACCTTTTTCGGATCGAGATTGAGCCCCAGCTCATCGATCTTCGCAGTGATGCGTCGGCGAATGACGGGGTCACTGACGCCGGGCGCCAGCCGCGTCTCGGAGCGGAACTCGTCCTGGAGCTGATAGAACAGGAAATAGCGATGACCGATGTGGATGCCGTGATAGGCGACCACGCCAAAGCCGATCATCCACAGCAGACAGCCCAGCGTCGATGTCCCGCGGCGCGCGGCATTCACCATTGTGATTGTGCTCCTTGCACGATCTGCACGACGAGATCGCTCAGCGCTCGGCGGCGCCCCTCGAGTTCCTGACCCGGACTGTACGGGCCCTGGACCAGCAGACCACCCTGCTGAAAAATGGTCCGACCGCGCTTCTGGTCGATCATCTCGACCTGCACGGTCAACTGCACGAGCCGACGCAGCACGTCCGGCTGCTGCTGCTGGCCCGTCCCGGTCTGCACGCCGACGAAGGCGACCGGCACGTCCGGATCGTAGCGCAGAATGACGCCCTTGACGATCACGTCCGCCGCATCTTCCGACGCCGCCCGCAGCCCGAGACGGCTCTCGACCGCTTCGCGCACGGCGCGATTGAGATCCTGCGTCAGCGACGGCTCGGCGGTCTGGTTGTCGAAGGGGAGCACCGCAACCGTGCGGAGCCCCTCGGGAAGCCCGCCTCCGGCGAAGCCGTAACAGGCCGCGGATGCCGCGAGCGCGAGGCTAGCGATCGACCGACAGAGAATCCGGCGCACGCGGCTTCCATACGTCCGGCTCGAACTCACTGCCAGGCGTGATTCGGGTGAACGTCAGATCAAGTTGGGCGGGTACCGATGGCACGGTCAGTCGCGCCTTCAGCAATGCACCATCGGGACCGAACGTGGTTTCGCTCCGGCCGACGATCTTGCCCTTGCTTCGGTACACGCTCTGCAACTGCAGTGCCGTGCGACGGTACTCGAGGGTGTCCGTCCCCATGGCATACTGCCACGCCGTCGCCGTGCTGTCCTGCACACCAACCACGGCGACACCCGCATCCGGCAAGCGCGCCACGCCGAACATCGCCCACATCAGGGGATAGTTCGGAATGAGCCGATCAATGGCATCGGGCGGTTCGACCCAGATGGCGGAATCGCCGACTACGAACGCCGCCGCCGCCTTGCTGCCGAGCGGCCCTGCGGTATCGAGACGCAGCGAGTCGGGCGCGGCAATGCGCACCGTCCCACGACCGCCCGCTCCGGCCTTGTCATTCTTGTAGGCCCAGCGAAAGCGGATGATCGTTTTCCCCGGCAGGACGTCCGGCCGCACCCACGCCCGCACCTGATCGGCCGGTACAGGCGCGGCTGTCAGGGGCACGAGCGCAGGGACGCGGCCGGCGCCGCATCCCGTGAGGAGGAAAGCCGTCAGAGCGTAGGCAAACCGTTGCATGCGAAGAACATAGCGAGGTACTGCCCGGGGTGTGACCCGCGCACGTGCGGAGGGTCGGCTCACCGCAGGACCTCCGCCGTCACCGGCAACATTGCCGCCACATCTGCCGGGATCCTCGTTGGCCGAAAGCGGGCATCGAGGACCATCATGGCAGTCCTCGCCGTCGCCAAAAGCACGCCGTCGTCGGCGCGGTCGATCCGGTAGCCGAAGGTGACGCGGCGCGAGGCACACTCCTGCACCCAGCAGTGCACGCGGATCAGGTCGTCAAACCGCGCGGGCTTGCGGTACTGGAGGTGCAGTTCACCCACGGCAAGGCGGAAGCCGCGCGCCTCGAAGTCGGCGTAGCTCATGCCGGCGCTGCGGAGGTGCTCGGTGCGGGCCACGTCCAACCAGACGGCGTAGTTGGCATGATAGACCACACCCATCTGGTCGGTCTCGCTGTAGTTGACGCGGTGCTGCGTCAGGGTGACGGGCATGGTTCAAGGGTATCACCGCCGCTTGCCCTGCGCGAGCGATCGGCGCACCCTTCCCCTTTGTGTCCATCGCCTGCCACGCCCTCCTCATCGTCGCCGACCTGCATCTTGGTGCGCGCTCGCGTCCGGGCACACGCGCCCGCATGCAGCGTCTGCTCGCGGAGGCTCCGGCGCAGTGCGATGCGCTGGTGATCAACGGCGACCTGTTCGATTTCTGGTTCGGCTGGCCCGGCGTGCAGCCGTTCGACGGGGGGGAGCTCCTGCCCGCGCTGCAGGCACTCGCGTCACGGATGCCGGTGCAGATCGTCGGCGGCAATCATGACCGCTGGGGCAGCGGCGACTGGGCCGCGCGCCTCGGCCTCTTGTGGGCGCCATGGGAGGTGGAGCTGCACGTCGGGGGGCTACTCATCCGATGTCACCATGGCGATGGCTTTGCCGCCGGGGCGCGGTCAAGCCGACTCCTTCACGCGGTGGTGCGCGCGCCACTGACGCATGCCGTGGTCGGCGCACTTCCACCGCGCCTGGTCCATGGCATGATGCGGCGATTCGGCCCTTCGCTGGATGGCGCACCTGCCGACACCGCGACACGACGTGCCGACCTCGCCGCGCAGCAGATGGGCGTGGAGCGGTGGCTCGCGGCGCGGCCCGATGTCGATTGGCTGGTCGTCGGACACACGCACTGGGCCGGGACGGGCCGAGCGGCCACCGGCGGGCGCTGGTGCAACCCCGGTGCATTTGCGTTCGACGGGAGCTATGCGCTGCTGACCGCCGACGGCGTCGTCCTGAAGCAGCAGCGGTAGTCAGGCGCCTTCGACGGAGACCCGTTCCACTTGGGAGAGTGTCTCACCGACGAATCGCGAGCCGACGGCGAGGAAGCGCGGTTCGTCATCACTCACCGCAAAGCGATGCGCGGCGACCGCCCCCGCAGGCGCCTGCAACCCCTCCGCCCGCAGCGTCGCCGCAAGGGCCTCCGCCGTCTTCTCTGCACTATCGATCAGCGTCACGTCGCCGCCCAGGATGCGCGCCAGCAGCGGCTTGAGCAGCGGATAGTGCGTGCACCCGAGGACGAGCGCACGCACGTTTGCGGTCTTGAGGGGGGCGAGATACTCGCGCGCCACGAGTTCGGTCGCGGGATGATCGAACCAGCCCTCCTCGATCAGCGGCACCAGGAGCGGGCACGCCTGTTCGACGACGCGCGCATCCGCTCGCAGCGCATGAATGGCGTGCGCATACGCGTGGCTGCCGATCGTGCCGGCGGTACCGATGACACCGATGGTGCCGCCCCGAGCCGCATCGACAGCCGCCGCGGCACCCGGCCGAATGACGCCGATCACCGGCACCGGCGACTCCGCCGTGAGCGCCCGAAGCGCATGCGCCGTGGCGGTGTTGCAGGCCACCACGACAGCCTTCACGCCCTGCGCGAGCAGCCAGTGGAGGATCTCGCGCGAGTAGCGCTCGACGGTCTCGGGCGACTTGGGACCGTACGGCACGCGCGCGGTATCGCCGAAGTAGATGGTGCTTTCGTGCGGGAGACGATCGTAGATGGCCCGCGCGACCGTCAGCCCACCGATGCCGGAGTCGAAGATGCCGACGGGGGCCGAACTCATCGCACGCGAATCGGGAGGATGACGTTGGCGCGCACGCGGCCATCGGGCATGGCCCGTACCTTCAATTCGTCGGGAAAGTCGAACAGGTGCGCCGTGACGTAGGCTTCGATGCCCGCGGCGACGTGATTCACGAGTCCGAGCACGATCCAGTCCTCCCGCTTGCGCTTCGCTGCATTGACGAGGCTCGTATCGGCCCCGGCAGCCCGCAAGTCGCCGATGCGCCCCTGCTCGCGGAGCACCAGGCCGACGAATACCGCCTCCGTCGACAGGAAAATCACGCCCATCGTCTTGCGATTCAGATGGAACTGCCCCCAGCCCGGCAGGATGAGCGAGCGGATCAGCGCCCCACGCGGCGGCGGCGACTTGCCCCGTCGAGCAATCGGACCGAGCCCCGGGGCCGAGGAATCCGCAGGTGGGGCGACGGCGACGCTGTCCTGCGCCGCCGCCATCGTCGGCACGCCACCGAGCAAGAGCACCAGCGCCCAGCGGCACCGCAGGCGATCAAGGAACGCCGCGGGTGTACCGATACTGCGCAGCGACGCACTCAGGTCGCCGGTCAGGGCCGACAGCCAACACTCGTCAAAAAACACGACACTCCCGGTGCCAAAACTTTAGAAGCCCCGCCCGCCTGCCGAAAGTAAGCAGGAATGCCAACGAATTCCTGCCCATGATCCCGCCGTTGCCGGCCACGACGCCGACCCGACTCCTCCGCTCGGTGTCGCCGCTCGCGCGGCTGACCGTGCCGATGCGCTTCGGTGCCGAAGCAACCGCGAGTCGCCGTCTCGGCGCGATGGTCGAGGCGAGCGGCGTCGTGACGCTCCTCTGTGATGCGAACGGCCTCGCGGTTCATGTGCTGGACGCGTCCGGGGATGCCTGTCCGGCGAGCGTCGGGACCAGTCTCTGGTCGTGGATTCATCCGGACAACCGGGCCGAGGCGCGGACGCGGTGGCTCGCGGCGGTGAGCCGCGGGACGCCGTTCGACATGGAATGGCGCACGGCCGGCCCGCATGATCCGCCACGCTCGGCGAAGTTTCGCGTCGCCCCGGTGCCCGACGATGCCGGCGATACGCGGGAATGGCTCGTGACGCTTGCCGACGTCACGGAGGTCCGGCTGGCCACGGCGGAGTTGCAGCGGCAGCGCGAGTTGTCCCGCTCGGTCATCGCGGCAAGCCGTGACGGCATCCTCGCCTTCGGGCTGGATCACATCGCGCTCGAGTGGAACGCGTCATTCGAACGGCTGGCCCATGCACCGCATGCCCGCGTCGCCGCCGTGCCGTGGACGTCGCTCTTCCCGTTCGCGGCGCCGAGTGCCCTGCTGGCACGAGCGAGCCTCATGCTCGAGGATGGTCAGCCGTTTCTGCATCAGGAAACCTTCGGCGATGCAGCGCTCGACATGGCCCGCGTGCTGGAGTTCGACTTCTCGCCGGTGCACGACTCGTCCGACGAGATCTCCGGCGGCATGTGCCAGGTCCGCGATGTCACGGAGCGCCTGCTGCTCGACGGGCGTCAGATCCAGACGGCGAAGATGGATTCGATGGGGCTGCTGGCGGCAGGCATTGCCCACGATTTCAACAATTCGCTTGCGGCCATGATGGGGCTCGCCGAGCTGATCGAACTCGATCTGCCGGCCGATTCGCCGGCACTCGAATCCGCGCGGGACCTGATGACGAGCGCCATGCGTGCCCGCGACCTGGTACGCCAGATCCTCGCCTTCGCTCGGCATGAGCCGGTCCGCCTGGTTCCGATCGATCTGCGGGACACCGTCACGGAGTCGCTGCGTCTCATGCGCAAGTTGCTGCCGAAGAACATCGACGTGCAGGTCGATCTCCCACCGTCGCCCGTGGTCGTCCATGCCGACGCGGCGCAGCTGCAGCAGATCATCGTGAATCTCTGCACGAACGCCGAGCATGCGATGCGCGGTGCCGCGACGGGTGCGCTGCATGTGTCGCTCGACGTGCAGTTGCTGGACGGGGAGGCTGCGCATCAGCTTCCCGGTGTCCAGTGCGGCGCCCACGCCGTGCTCACCGTATCCGACACCGGCGCAGGCATGTCCGCCGAAACATTGGCGCGCATCTTCGAGCCGTTCTTCACCACCAAGGCGCCAAGCGAGGGGACAGGCATGGGCCTCGCGATGGTGCAGCAGATCGCCGCCTCGCACCGTGGCGGCTTTGCCGTCGACAGCACGCCGGGCATCGGCACGAGCATGCGTCTCTACCTGCCGTCGGCGAACGCCATGTCCGTGACGACCGCGGACGTCGGTTCCGACCAGCCCACTCCCGTGGGCCGGGGTACCGTGCTGATCCTCGACGATGAGCCGCTTCTCGCGCAACTGCTTGCCGATGCGCTGGTGCACTTCGGCTTTCGGACGCACGCTTTCGTGCGGGCGGACGACGCACTCGCGGCCTTCGAGGCGCACCCGGAAGCGTTCGACGCCGTGATCACCGATCACGGCATGCCGGGCATGACCGGCGATCTGTTTGCGGAGCGTATCCTGGCGCGCTGCCCGACGCTGCCCGTCATTCTGCTGACCGGCTACGCACCGCCGATCTCACCCGAGCGTGCCCGAAGCATCGGGATCACGGACGTCATGACGAAACCGGTCAGCTTCCGCTCGCTGGCCCACACCCTCGTGGCGCGCCTCGCGGTCAACGAGGCAGCGGCCGCAAATGAGACGGCGGCTATCAGACTGAGTGCCTGACGCCGCCGCCCCCTTCGTCCGTCCGTCCCTGCCGTTCAATCCTGCAGCGCCACCACTTCGATCTCGACTCGTGCACCCTTCGGCAACCCGGATACCGCCACCGTGCTGCGGCCCGGGCGATGGGCACCGAAGTGCTTCGCATAGACCACGTTCATGGCGGTGAAGTCGGCCATGTCGAGCAGAAACACCGTGGTCTTCACCACGCGCGCGAGCGACGTTCCCGCCGCCTCGAGCACGTGCGCGAGGTTGGTGAAGACCTGCTCGGTCTGGGCGGAGACATCACCGGCCACCAGTTCCATCGTGCGCGGATCGAGCGCCACCTGCCCCGCCGTGAAGACGAAGCCGTTGGCCGAAATGGCCTGGCTGTAGGGACCGATGGCGGCCGGAGCCTGCGCCGTGGCAATCACTCGCATGCTAGAACAGCCCTTCGATGGTGCCGTCGGCGAGCACACGGATGTTCTCGGCCGACGGGGTCTTGCTGAGACCGGGCATCGTCATGACGTCGCCGGCAAAGGCCACCACGAAGCCGGCACCCGCCGATACGGTGGCGCCACGGATCGTGAGGCGGAAGCCCTTCGGCCGGCCGAGCTTGGTGGCGTCGTCCGAGAAGGAGTACTGCGTCTTGGCCATGCAGATGGGCGTGTTGCCGAAGCCCATCTCCTCGATCTGCTTGATGTTCTTCTCGGCGTCGCTGGTGTAGTCCACGCCATCGGCGCCGTAGATCTCCTTCGCGATCAGTTCGATCTTGGCCTTGATCGGCTGGTTCACGTCGTACAGCGGCTTGAAGGCGGCCTTGCCCTCGTCGAGGATCGCCAGGACCTCCTTCGCGACCGCCTCGCCGCCCTCGCCGCCCTTGGCCCAGACCTCGGAGAGCGCGCCGCGCACACCCCAACTCTTCACCGAGTCGAGCACGCACTGGATCTCCTCGTCGGTGTCGCTCACGAAGCGGTTCAGCGCGACGACCGGCGGCACGCCGAACTTCTGGATGTTGCGGACGTGCGCTTCGAGATTCACCATGCCGCGCTTGAGCGCCTCGACGTCGGGCGTGGCGAGGGCGTCCTTCTTCACGCCGCCGTGCATCTTCAGCGCGCGCACCGTGGCCACGATGATCGCGGCCTCGGGCTTCAGATCGCCGAAGCGGCACTTGATGTTGAAGAACTTCTCCGCGCCGAGGTCGGCGCCGAAGCCGGCTTCGGTGAGCACCACTTCACCGAGGGACAGCGCGAGCTTCGTCGCCGCGATCGAGTTGCACCCGTGCGCGATGTTGCCGAACGGACCACCGTGCACCAGCGCCGGACCACCCTCGAGCGTCTGCACCAGGTTCGGCAGAATCGCGTCCTTGAGCAGCAGCGTCATCGCGCCCGCCGCCTTGATCTCGCCTGCGGTCACCGGCTTGCGGTCCCGCGTGAGGCCGACGACGATGCGGCTGATGCGGGTCTCGAGGTCCTGCAGATCGGTGGCCAGGCAGAGGATCGCCATGATCTCGGAGCCCGGCACGATGACGAACTTTTCCTCGCGCACCGGGCCGGCATTGATGCCGCCGAGCGAGACGAGAATGCTGCGCAGCGCGCGGTCGTTCATGTCGATCGTGCGCGGCCAGGTGATACGGCGCGGATCGATGTTGAGCGTGTTGCCGTGGTGCATGTGATTGTCGATCATCGCCGACAGCAGGTTGTGCGCCGACGTGATGGCGTGGAAGTCGCCGGTGAAGTGCAAATTGATCTCGTCCATCGGGATCACCTGCGCATACCCACCGCCAGCGGCACCACCCTTGACGCCGAAGACCGGGCCGAGCGACGGCTCGCGCACCGCGACGACGACCTTCTTGCCGAGGCGGCGCAGCGCCTGGCTCACGCCGATCGTGACCGTGCTCTTCCCTTCGCCGGCCGGCGTCGGGTTGATGCCGGAGACGAGCACGAGGCGGCCGGTGGGCGTACGGGCCTTGATCGCCTCAGGGGTGATCTTCGCCTTCGTCTTGCCATAGGGGAGGATGTCATCCAGCGAGAGGCCCACTTCTGCCGCGACGTCGGCGATAGGGCGCATCTTCTTCTGGGCTTCCTGGGCGATCTCGATATCCGAGGGGACCTTGCTCACGAGCGACTCCTGATCAACGTGGATACGCGACGCGGTGTTCTCACCGGAACACTCGCGCGAATCGATGGACCTGCGGATGCTGCCCTCGGACCGATGCCGGTCCGACCCTGCGATGCTGCTATGTCAGACGCCGACCAAAGCAGGCGCCAGCGTTGCTGCCCGTCAATGCGACGAACGCTTCGGTCGTGAGCCCGCGCACCGCGGCCAGACGTGCCGCGGTATGTCCCACGAAAGCCGGCTCATTGCGCTTGCCCCGCAGCGGGACCGGGGCAAGAAAGGGTCCGTCCGTCTCGATCAGCAACCGATCGGCCGGCGTGGTCCGCACCAGATCGTCGAGGGTCCACGACTTGAAAGTGGCCATGCCGCTGAAGCTGATGTAATGCCCGAGGGCGACCGAGGCCGCATGCAACTCGGCCCCACTCGAGAACGAGTGGAGAATGCAGCAGGTCCCCGGATGCGCCCGCAGGATGTCGGCGACGTCGGCATCGGCCTCCCGTGCGTGGATGACGGCCGGCTTGCCCAACCGCTCGGCGATCGTCAACTGTGCGTGGAACGCCTCGAACTGCCGTGCGCGCGGACTGTGCTCGTAGTGATAGTCGAGCCCCATTTCGCCGACGGCCACGACTCGTGGGTCTGCCGCCAGCAGCTCGAGCCCCGCGGCCACGTCATCGGACCACCGGTCTGCGTGATGCGGATGCACACCGACGCTCACCGAGAGTCGCGGCTCGACGTCCGCCAACGCAAGAGCCCGCGCCGCATCCTCGCCGTACTCGGCAAGAATCACGATGCGGGCTACCCCCGCCTCCCATGCCCTTGCCAGAACCGCGTCGAGATCCTCCTCGAACGCGGTGCCGGCAAGATGGCAGTGGGTATCGATCAGCACCCGTCGATCAGACCGTCTGCGGACGGGGCCGGGACGCCGGCGCCGCGCCGGGCTTGCCGAGACGCTGCGTGGCACCAGGCCACTTGGTCTCGATGGCGAGGAGCACCGGTGCGGCGATGAAGATCGACGAGAAGGTACCGGTGAAGACACCGAAGAACATGACCATCGCGAACGGCCGGATCACTTCGCCGCCGAAGATCGCGAGCGACAGCAGTGTCGCGAGCGTGGTGCCGTGCGTGAGTACCGAACGCGGCAGCGTCTCGTTGATCGAGCGGTTGAGGATGCCGATGAAATCCTGGCGATCCGACTTCTTCAGGTTCTCGCGCACGCGATCGAAGATGATGATCGTGTCGTTGAGCGAGTAGCCCACCATCGTCAGCACGCCGGCCACCACCACGAGCGAGACCTCGAGCTTCATCGCGCCGATGAAGAAGATCGTCAGGACGATATCGTGCGCCGTCGCCACCACGGCCGCGAGCCCGAAGCGCCACTCGAAGCGGAAGGCGAGATACGCCATGACTGCGAAGAACGAGAGCAGAATGGCCAGCAGCGCGCTCTGCCGCAGTTCGCCGCCGACCTTCGGACCGACGGCCTCGGTACGCTCGAGCGTGTATGCGCCCGCACCGATGGTGGCATCGAGCGCACGGCTCACGGCCTGTGCGGTCTGCTGGGTGTCGTCCTGATCCTCCAAGGCAACACCGCTGGTGCGTGCACGAACGACGAACTCGTTCGGCCCGCCGAACTGCTGGATCTCGGCGCCCTTGAGTCCCTGCTGATCGAGACCAGCGCGGATCTTCGCGATGTCTGCCGACGCGGCCACTGTCTTGACCTGCAGCAGCGTGCCGCCGGTGAACTCGATCGAGTAGTTGAGCCCGCCGCGCACCACCGTGACAATCAGTGCGATGGCCAACGCCGCGCCCGTCACCCCGTACGCCAGCTTGCGGAGACCGATGAAGTCGTACTTGGCCCCGCGGAAGAGGCGCGCCGAGCCGATGCTGAGCGTGGTAGCGCCACCCTTGAGCTGCATCATGTAGAAGGTGCGGACCACGAAGATGGCGGTGAACATCGAGGCGGCGATGCCCATCACCAGCGTGATGGCGAAGCCCTTCACCGGCCCGGTACCGAACTGAAAGAGGAAGAGCGCCGTGAGCATGGTGCTGAGCGACGAGTCGATGATGGCCGGAATCGCATGTTCGAACCCTTCCTTCACCGCCAGCGATGCGGTCTTCCCCCGGTCGAGTTCCTCGCGGATTCGCTCGAAGATGAGCACATTCGCGTCCACCGCGATGCCGACGGACAGAATCAGACCGGCAATGCCCGGGAGGGTCAGCGTTGCGTCGAGGAGCGCGAGGCCGCCCAGCGCGAAGAGACCGTAGAAGGCGAGCCCCCCTACCGCCAGCACGCCGGCACCTGCGTAATAGCCGATCATGATGGCAATGACGAGCGCAGTGCCGATCAGACCGGCGGTGATGCCGCCCCTGATCGAGTCGCTCCCGAGCGACGCGCCGACCTGCCGCTCTTCGACGACCTTCAGCGGGATCGGCAGCGCGCCAGCGCGGAGCGTCAGCGCAAGGTCCTGCGCCTCCTGCAACTGTCGGCCCGCAAGCGTGATCTGGCCCTGACGCTCGATGCGGCTCTGGATGACCGGCGGCCGGCCCTGCACGCGTCCATCGAGCAGGATCGCCATATAGTCGCCGACATGGCGGCCCGTCTGGTCACCGAACTGACGCCCGCCCTTCCGGTCGAGCTCGAAGGTGACGATCGGCCCGTTGGTGAGCGGATCGAGCTGTGCTGCGGCGTTCACGAGGCTCGACCCCGTGACGATCGACTTCTGCTCGAGCACATAGAGGAGGCGCGTGGCCTGCAGCCCCTGGCTCTCGGTCGCCGCTGCCCAACGCAGTTCCACACCGCGCGGCAGCATCGCCTGTACCTCGGCGAGGTTCAGCAGCGAATCGACGCGCGGGAACGCGGTTTCCGGCACCCCGAACTCGCCCGGAATGCCGCCGGCTTGAATGAGGCCCGCGAGCACGCCGCCGGCCGACGAATCTGCCGCGGTGCTGTCGGCCGTCGCCTTCGTCGTGTCGGTGCCGAGCAGGTTCTGCACGGCTGCACTCGTCGATGCGCTCTTTGTGCCGGTGATGCCCAAACGCGCGAGCGCCCGGTCCATCGACGGCAGCGCCTTCTCGAGCGCCTGCGTCTTGTCGGTAAAACGGAATTCGAGGAACGCGCTCTTCTGCACGATGCTCTTGGCGCGCGCCGGATCCGAGATACCGGCCAGTTCGACGACGACACGCTCATCGCCGACCTTCTGGACGACCGGCTCGGAAACGCCGAACTCGTCGATGCGCTTGCGGAGCACCTGCAGGGCGAGCTCGATGTCCTTCTTCGGATCGGCCGAGACCTGCTTGCTTTGATCGAGCTCGAGGGCGAGATGCATGCCGCCCTGCAGGTCGAGACCCTGCTTCAGCGGTATGCGCGTGATCTCGCGCGTGGTCATGACGCCCTTCTCGTCGCGCTCGCGTACTTCCACGGCGCGCGGCACCAAGGCAAAGATGCTCGCAGCTACAAGCACGGCGATCAGCGTCCAGCGATTACGAATGGATTCGAACACAGGTCCTCACGGGGTCACGTCGCGGGCGTTGCGGCCCGCTCTTCTTGAGCTCGAATCCGCAGGGCCGCTTCCGCCGCCTGCCGATCCTGCACGAGTTGCGCGACGAGCGCCTCCGCCGATGCGAAGGCCACCGTACTGCGCAACCACTCCACCCACTCCAGCCGTACCTGGGCGCCGTACAGATCGACGTCCAGATCGAACAGGTGCGCTTCAAGCAGTCGACGGTCGTCACCGAACGTCGGCCGCGCACCCTGATTCATCATGCCGCCGGCTACCCCACCCGGCCATTCGACCCGCACCGCATAGACACCATCCGGCGGCAGCAGCTTGTCGGCCGGCAGCTCGAGGTTGATGGTCCGGACGCCCATGGTGCGTCCGCGTCCATCGCCCCGCACCACGGTGCCGCTGATCGAGTAGGGCCGCCCCAGCAGCACCGCCGCCGTGCGCAGATCACCACCGGCCACCGCGCGCCGGATCCGCGTACTGCTCACCTGCTGCTCGTCCGCACCGACCACATCCACCACATCCACCATGAAACCGTAAATCCCGCCAAGCGCACGCAGCGTGTCCACCGAGCCGCTCCGATTGCGTCCGAATCCGTGATCATGGCCGATCACGAGTTCCTTCATCCCGCAACGCTGCACGAGAATCTCGTGCACGAACTGCTCCGGCGTGTACGCGGCCAGCGCGGCATCGAAACGCAGCACCAGCACGTAGTCGATCGGCGTCTGCACCAGCGCCTCGAGGCGCTCGGCACGCGTCGT
>Ga0163144_10014281_pt1 | contig 16504 bp, 17 predicted proteins | sample OliLak19BULKMAT1_FD_123175 | JGI IMG/M metagenome (GOLD analysis project Ga0163144, IMG submission 123175) | Freshwater microbial mat bacterial communities from Lake Vanda, McMurdo Dry Valleys, Antarctica - Oligotrophic Lake LV.19.BULKMAT1 | ecosystem: Environmental > Aquatic > Freshwater >... | reverse complement strand
GTTGAGGTTCTGCACCGCGGCGCCTGAAGCGCCTTTGCCGAGATTGTCGAGTTGGGCGACGAGGCGGACCTGCTGGGCGGTGTCGTTGCCGAACACGAAGAGCTTCATGCGGTTGGTGTTGTTGAGCGCCTCGGGATCGAGGGCTTCGACATAGCCGCCGGCGCCGGCGCGGGCTTTTTGCAGCGCGGTGGTTTCGGTTTCGCCGGCGACGGTGACGAAGCGTTCGCCCTGGTAGAAGTCGGCGAGGGCTTCGCGGAGTTGTGCTGGCGTTGGCGCGCCGGGCAGCGACCAGAGCTGCAGCGGCACTTCGACGAGCATGCCTTGCGCGTAGCGGCCGACGGCGGGGGCGAAGATCGGCGCGTGGGCGAGGCCGGAATACTTTGTCATCTCTGGCACGTGCTTGTGCGCAAGGTGATAGCCATAGGTGCGGAAAGCGTCGCTGGTGCTTTCGGGAGGGTGCGGCTGGAATTCCTCGATCAGGCCCTTGCCGCCGCCGGTGTAGCCGGAGATGGCGTTGACGGTGACCGGCGCGGACGCGAGCACGAGGCCTGCGCTGACCAGCGGCGCCATCAGGCCGATGAAGCCGGTGGGATAGCAGCCGGGGTTCGAGATGCGCTTCGAGCGGCTGATCAGCACACGGTGTCCGTCAGCCATTTCGGGGAAGCCGTAGACCCATTGCGGATCGACGCGGTGCGCGGTCGAGGCGTCGATGATCACGGTGTTGGGGTTGGCGACGAGCTTCACCGCTTCTTTGGCTGCATCGTCCGGCAGGCAGAGGATGACAGCGTCGGCCTCGTTCATGAGCTCGGCGCGCGCGGCGGGGTCCTTGCGGCGCTCCGGCTCGATGGAGATGACAGCCAAGTCGCGGCGCTTCTCGAGCCGCTGGCGGATCTGGAGGCCGGTCGTGCCGGCTTCGCCGTCGATGAAGACTTTGGGCATGAGCGTGCGACCCCAAATGCGAAAAGCAAAAGGGCGCTTCGGTTTCCCGAAGCGCCCTCTCGAAACACGTATCGAGGCGGACTAGCGCTTCGAGAACTGGAAGGACCGGCGGGCTTTGGCCTTGCCGTATTTCTTCCGTTCGACGGCGCGCGGGTCGCGCGTGAGGAGCTTCTGCGGACGCATCGCGGTGCGCAGTTCAGGTTCGAACTCGACGAGCGCACGGGCAATGCCGTGACGGACTGCGCCGGCCTGGCCGGTGAGGCCAGAACCCTTGACGGTGCAGACGATGTCGATTTCCGACTCGCGCTTGGCGGCTTCGAGAGGCTGGCGGATCATCAGGCGCAGAACAGGGCGCGCGAAGTAGTCCACGATGTCCTTGCCATTGACCGTGATCTTGCCGGTGCCGCGTTTGACCCAGACGCGGGCGGTGGCGGTCTTGCGGCGGCCTGTCCCGTAGGAGCGGCCCAGCTTGTCGATCTTGGCGGCGACCGGCGCTTTCGCGGCGGCGGCCTGGACGTTCAGGTCGCGGATCTCGCTGAGGGATTCGACGGCTTCGGCCATGATCAGGCGACCTTCACGTTCTTGGAGTTCTTCGATTTGAAGTCGACGACTTCGGGGTTCTGTGCGGCGTGCGGATGCTCAGCGCCGGCATAGACGCGCAGTTTCGAGAACTGCTTGCGTGCCAGCGGGCTCTCCCCCGGCATCATGCGCTTGACTGCCAGCTCGACCACGCGCTCAGGAAATTTCCCGGCGAGGATTTTTTGCGGCGTCGTGGTCTTGATGCCGCCCGGGTGGCCGGTGTGGCGGTGATAGACCTTGCGGGTCATCTTGCGGCCGGTCATCGCGACCTTGCCGGCATTGATGACCACGATGTGGTCGCCGAGGTCGACGTGCGGGGTGTAGTCCGCCCGGTGCTTCCCGCGCAGGCGCAGGGCGATATACGATGCAAGGCGGCCCACAACGACGCCTTCGGCGTCGATGACCACCCACTTGTTCACGGCATCAGCCGGTTTAACGGAAACGGTTGTCATGCTCCGGCGCGGAGCCTTTCTCGGTCTGGGTTAGGTCTGAAATTCGAACGCGTGCAGCTACAGTCGCCCCCCGCCCTTGTCAACAGCGTTGGGGAATGGCCGGTCTGGTTTGGGTTTGCCCCTGAGAGACAAGCCCAGCGATGGTCAACGGGCCGGCGGACTGATTGTCTTACTCCACGGCCTTCATGCCGCTGATTTCACCTTTTTTAACGATCGGGGCGGGCTCGCTTCGCCTACGAGGGTAAACACTCAGTTCTGTATGGCTCCGGCTTCAATCTGACCCGCCGCCGCCGCCATCGCCCTCGGATGCGGTATCATTCGAGTCGGGTTCTGGCTTATTCTTCATGCCGGGAAAGGGGCCGCTGGCGTCGGTTGGCACCGGAACGACGGGACCATCATTCTGGTCCTTTCCCTTCCGCACCCGCTTCGGCGCGCCGAACTGAGAGCTCAGCAGAAAGAAGGGCGCGACCGCGAGCCCAATGATCAGGAGGATCAGTCCGGTGCCAAGGATATCGTTCATGGCGCGCTGTTTAACACGGCCGTGACCTGCCGCTAGCACGAGGACAATCGACGAGACCGAAACGGCCCTCTAACGTCCGCGGAAGAGGCCCGCCGGAGGACAAGCTGATGAATCGTCGATCGTTCATGCTGGCCGGGGCGGCGTCCACCCTCGCGCCGCACTTCCTTTCGGCGAATGCGCAAATGGCGGCGGCGGACTATCGCGCGCTGGGCGCGATCCGCGATCTCGGACTTGCGGAGGACACCTCCGAAGTGATGAAGACGGCCAGCTATATGATGGACGTGCTGGGGCCGCGACTATCGGGCTCGCCAGGGATCCGAAAGTCGGGCGAGTGGGTCGTCGAGAAGCTGAAGGGCTGGGGTTTGACCGGGGCGGCGCTCGAGCCCTGGCCTAGCGATCCCACCGGCACGAACAATGGTTTTCCACGCGGCTGGTCGAACGAGAAATTCTACCTGCACGCGACCACGCCGAACGCCTTCCCGATCAGCGGCATGTCGATCGGCTGGACGCCGGGCACCAACGGGCTGGTCGCCGGCGAGTGCGCCATGGTCACCGAAACAGACGAGGCAGAGCTACGCCGGAAATATACCGGCAAGCTTCGCGGCAAGTGGGTGCTGGGCCAGGCGCCGATCAATATGCGCGCGCAATGGGACCCGGTCGCCAAGCGCCTGACACAGAGCGATCTGGACGCGCTGGAGAACCCGGCGCGGCCGCCGGAGAATGGCTCGCCACCGGGGCCGCCAGGGCCGACGGGCCCCAATCCAAATGCGCCGCAGCCTTACAACCGCAACCTCTTCTTCTTCGAGGAGGGCGCGCTTGGCGTGCTCTCGACCAACAAGGGGCATGGCGTCGTCAATGTGCTGGGCGGCGGGCGGACGGATGATCCGGCGAAGCAGCTGCCGCGCATCGCCATCGAGGCGGAGCACTATGGCCGCATTGCGCGCTCGGTGATGCTGGGCCAGCCGGTGGTCGTCGAAGCGGACATCCGCAACGCCTGGTACGACAAACCCGAGATGTTCAACGTGGTCGGGGAAATCCGCGGGACAGAATTGCCCGATGAGGTGGTGATGCTCGGTGCCCACTTCGACTCCTTCCATGCGTCGACAGGCGCGACCGACAATGGCGGGGCGTGCTCTTCCATCATGGAAGCGATGCGGCTGCTGAAGGTCACGGGCGCGCCGCTGAAGCGCACGGTTCGCATCGGACTGTGGAATGGCGAGGAACAGGGGCTCATCGGGTCGCGGCTATATGTGGCGGAGCATTTCGGTGGGGTTCGCGGCGTACCGACGGCTTCGAATGTGCGCGGCGAGGTCGGCCCGGTGAAGCGGGCGCACAGCCGCTTCCAGGGCTATTTCAACATCGACAATGGCGCGGGCGCGATCCGCGGTATCCACAGCCAGGGAAACCGGGCCATCGTGCCGATCTTCCGGGAATGGCTGGAGCCCCTGCGCGACATCGGCGCGACGCACGTCTCGCAGCTGACCCGGGGCGGGACGGACCACTTGTCCTTCGACGCAGCCGGCCTGCCGGGCTTCCAGTTCATCCAGGACTCACTGGAGTACGAGCCGAAGACTCACCACACCAACATGGACTTCTTCGAGGCTCTCCAGCCGGAGGACATGCGGCGGAACTCGGTGATTCTGGCCGGTTTTGCGATGATGGCGGCTAACCATTCCGCATTCCTGCCCCGCAAGCCAAGGCCTCCGGCGCGCTGATTCTGAAGGGAAAACCCGACATCTTTAGATGCCCTCGCGATTACTCATCGGGGGCGATTGACAATCATTCGCATCTCGGTGCAAATCATTCGCATGATCATCTGCGTGTGTCGGGCCCTCAACACAGAGAAAGTGAACGACGCGATTGCGGCGGGAGCCCGCTCGCCCGCGCAGGTGCATCGCCACCATGAGACAACCATCAATTGCGGGAAGTGCTCCGAGACGCTTTGTGGGATGATCCGCGAGCAGTCCTGCATGAGTGCTCCTCGCCAGATGGTGCATGCAGAGTAACCTGCGAACGCTTCGTCCTCGCATTCTCAAAAATATCCAATAAAAACAACTTGCGAAGCTGCGAGAGTCGGGGTCTTTGGACGCGTTGTGCGTTACGCCAAACGCGGTCGCCTCCCCCCAGTTCGCGGCCAGCCATCGCAAAGGAACCAGCGCCATGAAGGGCGACGCGAAAGTCATCGAATTCCTCAACCTGGCGCTCAAGAACGAGCTGACGGCCATCAACCAGTACTTCCTGCACTCGCGTATGCTGCGCGACTGGGGGGTCTCGGAACTGGCCAAGAAGGAACACGACGAGTCCATCGAGGAGATGCATCACGCCGACTGGCTGATCGAGCGGATCCTGTTTCTCGAGGGGCTTCCGAACCTGCAGGACCTCGGCAAGCTCTTCATCGGCGAGACGGTCCAGGAAGTCCTGGAGTGCGACATGAAGACAGAGCAGATGGCGATTCCCGTCCTTCGCGACGCCATCGAGCATTGCGAGAAGGTGCGCGACTATGGCTCGCGCGACCTCTTCTACAAGATCCTCCACAATGAGGAGGAGCACGTCGACTATATCGAGACGCAGTTCGACCTGATCAAGCAGATCGGCATCCAGAACTACATCCAGCTGCAGTCGAAGCCGAACGGGAGTTCGGCGCTGGAGTAGGTCGAACTCTTCGGCCACGACACACTTGCGCAAGCCGGGTGTTACTCCAAGCTGTGCAGAGGCCTGCGCAACCACAGGGAGCCGCGCCAATGCTCACGCTGGAACAGCTTCAGGCGAAGGTTGCTTCGCAGAAGACAGCCCTGCCCGCGCTCTATGGGGATGTTGATTTCGCGATCAAGCCGGAGCGGTTTGCCGACGAGCCGGTGATCGCGGACCAGCCCAAAGGCAAGCTCGATCATATGCGCGCGGACGTGCTGGCCGACGCCGAGAAGGTGGAGCGCATGCGCGCCTACACCATGCTGGGCGACACGGTGACGGACGCGTATGCGGCGCTGATGCCGACCTACGGGTTCCGCGGGCTGACCTCCATGCTGACGCAGGCGTGCGATCACGGCATCGAGTCCGTTCCGGAGGCGCCGCCGGAACTCGTCAACTTCATTCGCGCGATGGAGGCGACCCCCGACTGGGTCGACATGAAGCTGGTGGAAGAAGGCGCGCGGCAGAGCCGCGAGGACGCCGCCAACTATTCGCCCTTCGTGATCCGCGGCGCGTTCATCGCGACGTTCATGAACAAATACTCCGCCCTGCCCATGGCGCTTACCGGCACGTTATCGCACGACACCGCGGCGCGGCGCGTGAAGGACACCGCGAGCTTCTTCATCACCTCCACCCTGCCCGGCGCTCTGGAGCGCTTTGGCCCCGGCTTCAAGTCGGCTGCGATGGTCCGGCTGATGCACTCGATGGTGCGGTTCAACGCGCTCAGGCGATCGAACATGTGGGACGTTAACACGTTCGGCATTCCGATTCCGCAGGTTGACCAGATGCCGGCGGGGCTGATTGGGACGTTCCTGCTGGCGTTCAAGATAACCGGCCAAGGGCGGTTCGAATACTCCGAGGTTGAGCGGGCGCGGGTGGAGCTGTCGCGCTATCGCTGCTTCCTGCTGGGGCTTCCGGAAGAACTGGCGCCAGCGACACCGCGCGAGATGGTCGACATGATGGTGCGCTATGACCAGACGCTACGCAAAGGGTTCGACGATGCGACGTGCGGAGAGCTGACGCGTGCGACATTGGCGGCGTATCTGCCGGCAGACCAGAAGCTGGGCAACCGTATCTTCGACAGGATCGAGCGGCGCTTCTCGAAGATTTTCTTCCTGCAGGCCTTCCTTGGCGGCGACAATGCCAAGGCCCAGACGATGGGCGTGAAGATCACGGCGACCGACTGGGCGACATTCGTGGCGTGCAGCCTGTTCATCGGCATGCGCAAAGGGCTTTATGGCATTGCGTGTCGCCTGCCGGGCGTCGCCAAGGTGGCGGATCGGATGCTGGTGCGGAAGCTGGAGCGCATGCTCGCGAGCTATGGCCACGCGGCGCACACGACGGATTCGACGGCGTATCGCCCCGCGGTCGTTAAGCAGGCGGCGGAGTAGGCAGGCTCACCGGCCAGGCGACACTTTCCCCAGCCTCCTCAGAAACTCCGCGTACATCCCATGCGCACGCGCCGTTAGCTCGGGGCTGTACTTCACGCGCCAGTCCTGAGCTTCGATTTCGTCGAAGGCGTGGGTGGCGCCTTCGAAGAGCTCCACGTTGATGGCCGCTCCGGGTGTCTTCATGGCCGCCAGCGTGCGCGCGACATATCGGCCGCCGACGACGGAGTCGCCTGTTCCGACTATCGCCTGGACCGGCACGTCGAAGCGAAGGCCACGACTGGGCGCGAGCGCCCCGAAACCTTGCCACGGGTAGAGAATGAAGGCGCCGACGAGGCCGTCGAGCGGTTCGTCGCGCAGGCCCGAGAGGCGCGTGACTTTCTCGGCTTCGGCTCCGGGCTCCAGCGCCATCGCGTCGAGCACCGTCCAGGCGCCGTGGCTCCAGCCGGCGACGGCGATACGGCCGGCATCCGCCCAGTTTTGTGTGCGCGTCCATTCGAGCATTGCGTAGAGATCACCCGCACGCTCGCGGCCCCAGAGCTGCAGGCCGGTGCAGACGGTGGCATAGGCTTCGAGCCTGTCGATACGGCGATGGCCGTAGCTGTCGACGACGAGCACGGCCCAGCCCGCGGCCCTCGCCGTCTCGGCCCAGCGCGCCTGCAGGTTCTTCTTGCCGCCGCAGCCGTGGAACTGGAGCGCGACGGGGAACGGCCCCTCACCTTCCGGCATGTAGAGTTCGGAGCTCACAAGCAGCGCGTCGATGCGCTGCTGAACTGTTTCCTTGGCGAATGCTTGAGGGGCGAGCGGCATCTGCATTCCTGCCAGTGCGATGAGGATCGCGACAAGCTTGAAACTAGGTGCGCGTCTGACGACCGCCAAGCCCCCTCCTGCAACCTCATGACCCATGACGGCGTCGCAGTTCGGCGAGCAGCGCCCTGTCAAAGTCACGCGAAGGCAGGTTGTTCCAGCTGGCGATTTCGATCTTGAGTAGCGCGTCCTTCCTTGCCGAGTCGAAAGTCTCGCCCGGGATCAGTTTGAGTTCGTAGAGCCGCTGTGGTGAATAGCCGGTCAGCACCCATGAATAATGCCAGCCAAGGCCAGCGACCTTCGCCAGCTCGTTGGTGCAGTTGGAAGTGATCGTGTTGTAGAAACGGGGGCGGGTCCCGACGTCGCGTGTGCCTTCGAGAAGCAGGCGCAGGAAGTTGCGCCTCTGGCCTTCGTCCAGCTGCAGCGGATAGACGTAGACGTCCTTGTCAAGAAACGTGACGCGGCGCGTGAGCAGTTCGCGCGCCGTGGCCCAGATGTAGGACAGCTCGTACCGGTTGAAGGCACCAGCGACGGCATCGTAGGTTTCACCCTGTTCCAGCCTCGCTTCAACGGTGAGGCCGACTATGCGGTCGCCCCCGAACTCGAACAGGATGAGCGTGTGCGCCGCGTATTCGCCGCCGGGCTGGGGTTCGACCATGAACCAGACATTGCGCAGATCATCGAACGTGTTGGCGAAAGTGATGACATCGCGCCTTGCCGGGCCTTCGGAGGTGTACGACCAGTCCGCCACGTGATCGAGCGCGAACGCGCCGGGCGAGAGCTGCACGTTCGGCATGGACGCAAGGTTGTCGACCCATTTGCGATCGAGCCGCGGCTCGGCGAGCAGGACGGGCGTCACGAGAATTGCGAGCAGCGCGGCAATGCTGATGCCTGCGCTTCTCCGTGGCCGCTTCCTGATCCAGTCCCAGATGCGCATATGACCCGTTTCCCAGCAGGGACAGAAGCATGTGTGTGGCCGCCCCGCAAAGGTTCGATTCCAGTTGCTGTGTGGCGCAGCGGCGCAAAAGATTTGGGCGGGCTGACACGTGGGGATGGGGCACCCTGAAACGTGGATCAGGGAATTCTGTATGCATCGGAAATTGCTGATTGCGGCGGCAGGATCCGTCGCGCTGATGGCGCCAGACGCTGGCGCTCAGGAGGCCGGGCCGTACGTGCGCCCTCACTGCCGGGACAAGCCAGCAGTCGAGGGGCTGGGCCATGCAATCATCGAGGTGGCACCCAGCCGCGCGCGCGATTCGATCTCGCCTTCGTGGAGACGGACGCAAAGTCCGACAAGGCAATGAAGAAAGCAGTGCAGCGCTCGAAGATCGCTTTCGACGCGATCAGGAAAGTCGCCGGCGACAAGGCGCGCGTCACAACCAGCGAAAACGTGAACGCCTGCTACAAACAGTACCCGACAAGAACGGGCTGGTGCAGACCAACCGGCGCGCCGATCAGGTTGAGGACTATGAAGCGCGCGTGGCGGCGCTGGCGCTTGGTCCGCAGGACATGAACCCGATCTACATCTTCCTTGAACAGACGACCGAAATGCAACATCGCGCGCTCGATGACGCTGCGAAGGATGCGCGTGCGCGCGCACAGCTTGCAGCCATGGCTGCGGGCGCTCACCTCGGAGGTCGGCTTGTCGTTCAGGAAGGAAATGACAGCTGCATGGGGGCTGGTCCAGCGGACAACTGGCCCGCGTTCTTGGCGGCGACAACTACGGCTACAACGCGAGCGATCCGTATGCCCCGCCGCCGCCACCTCCCCCGCCGCCAGTGGCTTCAGGACAGGCCGGGCGGCAGCAAATCACGATCTCGGAGCGCGACGTTGCGGGGCTCGACCTGCCGAGCGATGCGAGTCCGCAGACGATGCGGGCAAGCGTCTGCATGGTCTGGGCGCTGCTGAAGTGATCACGGTCACATGCTGCGGCGGGCGGGCGGCACCCAGGATTGAGATGATCCCACGCCAGCCGCGGCTGTGGTTATCGGCAATGCCGGGGGGACGTACCGGGAACCGACATCTGCATCGACAATTGCGCCCCTCAGGCGAACAATCTACGAGGGCACTACTGATAAAAGGGCGAGACCCAATTGCGTTCGCACCGCGCGGAGCTACAGATTTGGCGATCAGGGTTCAGAGTCCACCATGCCAGACGTCTTTGTTTCTTATAACCGGGAAGATCTTCCTATTGCGCAGCGTATTGTGGACGGCCTCGTCCACGAGGGCATCAGTGTCTGGCTGGATATGGAGCTCAAGGCCGGCGAGAATTACGACGAGATCACCGAGGAGAGGCTGCGTGGCGCGAAGGCCGTAGTCGTGCTGTGGTCGAGTCGTTCGGTGAAGTCGCGCTGGGTTCGCGCCGAGGCGACGATCGGACAGCGCAAGAGCACGCTGGTTCCGGCGATGATCGAGGAATGCGACCGGCCAGTGATGTTCGAGCTGGTGCAGACGACTGACCTTTCCAAGTGGGATGGCGACCGCGCGGACCGGAACTGGCGCAAGCTGGTGGAAGTCATACGTGGCCGCATCGCGGCGGCCCCTCCGGGTCCGCTGTTCGCGGAAGGCGGCGTGAAGAAGCCAACCGGCAAAGGCGGCAAACACAAGGCGGCACCAAAGCAGGTTGCAATCCGCAAAGAGCACGTCGCGAAGAAGAAGGGCTTGGGCGTCGGCACCCTGCTTGTTTCGCTGGTGGCTATGCTCGCTGTTCTGGGGGCCGGGATTTATGTCTGGCGTCCGCAGCAGGTAAACGCCCTCCTGGCTTCGCTTTCGAATACCGCTTCGTCGGCGGCGACGGATGTAGCTTCTCTGCGCTCAGCTGAAGGAGAAACGCCTGCGTTGAAGGCCGCCTCATCACTCGAAGCGCTGGCGAAGGTGGCGCCGGTTGAGCTGGCAGCGACACCCTTGCCTGTTGCGCCTGTGGTTGAGATCGCGCTCGAGGCAGCGCCCGCGAATACGTTCCGCGAATGCGATACCTGCCCGCTGATGCTGAATGTGCAGGGCGGCACGTTCCTGATGGGCGCGCCGGATGACGAGCTTGGTCGCAAGTCCTGGGAAAGTCCGCAGCGCAAGGTTGCAATGGCCCCGTTTGCAATTGGTGTGGGCGAAGTGACTTATGACCAATGGGATGCTTGCGTCGCGGACGGCGGATGCGGCAATTACACGCCGAAGGACGCCGGCGCACGCGGCATGCTGCCGGTGACCCACGTGTCATGGAAGGACGCATTGGCTTATGCGGCATGGCTAACGAAAAAGACGGGCCGCGCGCATCGCCTACCGACGGAAGCCGAGTGGGAGTATGCTGGCCGCGGCGGCACGACGACACCATTCTGGTGGGGCGCGATGAACGACACGGCGAAGTCCGGCTCGAAAACGGGGAAGCAGGCCATCGATGCGCTGACAGCAAACCCGATGGGCTTGCTGGGCGTAACCGGAAATGTGCGAGAATGGACGCAGGATTGCTACGTCAACACGTTTGCGAATGCGCCGCTGGATGGTCGCGCGGTGGAGGTGGCGAAGTGTACGCAGCGTGTGTTGCGCGGCGGCTCGTTCAAGGATGGCGTCGAGGCTTTGCGGATTGCGGCGCGAGCACGCAATGCGCCGGACTTCCGCGACAGGCTGACGGGATTCCGGGTCGCTGCGGCGCCCTGACAAACGCCTTGACCTCGCCGCATTCTTCGATCAAACACCGGTGCCTCGGACCAACCTCTGCTTCGTGAGAGAGCCATGAAACGGCGCTACGAAAATCAGATCGCGATGACTGACCAGCTGGCGCTGGCAGATTGCATCTGCATGGAGGGATAGGAGCCGAGCCGGCCTTGCCGGATCACACCGAACCCTCCGCGCACTTCGCCGGAGGGTTTTTTGTTGTCCGCTTGGATGACGACGAACCGCCGGGATGCGCGGAGGGTCTGCGAACAAGGAAACGCAGACATGAGCACGTTTGAAGTTTTCGAAACAGCGGCCGGTGGCCGCATCAAGGCCTGGGTGAAAGGCGTGCCCGTCGAGGACGCCGCCCGGGAACAGCTGGAAAACGTGGCGGGGCTGCCGTTCGTGCACTCCCACCTCGCCGTCATGCCGGACGTCCACTTCGGACGCGGCGCGACCGTTGGCTCGGTGATCCCGACCAAGGGCGCAATCATCCCTGCCGCTGTCGGCGTCGACATCGGTTGCGGGATGATGGCCGTGGAAACCACGTTGCGCGCAGAACACCTGCCGGACTCGCTGGCGAAACTGCGCTCGGAAATCGAGCGCAAAGCACCGGCCGGATTCGGCCGCAACGGAGAATGGGGTATGATCCCCGATTCCGTCGCATCCCGCTGGCGGAATTCGGATCTTGAGGAACGACTTGATCGCATCCGCGACAAGCACCGCAAGATTCCGAACCACAAGGTCGGCAGCCAGCTCGGTACGCTGGGCTCGGGCAACCACTTCATCGAGGTCTGTATCGATGAGCGTGGGTTTGTCTGGGTGATGCTGCACTCGGGCTCGCGCGGCACGGGGAACCAGATCGGGCAATACTTCATTGAAGCCGCCCGCAGGGCGCTCAAGGAACGCGTGCTCGGCTATCACGTGCCGGATCAGGATCTCGCCTTCTTCGTCGAGGGCGAGCCGATCTTCCAGGACTACATCGATGCGGTCAGCTGGGCGCAGGACTATGCCCGCGCCAACCGCGAAGCGATGATGGAGCGGACGCTGCAGGCGATGCGCGAGCATCTGCCGAAGTTCAAGCTCGGCAAGCACGCGGTGAACTGCCACCACAATTATGTGGAGAAGGAACACCACTTCGGCGCCGACGTGTGGGTGACCCGCAAGGGCGCCGTGCGCGCGGGCGACGGAGAGCTTGGCATCATCCCGGGCTCGATGGGCGCGAAATCGTTTATCGTGCGCGGGAAAGGCAACCCGGACTCGTTCTGCTCGTGCTCACACGGCGCAGGCCGCGCAATGTCGCGTACCAGGGCGAAAGCGACGTTCACGCTGAAGGATCACCGCGAGGCGACCGAAGGCGTGGAATGCCGCAAGGACCAAGGCGTGATCGACGAAACCCCGATGGCCTACAAGGACATCGACGCCGTCATCGCGGCGCAGTCCGACCTGATCGACGTGGTCCACACGTTGAAGCAGGTAGTGTGCGTGAAGGGTTGAGAGAAGGCGCCGCGCGGCAGACACCTGTCGCGCGGCGCGACTCGTCTGATCCTATCCGGAAGATCTACTGATTCGTCGCCCACCGCGTGTTGTGCACGACCGCCATAACGAACACCCTCGATTTGAAGCGCCAGGCCTTCAAGCCATAGGTGGCGACGCCATCGTGGGCGACGTATTCGCTCTGGATGTTCACTTTTGGAAACTTCGCAATGAAGTGGGCAAGCGCCTGTGCGTCATATGCGAACCTGAGTTCGGTCTTTGTCAGGCAGTCGCAGGCCGGACTGTTGAAGAAGTACACAGCCCGGTAAACGGGGTGCCGGCTACGCCGACGGCGAAGACGTTGGTCTGGCTATTGGCGCGATGGTTCAGCTTTCTTGAGGCGAGAAGGTCGATGAAGCCCTGTCTCGGAAACTCGAAACCAATCCCGGCTATCTCGGCCGGCAATAGCTCGGGGTAGGTCTAGGTTCGACCTGACGCTTCAGGGAGCGGCAGCGCGGTCGCCAGCGGCGTTCCGAGCAGAACAGCCGCGCCCAGCAGTGAGGAAAGCATGCGGCCCATGACTTTCGATCCGCCTCCCCGTGCACAGTCCCTCCTGTCTCCTATAGCGGCACACTAGCGGAAAATCACGCCGGCAGATCAGTTTGCCGCCAGGCGCGTGACTGAATCAATTCAGTTTGATGCCGCCATTCTCCGGTCGTGTTCTCGTGGTTCGGTCTTGGCAATCCTTACCGAGTTGCGGCACAGCTAGAGGCTTCGGATACGAGGGTTCATGCGCCAACTTGTCCTGCTTCGCCACGCCAAGGCCACGCCCGGCTCCGACACGGGCGAGGATTTCGACCGTCCGCTGGCGCAGCGCGGACGCGAGGATGCGCCGGTGGTTGGACGTGCCCTGGCCGAGGCCGGGGCGGCGCCTCAGGTTGTGCTCGTGTCAGCTGCGCGGCGAACGCGCGAGACGTGGGAGCTCGTGGCTCCGTCATTCCAGATGGCGACGGTGCGGTTTGTTGACAGGCTCTACCTGGCACCCGGCGACGTGATCCTGCGCGAAGCGGAGGAATCGGGCGTCGCAAATGTTTTGGTCATTGCTCACAACCCCGGACTGCATGAGCTGGCGAGCCGGCTGGCGCACCGGATGAACGTGATGGAGTCGCGGGTGCGGGCGAAATTTCCGACAGCGGCGGCGGCGTTCTTTGCGCGCAAGGACGATGACGCGTCGTGGAAGCTGCGGGACTACATCACGCCGAAGGATGCGACGGACTGATCAGTCCGCAGTCATTCAGTCTGCGGTCTGGGCCGCCGGCTGGATGATGAGGTCGGTCAGGCCATCGAGGGACCAGTTGGCCCAGAGACCGTAGAGATAGACCGCATAGCCCGCCAGCAGGATCACACTCGTGAGAACACCGACGCGGCGGTGCAGGAAGATGACGATCGTGATCAGTACCGCGGCCGCGAGCATCGCCCAGTGACTGAAGGCCGTGAACTCGGGGCTCAACTGATCGCGCGGGGCGAGGATGGCGACGACGCCGCCGGCGCCGAGTATGTTGAAGATGTTCGAGCCCAGGATGTTGCCCATGGCGACATCCGACTGCTTGCGGACGGCGGCGGCGACGCTGGCCGCAAGCTCCGGCAGGGATGAGCCGACGCCGAGGATGGTGAGGCCAACGATGGTGGGGCTGGCGCCGAGTTCGTCGCCCAGCGAGATTCCGCCATCGACAAGCATCTGCGAGCCCAGCGGCAAACCGACAAGGCCGATGATGATCAGCATCAACATTCGCCACGCCGGCGTCGCCATGATGGCGAGTTCTTCCTTGGTGTCTTCGGTCGTGTCCTTTCGTGCGATCGACCAGGCGATGATCACGTAGGCGACAAGGATCGCGATGAAGGCCATGCCGACGATCTGCGTCAGGCCGAAATACATCGTCACGCCGATCCAGCCTGCGGTGCAGGCCAGCATGAAGAGCGCGGTGTTCCGCATGCGCGGCGCGTCCGTCGTGATCGGAAAGATGAGCGCCGGGAGCGCGAGCACCAGAAGGATGTTCGCGATGTTGGAGCCGATGATGTTTCCGTGCGCCAGGCCGGCGCTGTCGTTCATGGCGGCCTGGGCGGAGATAAGGAACTCCGGCAGCGAGGTGCCGAAGCCCACGATTACAATGCCGACAAGCAGCGGAGACACGTTCGACTTGTAGGCAGCCGCAAGGGCACCGCGGACCAGGCAATCCGCGGAATAGATCAGGACGGCAAAGCCCATGATCAGAAAGACGATCGCGCCGGCCAGCATGGCGGCTCCCCCGCTGCAGGTTTTCCCGAGGAAAACCTAGTCGATGCGGCGGTATTCGATGAGATTGAGCAGCGAGAAAACTGCAACCACTGCAAGAATCGCCCAGACAGCTGCCATGAATTACGCCTTTCAGACTTGGGTGTGGCAGGACATGTCCTGCCAACTGCTTTCGATATCCTCACCTTATAGGGCTAAATCCACGTGAGAAAGCCTCGGCTTCGCGATCGCGTCTTTCAGTCCTGGTTCCGCTTCCGCCGATCAATGACGCTGGGGGTGCGGGGAATCGTGGTGGATGCGGAGGGGCGCGTTCTGCTGGTGCGGCACACCTATACGCCGGGCTGGCATTTTCCGGGTGGGGGCGTCGAAAAGGGCGAAACGGCGGTGCTTTCGATGCAGCGGGAGCTCAAGGAGGAAGCGGGGATTGATGCGGCGACGAACACGATGCAACTGGTGTCGGTGCATGCCAATCACAGTTTTTTCCCCAATGATCACGTGCTGGTCTACCGGATCGACGCGTGGACGCAGGGGGAGGCCACCAGCCGGGGCGAGATCGCGGAGGTGCGGTTTGTCGATCCGCTGACGCCGCCGGACGGCGTCTCGCCGGCCACGCGGCGACGGCTTAACGAGATTTTCGCTCGCGCGGACACGAGCGAACTCTGGTGATAATGGATCGCTGGGGGGAGTGAACGCGTTTTGATCGCGCCTTGGCCATTGATTTGCGGTAATGTTTGGTCATCACTGCCGCCCGGACTCCCGAGCCGGACAGCTGAGCCAGACTGCGGAGATATTCGGATGCGGCTTGCCTTGATGATTGCCGGCGCGGCGACGCTGCTGGCGAGCTGCGGGCCGGAGGACGCTTTCGCGCCGAACGCGATCGGTGCCGTTTCGCTCGAAGGCGATGGCGCGCTGATCACGGCGGCGCAGAAGATCAGCGACACCATCGGCGGCTGCGAGAAGCCGGCCGACGCGGAACTCGAGTCCAAGGTTGTCGGTCTCGAGAGCGGGTCGATCGTTATGCTCGGCTGCAGTCAGGGGGCGTCCGCGGTCACGCATCGCCTGTTCGCCGTAGCGGGCGAAACGCTTCAGCTGGTCACCCTGCCCGACTATGACGCAAGCGGATGGTTCGCGAGCGATCAGGCGAGCATGGCAGAGATCGACGCTGGCACGGGCGTTCTGACCACGCTGCGCAAGAGCGCAGAAAATGGCGGCTGCGGGTCCGAGGGGCGCTATCAGTGGGATGGGGCGCACTTCGTGCTTCAGGAATTGCGCTGGCAGGACTGCAAGTCGACGACGCCGCCGCCCTTCCCGATCTTCTGGCCGCTACAGCAGAATGCGGTGGTCGACCCCGATGGTGCCACGCCTGCGCCATAGGCGCGGCTGCGTTCTCAGACGCGCAGGCGCGCTCAGGTGGAGGCGGATTGCATTTCTTGGATTGGGGTTTCGGGGCGGGCCGCGGGATTTCGTAAGCCCGTGCTGGTGCCTGGACGGTCGCGCACTGCGTGCGCTTCTCAGCCTGAGCGCTACCTGAGACGGCGCACCACCCGCCCGCTCATGCGTCGCTGCGCTCTGCGCGGCTCGCGCATGTGCTGCGCGCACAGCGTTTGCATCGGCGCGGGTGCAGATGCGGTAGAGGCGGCGATGTTCGGTGGGGAAGAAGGCGGCGCTGGCACGCAGGTCCATCATCGAGAGGCAACAGGCCTCGAAGCGGCCG
>Ga0163144_10014280_pt1 | contig 16505 bp, 14 predicted proteins | sample OliLak19BULKMAT1_FD_123175 | JGI IMG/M metagenome (GOLD analysis project Ga0163144, IMG submission 123175) | Freshwater microbial mat bacterial communities from Lake Vanda, McMurdo Dry Valleys, Antarctica - Oligotrophic Lake LV.19.BULKMAT1 | ecosystem: Environmental > Aquatic > Freshwater >... | reverse complement strand
CGTAACCGAAACCACGGGGCGGGGGCGTGATGGCGAAGTTAGTATTCTTCGCACCAGCATCAACAACCGAGACCTAAGCAAAGTGCTGGTGGCGGTTTCAGAAGTGGATGCAAAAGCCTTTGTAGAAGTAGAAGCGGCTCGCACCATTCAGCGTGGATGGATTCCCGGTATGTCCCATCGTTCTTACCGCCCGTAACCCCCATGTCTGCCGTTAATCAGGATGTAAAACGTGCCACGCGCAACTTTAGCGCGTTGGTCATTGGGAGCGTGTTTAGCAAAGGCTTGCTCTTTGCATGGCAAATTGTGCTAGGCAATGCCTTTTTGCCTGCGGAATATGGCACTTATAACACTGTTGTTTCTTTGATGGCGGTGAGTGCCATTCTTATCAATTGGAGCATGGGGCTGATTGTGGTGCGTGAGGGCGCACGCCAACCGCACCGCTTACCGCATTATTGGGCAACCACGCTTTTTCTTCAAACCCTTTTTTTTGTGCCTGCGTATCTTGTGATGATGAGTTTAGGCTATGCTTCGGGCTATAGCGAGATTATTTTGGCGTATGCGGGGTTGGCGGGCTTAAGCATGTGGGTCGATTCGTTTGGCAATATCGGCTATGACTTGCTGATAGCCCGCGAAAAAATGCACCTCACTTCGCTGATAGAGATTATCAGCATTGTGCTGAAAATCGGGTTGGCAGGCATTGCCTTGGGCATAGGGTGGGGTTTGGTGGGCGTGTATGGCGCAACTATTTTAGCGGGCTTTGTGCGTTCTGTGGTGTTGTCGTGGGCAAATTGGCGTGATGGCTTGCGCCCACAATTCCCGTTAGACCGCCCCCTCACCCGCGAGCTATTGGTGAATAGCTTGCCCCTGATGTTGGCGGCGTTTTTGTCGTTAGCATATCAGAACGCCGATAAATTGATGACGACGGCTATTTTGGATGAAGAACGCACAGGCTTTTTAGGACCGGCGTTTGTGATTAACTTTGGCATTGTCGAGGTGATTAGCACCACGCTCTTGGTAGCGATTTATCCTTTGCTCTCGCGGTACTATGCGGATGAAGCCTTGCGCCCCACGTTTGGGAGCATTACACAAACCTTAGCTCGCTTTATGCTGATGGTAAGTCTGCCTCTTGTGCTGGCGTTAAGCCTATTTGCAGAACCCATCATCCTAACGCTGTATAACCCTAATTATCTGCCAACGGCGGGTATTTTATCCGTGTTGGTGTGGTACACGCTCATTATGATGGTGGGAAATGTATTCTCTAAGGGCTTGCTGGTGCAAAATCGGCAACGCGCCACGCTTCTCATCCGCTTTATTAGCTTGTGCATCAATGTTGCGCTAAACGCATTTTTTTTGTTTCGCTTTCAAGACCCACGCGGAACGGCGGTTGCCAGCGTGATAGCAGAAGCAGTTGCCACCACCGCCATGATGCTGACGTTTAGAACAGAGGGCTTTGATTGGCGTGGGTTTGGGGTGGGCGTGGGGCGCATCCTGATGAGTGGCGGTGTGGGCGCAATTACCATGTTGCTCTTGGGGCAATTGCATTTCGTCGTCGGGATTATTGGCGGTGGTTTGGTATATGGGGGGGCGTTGCTGTTGTTCCGCGCACTCACACCCGCAGATTGGGCATTACTCTTACGCTTGGCGCAATCGTTACCCTCAGCAGGTGTGGTGGCGCGTTTCTTGCCCACGTCTAAGGCGAAGTAAGCGGTTCAACGATAAGTTCTAGTTCTCCCGCACGCCCCAAAAAGTCGGTGATTTCTAGGGTGTACGTGCCAGCGGATAACTCCTCTAGCACCAAAAACACATCAAGGCTATTGAGTGTGGTTTGGCTGTTTTGGTCATCGGCGCGGGCGATAAGACTGCCATCGGCATCATAAACGCGTAGAGTGGGGTCTAGCCCGCCGTTAAGGTCACGCACCCGAATCACAAATCGTGCCACTTCACCGCCCTCTACTTTTACCACCATCGCAGACGCATAGACGCGATTGCTTAATAACACAATACGCAATACATCATCACCAAAGGGGTTAAGCTTTTCCAGTGTAACCTGTGTTATGCCTTCGCTTACGCCATTAAAGCTATCAACCAAGAGTGTATACTCGCCATCTTCGGGCAATGTGACTAGCAATTGGGCGTTGCGTTCTGTGCCATCAGCTAAAAGCGTGTCGTCGTTATAGGCAATCTGGAAGCCACTGGGGGCAATGAGGCGCAGAACGGTATCCAATTCATCAGAGGCATCTGCGCGGGTGCTAATAAGAACGGTTTCGCCCGTTACACCCGCAAATGTTAGGCTAGTTGGGGCATCTGCGCCCACTGCAACGCTTGCGATGTTGCCAATGACGAGGGCTTCTTGAGCATGAATGGGTGTCATTAGCCCGAACAATAACCCCACTGATAGCCCTAATTGCATTAAATTTTTCATCTTGTGCCTTTCCAAGTTTGCGAACACACGACGCACCCTTATAATAAAGCCTATAAACACACTCATTATAGGTGCGAGAGACTTATGAAAAAACACTTACTTGCTATTTTTGCCCTAATTGCCTTCGTGGTGGCGTGTACAACACAGCCCAGCGATGTGGCAATTGCCCCAACGGCGACCTTCTTACCTATCCCAAGCCAATTACCGCGCTTTACAGCGACCTTACAGGCATCACGTACACCGCTTCCAACGTTCACCTTTACGCCTACTAATACGCCTGTGCCTCCTACGCCCACTTTATCGCAAACGCCCACGCTCACGCCAACGGTGGTTGGGATTGTGCAGTCCTTACAGCGCGTTAACGTGCGCCAAGGACCCGGTGAGGAATATGGCGGTATCACGTCATTGCCCCCCGGCACAGGCGTACAAGTGATCGGGCAAGATACGGAAGGCTCTTGGTTTAACGTGCGCCTAGACGATGGGCGTGAAGGCTGGGTTTCGGGAAGATTGCTCTTCTTGCCACCTTCCGCTACACCGCTTCCATCGGCAACGCCTTCACCCGATTTAACAGCTCTTTTTGGTGGAACGCCCTTGCCAACGGCTTTCTTGGGTGGCGGAACAGTGACCCCAACGCCGCCTTCATTGGTGGCAACGGCAACAGGTGTGGGGGAACGTCCATCAGCAACGCCCGTAACGCCCACACAGCCCATTGTGCCTATTGTGAACCTAGACACCATTAACCTAACAGCAACTGCTTTGGCGGGGGGCGCAGCCACAGAAACCCCGTCGCGCACGCCCACCATTACGCCTACTACAGACCGTGTGCTTGCCGTAGAAACCAGCACATCGCTTCCTGCTGACTTTACGCCTTCGCCCACGCCTCTCTCGCAAAGCTCTGGCTTAACAGACGCGCAAGCCGTCTCCCAAGATGGCATTGATGTATTTGCATTTTGCGATGAACGCCAATTTGGGATTCCCGCGCCTACCAACGTTCGGGCGGGGCAAAGCATTGAGATTTGGTGGGCGTGGTTTGCCCGTGAAGAAGGACAAGTCCGAAGCCATATTGATAATGCAACATACGATATTCGCGTTAATGGTCAGTCGGTGACGGCGGTTATTAACGATTATCGCCGTCCGATTCGTAAGCAAGGCACAGATTTTGTGTCTTACTGGTATGTGCCGTTTGGGCCCCTTGATGCAGGCGACTATGAAATTACGTTTGTTGTCTCGTGGACACAAGCCATTACCGATGGCTACGAATCATTTGGACCCGGCACCGCAAAAACCTTTGAACAACATAGCTGCCGCTTGACAGTGCGGTAACTCACTCTATCGGGGGCGGGCGTTACCCACCTGCCCCCTTTTGATTACACCTTTTCTAAGCCAAATGAACACGTTGATACGCTCTTTTACAAAGTGCGACAATGTATAGTTAATTAACATGACTTCTATCCTATTGGACGTAACGTAGTATTGAGGTATAATTTACGTTAAAGAAAGGTAGGATAGCCGTGTTATTACAACGTTCATTAAATTTATCCCTCCTCATGTTCTTATTGGTCTTTTCTCCTGTGTTTTATTCTTTACAGGCACAAAGCCCCGATTGCCAAAGTGACCCCCAAATCCGCTTTATTTTTCAAGAAACAAACCGTTTAAGGCGTACTTTAGGGACATTAAGCGATACACCCTTTGGACTAAACCCCATCCTATGTCAAATTGCCTATCGGCAAGCTTTAGCCATTGCGAATAGTGAAACCCAAAACGGCGACCCCAAAACACGCTTTATTGGAGGGCAAACAACACGCCCCAATGATTGGCTAAGGGATGGCGGATATACGCCCTATCCTTCAGGGGGGGCAGAAACCATCTTCGTGAGTGATGTGTTTACCCTAAATTCGGTAAATGGCTATGACAAAGTGTTTGATGTGCTTAAAGAACGCGAGGACTTTAAGAGCCTTTTAGCAGGTGATATTTATCGTGAAATTGGGGTAGGGCTGGTGCAATCCACCAACAACACCTATCAATATTATTTTATTTTTGCCAGCCAGCCTAATGCGTTGCCGATGATGCCGTTTCAAAAAGGCGAGCAAGAATACCTAGAAACGTTAAGTTTTCCCACCAATGCGGTGTACTTGTGGATACCCGATGAACGCGCCTTTGCGCGACAAAGTGACCCTAACACACTAGGGCAGCTTAAAAGCGTGCGAATTGACATCGACAAAACAGCAAACCTCAATCGTGCCTGCCCCAACCCCGTTAATGGGGACGGGTGGGAAGTGTATAACCCACAAGTAAGCTATACCGCACCGCAAGGGCAATCGTTGGTAACGCTTCACACTAGGTTATGCGACATCAACGGCAAGTTTAAGGATTATGAGATTAACAACATTCGGCTGGGCAATGTGCGCTTGGTTGCCGACTTTGAAGCCAGCACGCTATCGGGTGATGCGCCTCTTGAAGTCGTTTTTAGCAATCGCTCTACGGGGCAAGTGCGCCAAGAATGGGACTTTAACGGCGATGGCATTGTCGATAGCTTTGAAGAAAGCCCTACACACGTTTTTGAATTGGCGGATTTTTATAGTGTAACGCTGACAGTTTATGATGGTGCGGGCATTAGCGCCAGCGACTTTAAGCGACTTCAGGTAAACCGTGTGCAAATGGTTTGCGCTCCGCTGTCTATCACGCTTACGCCTAGCGTGATTGAGGGCGTTGCACCTTTAGACGTAACGTTTAATGTGACCACTCAGGGCGATTACACGGGCTTTACGATAGACTACAACGGCGACGGCTTTGCAGATGTTAATACTAGCCCCGCGAATACGGTTTATTCGCAAGCGGGTTTTTATCGCGTGGTGGCAAATGTGGCAAATCGTTGTGGCGAAACCCAACAAGCCGAAGTGATGATTCGCGTGGGTGTGCCACCCTCGCCCACACCGGCGGATTCATCCTCCTCACAAATGCCAACGGCTATCGCAGAGGGAATAGTGAGCTTGCCTACCCCCACTTTTCGTATGGGGGGCGAAGCCGTCCTTTTTACTTATTCGCTGGCATTTCATTGGGATGAGAACGTGCTGTATATGACGAATATCGGCAAAGATAACGTCCCTAACGTATTTTTAGAGCAATTGGGTTTTAGGCTGTCAGGGGCAAATAGCAATCAGTTTACAGGGAGCGAATGGCTAAAATATCGCCCTATACTGAATGGCTTGCCCCCACAACGATGCCTTGCCATATATAAAGCAGGCAATCCACGCCCCTCATTAAGGGAAACAACGACGACAGTATATAGCCCACAATGTACGGGTGGGGGGCTGGCATTTGCGACAGTGTACGAAGAAATAGACCCTATTCCCCTAGAGAAGATGTTTTGGAGGCAGGCGGTGTTTGGGGTGTACTACGCGGGGCAACTGATAGCCGAGTGTACAACGTCAGGGTGTGAAGCGCATCCTAATAACTGACACAAACATGAGGAGCAGAACATGCTCCTTTTCAATTGATTCTTTTGCCAACAGATAAAAAGCTGTTTATAGGCTATCGAATTTGAGGTTCTTCTGAATTTTCTGGATTCTACCAATAAGACCGCTATAGCGTTCACTCACTTTATTGTTGTTGACCGCCATCGCTACGGCGCGTTTATCCCCTACCAGTACCGCCAGTTTTTTGGCGCGTGTAATGGCAGTGTAAAGCAGGTTGCGCTGTAGCATCAGATAATGCTGGGTAACAATCGGCATCACTACAACAGGGTATTCAGAGCCTTGTGAGCGATGGGTGGTGATGCAATAGGCGTGAATCAGCTGTTCTTCGGCTTCTTTGAACTCATACTCTACTTCGCGTCCATCGGATAGCACCACCAACTGTTGATTAACAATATCAATGGTATGAATTTTGCCAATGTCGCCGTTAAACACTTCTTTTTCATAGTTGTTCTTTGTTTGCATCACTTTGTCGTTCTTACGAAAGATGCGCCCACCAATCCGCACTTCTGCTAGGCGAAAGTCGCCGTTAAGCTCGCGTTGTAGGGCGATGTTTAACGCTTCTACGCCGGCTGTGCCTCTGTACATGGGCGCAATCACTTGAATATCGTCTAAGGGGTGAAAGCCAAACTTTTGCGGAATACGATTTTTGACCACATCCACAATCATTTGCGCTGTGTCTTCTTGAGATGGCACGTTAAAGAAGAAGAAATCATCACTCTGATTATCTAAATAGGGCATTTCGCCTTGGTTGATGCGGTGGGCGTTTTGTGTGATGTAGCTTTTGTTGTCTTGCCTAAAAATCTGGTGCAAGCGCGTAACATGCCCAATGCTACTTTCAATCACATCTTTAAGCACATTGCCCGCGCCCACGCTAGGCAATTGGTCAACATCGCCCACGAGCACAAGATGAGTGGTAGGGTGCAAGGCTTTGAGGACGCTGTAAAAGAGCGTTAAATCCAGCATAGAGGACTCATCAATAATGAGCATGTCCACTTCTAAGGGATTGTCTTCGTTACGAGCAAAGCCCCACGCATTAGGTGTAAACTCTAGTAGGCGGTGGATGGTGCTGGCGGTGCGTTCTGTGGCTTCGGCGAGGCGTTTAGAGGCGCGTCCTGTGGGTGAAGCCAGGGCATAAGAAAAGTTATGCGCTTCTAATGCATGAATCACCATTTGTAGGGTGGTGGTTTTGCCCGTGCCGGGTCCTCCTGTTAGCACACTCACTTTGCTCATGAAGGCAGCTTTTACCGCGCTCTGTTGCTGTGCCGAAAGGGTGACATTGGCTTGTTCTACCAGCTTAGCCAGCGTCTTTTCCCAGTTTTCTTTCTCACCCTTTAGGAGAATTTTAGAAGGCGTTTCGCTAATAGCCCGAAGTCGCTTGGCGCACCCCGCCTCACTTTTGTAAAAGATGGGCAGATAAATGGCTTCTACGTTGGTCTCACCAATTTTGACGGCATCACTGTACAAATTGCCCGCCAACACTTGCTCGGAAAGCATCCGTGAGAGCGTAACGGTGTCACTGGCTTCTAGGAGTTCTTCTGCAGATTGGACAAGGACATCACGAGGCACAAACACATGCCCTTCTTGAGACATTTGCGAGAGCGTATAAGACAAGCCCGCCCGTAGGCGTTGCGGAGAGTTAATTTCAAACCCTACGCTTCGGGCAATGGTATCTGCGCGCTTAAAGCCCACCCCTCTAAGGTCATCTGCCAATATATAGGGGTCATTTTTGATAATACCTAATGATTCTGTGCCGTATTCTTCAAAAATACGTTTGGCAAGATAGCTCGACACGCCATAATCTTGTAGCTGAATCATCACTTGACGCAGGGCGCGTTCTTTGCCAAAGGCTTCCATGACGTTTTCAACAATTTTAGGTTTAATGCCCGCCACTTCGCCCACGCGCTCTGGCGAAGTATCTAACACTGCCATTGTTTCTGTGCCAAAGTGGGCATAGATGCGCTTGGCGGTGCTTTCGCCTACGCCAAACACGGTATCCATCAGATAGCGAATGACCCCGCGCTCACTTTGAGGGGGCATTGGCACGCACATTTCAGCTTTGAATTGTTGCCCATACTGTGCGTTGTTTACCCACGTTCCCACAAACCTCACCGATTCGCCCTCAATTAATTCGGGCATAATGCCTACCACGGTCACGAAGCCCTCACGGTCAATGGCTTCACGTAGGGGCTTACCATCGGGGGAAATCTTTATCACGCCATAGCCACTATCGAGGCTATAGAATGTAATGCGCTCAACTGCGCCAATCAGGGTTTCTTGGGACATAGTGTCACTTTTTATAGGGATAGGTGGGCTGATGGACTGTTTCATTATAGCATAGCTTGGGCTATAATAAGGCGCATGAACACACAAACACGGCGTTTAGACGCACATTAGCCCCCTTTTCTTTTTATCACATCCAAGACCTGTTCGTGAAGTCTTTGGCTTTCTTAGGGTCTTTTTATCGCCACACACATCGCTAAACCATCATCATGTTAACGAGGAAAAAATCTCATGTTGCTAGACAAACTTGTTGGTGTAGAAGCACGCTATGAGGAATTAGAGCGATTGCTTTCGACACAAGAGCTGATGAGTGATTATCAGCAAATGGCTGAATATGCCAAAGAACGCGCCAATCTTATCGAGGTGGTGCGAGCCTTTCGTGAATATAAGAAAATGCTTGCCGACCTAGAGGGCGCAAAAGAACTGGCGTATGGTAATGACCCCGACTTGCGCGAAATGGCGCAGATGGAAATTCATGGGCTAGAAACCGTTATGCCCGACTTGCTGGCAAAATTGACCACCATGCTCTTACCCAAAGACCCCCGTGATGGCAAAGATGTCATTATGGAAATTCGCGCGGGGGCGGGCGGTGATGAAGGTGGCTTATTTGCCAATGACCTGATGCGGATGTATACGCGCTACGCCGAAATTAAAAAGTGGAAGGTTGAAATGCTTGACCTTCACGGTTCTGATAAGGGCGTGATTAAGTCTGTTACCCTTATGATTAAGGGCAAAGATGTTTTTAGCCGCCTAAAGTATGAAAGCGGCGTGCATCGTGTACAGCGCGTGCCTGCTACAGAAAGCCAAGGGCGTATCCATACCAGTACGGCAACGGTGGCTGTGCTTGCCGAGATGGATGAAGTAGACGTAAAGCTAGATATGAACGATGTGCGCGTAGACGTGTTCCGTTCACAGGGTGCAGGCGGGCAATCGGTTAATACCACCGATTCGGCGGTACGCATGACACACATTCCCACAGGCATTGTGGTAGAAATGCAGGATGAACGTAGCCAACTCCAAAACCGTGAACGCGCTAAACAAATTTTGGTTGCGCGGATGTACGAAAGAGAGTACGAAAAGCAACGCAGCGAACTTGAAGAAGAACGTCGCTCGCAAGTAGGGACGGGTGACAGAAGCGAGAAAATTCGCACTTATAACTATCCTCAAAGCCGTGTAACCGACCATCGCATTAACTATAGCAACTACAATTTGCCCACAGTGATGAACGGCGAACTGGATGACTTTGTAGACCAACTTGCTACTGCTGCCCAAGCCGACCAACTATCGGTGGGTGGTGGTGATGATGAATAAGATGTAGGGTGAAGGCGTTTTAATAAGGCAGAAACGGGTAAACTCAAGATGAGTTACCCGTTTTTTTATATTTTACATTAGGGGGATTATGCGATTGTAGCGCGTTCTTTAGCAACAATGTTAATGGCATCTTCAATGCTAATAGCAATGCGATATTGACGAATGGCACGCGGATAAATGCGCGCGAAAATATCAAATGCAATCCGAATAAACGACTTTAGCCCTACCATCACAAAAATTCCCGTGTTCGGGTGGGTGGCGGTGGGCGCACTTGCCACGCGCCGTAACCCCGCAACATTCAGGTTGGGGACGCTTACGCTATTGCTTGTGTCTAAGAAAATGTCTACGCGATGCGTAACACTATTTAGCAAGGCAAGCGCATCATCAATGGCTTTGTACAAATCTTCCCAAGTCCAACGCCCTTCAAAATCGTAATGAATGAGGGTCTTTTCTTCGTTAAACCACGTAACATTGACAGTCATATTAAAAATTCCTAAAACATTACATCAGATAACGTCAATCATATCACGGGTTACTTTTTTGTAAATACCCCTAAGAAGGCTTAAAAAACCGCCTTAAGTCATGAAAAGGGTCACTTCATCTAGCCCAAACGGCATAGGGGAACGCCGATTCCCTATTTCTTCGTCATCGTACAGCCTGCCAAAGAAAAAACAGTTGAGTTTATTGCTCATGGCATCTTGGGCAATGGTAAATAGGGGGCTGTCGTAATCTAATACCCATGTGGTCACTGTAATAAGCTCATTGGCATCAATGCCCGACCAAAAATTGGGCTTCATGGGTAAGCGTTGGGGTGTCATGGGATGAGGGGTGGTATTGGGTAAAAGCACTTGCCCACTAAAGTACACAATACCCAAAGGTTGCTCGGTGTCTGCGCCCATAAGATGAATGGCATCTATCATGCCCCCCACGCGCACACTCCCCGCCCATCCCAATGAATCGGCACGCCATCGTAACTGCATCAGCCCCACGCCATCGGGTGCGCCCCATCGTACTGTTACAAACGGCGAGGGGGATGACAAGGTAAAAAATCCCTGTTCCCCCTCTACGCGCACGCTCTCTGTGGGGGTGGCAACGTATAGATTGCCTTGTGCATAGGATGGAATTTGCCACCTATCGCACAATTGCCCATTGAGTTCGTCATTCATTCGCTATTCGCTGTCTTCTGGGTTGGTTTCGTTCTCGTCGGCGTTGGCAATGGCGGTTTTTACATCTAGGGCTACCAATTGTTCAATGAGGTCACGGAAAGCGGGTTCTGGGAGCGCGCCCGCCTGATTAAACACCAAGTGACCGTTCTTGAACGCCATAATGGTAGGGATAGACATGATGCGGAAGGCTTGGGAAAGGGCGGGGTTGGCATCGGTATCTACTTTGGCAATGCGAACTTTGCCGTCAAATTCTTTTGCCAGTTTTTCTAGGATAGGCGATACCATACGGCAGGGCCCACACCATTCTGCCCAAAAGTCTACCAAGACGGGCATATCAGTAGAGAAATCAATCACGGCTTCTTTGAAGTCGGCATCCGTTACATGAACGGGGGTTGTTTCTAAAGTCATGGGATTTTTATCCTTTTGTTGATAGGTCATATGGTAAGTGCGCGTTAAAAGTAGATTTCAAAGCGTCATCTTACCATATAGACGCACCATCCTCCCAGATATTACAGACGAAAAACTTATGCCCATTATAAGATGAAGGTTCTTTCGCCATATCAACCACTCTAGGAGGGGTTGTAATAGGGTTTCTAGCGGTATTTACTCCAAATTTGTAGAAAGGCGTAAGTGAGAAATGAGGAATACCGTAAACTGGGTAACTACTGCCTATGATAAGCGTACCCCATGCGTTACTATCTATAGATAAGACCAAGAGGCATATCCTTGATGAGCGACACGCTACTAAATGACGAAAACGACGAAATCGATAGTGATATAGCTTATATCCCTGACGATACGCTAGAACAACGCCCTCATTGGACGGTAAAGCGCGTCATTTACCTAATGATTGCGCTGGTAATTATTGCGGCTTTGGTGGTTTATATGGTGTTGCCCGCCTTGCAAATTTGGCTGACACCGCCCCCCTCACCACTTGCGCCCCCTTTGAACTTATAATATCGTTAAAATACGTAGCTAACGACTAAGGATAACAGCATGGCAAATGTGTTTATCTCGTACTCATCCAAAGACACGCGCCAAATGATGGCAATGCGTGAACAATTGGTAAGAGGGGGCTTTCGCCCGTGGGTAGACCCCGAACCTCGTCCTGGCAATGATTGGCGATTCGCCATTGATGAAGCCATTCGCGCTAGTGATGCCATGGTGGTCATTGTTACCCCTAATGCCACCGATTCGGTGTATGTAACGTATGAATGGGCGGCTGCGCTGGCATGGGGTATTACAGTGGTGCCTGTGGTGTTTGCGCCTTCTTCGTTGCATCCCCGTTTAGAAACCTTGCAGGTTTTTGATGTGAATGGTTTTAGAGACCCCGCCCACTTTTGGGATTACTTTATCCGTGAGTTTCAGCGTGTGGTGCGCACCCCCCCCCCCGTGCCAATGCCTGTAACGGGTGCGCTTGGTTCTGCATCGCGTAGTGGCTCATTAGATAGAAGCGTTATGCCCCCCAGCAGTGGCTATTGGCTGGTGATGAGGCGTGGCGACCCCGTTAATATGATGTGGCAACTGACGGGGCAAACCGTGACGCTGGGGCGTGATGTAAGCAATGATGTGGGCATTGATAATGTGGGCATTAGCCGTTTTCACTGTCGTTTTTCACTAACAACCACAGGCTATATGGTAGAAGACTTAAAAAGCACCAATGGCGTTGTGATGAATGGGGCGCGGATTCAGGGCGTGGTGTCTTTACCACGTGGGGCAATTTTGCAGTTTGGCGAGCAAATTACCCTCACGTATGAAGTGGTCTAGTCTATTTTTTGTCTATGCCCAGCGCGTAGATGTCCCCTTTACGCCAGCCACTTAAGCCCGCCAGCGTTTTAGACGCACTCGATAGCGATTCGCCACCCTCTACTAAACGCATCAGTTCGGTGCTTAGGGTGGCTTCGTTCCATAAGATGGCTTCTTCGGGTGCGCCTGCAATGACTAAGGTAATCTCGCCCTTAGGGTTTTCTTTTGTAAAGCGTTGGTGTGCTTCTCGGGCTGTTCCCCTAAAAAATTCCTCAAAGAGCTTGGTCATTTCTCTGGCAACACACACTTGCCTTGTTTCGCCCATGACAGAAATCACCGTTTCAAGTGCGCTTACCAGCCGATGAGGGCTTTCGTAGCCAACCAGGGTACGCCGTTCTGCTTTTAGGCTTTCTAAAAATTTGTGGCGGTCACTGGCTTTCTTTGGCAAAAAGCCCATATACACAAAGCTATTGGTGGGCATGCCACTGGCAATCAGGGCGGTGGTAATGGCATTTGCGCCCGGAATAGGCGTAACCGTATAACCCCGCGTAATGGCTTCACGCACTAGCTCAAAGCCAGGGTCACTGATGGCAGGCGTGCCGGCATCGCTAATGAGTGCCACATTGCCCCCCATTTCTAAAACGCTAAAGAGGTTATCTTGCTTGCCCATTTTGTTATGTTCATGGTAGCTTGTCAGCGGCGTTTGGATGCCAAAGTGCTGTAACAACACCCGTGAAGTTCGCGTGTCCTCACAGGCAATCAGGCGCACGTCTTTAAGGATTTTGACGGCGCGAAACGTCATGTCATCTAGGTTTCCGATGGGCGTTGCCACCAAGTATAGCGTTCCCATAAAAGCCTCTTTCGTGTGTTTACAACGGATACAGAATGGGCAAAATAAGCACCACTGCCACCAAGCATAACACAATCAAGGGCAAGCCAACACGCATATAATCCTTAAATTGGTAGCTTCCCGCGCTCATCACCAACGTATTGACGGGGGATGCAATGGGCGTAGCAAATGCCATTGAAGCTGATAACGCCACACCCAACAAAAAGGCTTGGGGCTGTACGCCTAAGGCTTGGGCGGTGGTGACGGCTAACGGGGCAATAAGCAGCACGGTTGCTGTATTAGAGAGAACCTGCGTAAAGAGTGCCGTTAGCACACAAATGCTGGCGAAAATAGCGAGTGCGCCAAATTGCCCTAGCCCCCCCACCAAGCCCTGTGCCACACTATCCACAATGCCCACCTTTGTAAGGGCAATGCTCATGGGTATCATGCCCGCAATCAGCACAAGGCTTTTCCAGTCGATGCTTTCATACGCTTCATCCATCGTCAAACAGCCACTTAATACCATGCCAACTGCAGCGATAAGGCTGGCAAGTGTTAAATCGGCGATGCCTAGTGTAATGATGCCCACCATCAAACCTAGCCAAAACAGCGCGTATTGTGCTTTATCACTACGGGCAAACGCGCCAAACTGTGTACTGTCAAGGTCACTAATCACCACAAAATCGCGTCGTTGTTGGGCGAGTGCCGTTAGAGAATCCCATGTGCCTTGCACAATCAACATATCGCCAAACTCTAGAGGCGTGTGCGTGATGTCTGTGATAGTGGTGTTGGGGCGATTAAACCCTAAAACTGTAACGTGATATGTTGAACCAAACATCATATCGGTAAGTGTTTTGCCAATGAGTGATGAATGGGGGCTAATGACCAGTTCGGCGATACCGATGTGAGGGTTTAGCATATCTTGGTGTTCTACGGCAACATCTTCTTGCATTTGCCAGCCCCATACTTGGCACGCATAGCCAATGGCTTCGGGTTCGCCTTGTAGCATCAGCCTATCATTGGCGTGTAATGCCAAGTCCGCAGAGGGATAAAGTAATGTTGATTTGGGCTTGCTTGCGCCCAACTTGGATAAGAAACCGTTGCCATTGGGGCGGATGGGGCGTTCTATATCGAGCAGACTAACACCAAACTCTCGCCGTAGCGCAATCTCTGATAGTGTTTTGCCAATGGCAGAGGAGGCTTCGCCCACAATAACACGCGCGATACTGGCGTTAGTATCAATGAGGCTTAAAACTTCGTGGGGGGTGATGTTCTTTGTACCCAGCGTGTCAGTGTTATATGAAGGTAGCCAATGCCGACCTACTAGCATCACATAGCCCACGCCAATGGCGAGTAGGACCAAGCCCATAGGGGTAAAGCTAAAGAGTGAAAAGGGCGCATAACCGGCATTTGCCAGTGTTTCTGAAACAATCAAATTGGGCGGAGTGCCAATAAGTGTTAAACTGCCCCCTACGAGCGCACTATAAGCAAGGGGAATAAGCAATTGTGATGGGGGTATTTTAAGGGTTTTAGAGAGGCTGATGACAGAGGGCAGAAGCAATGCCACCACGCCCGTTGAGCTAATAAAGGCGGATAAAATAGCCGCCGAAACCATCAGTACCACCAAAAGGCGTGTGCCGTTGCCATTGGCAAGGCGTAAGATAACCTGTGCCATTTGGCTGGCTAAGCCTGTTTGAAAAACCGCCCCGCCCACAATGAACAACGCCGCAATGCTAATCACGGCGGTACTAGAAAAACCGCCAATGGCTTCATTGGTGGTGACGATGCCAAATGCCAGCAAGCTAATGATGACACCCAAAGCAACGATGTCTACTCGTAGTCTTTCCGTCATGAACAATACGATGGCAACTGCTAAAATAAGCAGTGTAATAAGCGCAGGTGACATAAAGATGCATCCTAGAATAGGTGAACACAGCAATTGTCCATGATAGCATACAGAAGAAGCCAACACAGTGTAATAAGGGTAATGTGAATGATGCGCCGTTTGTCATGGGGAATACTGATTATCGGATGGTTTATCGGGTGGGTGTGGGCGCAAGGTTCACCACTAGATGAGCGCGTCTTGCTGTTTAACGCTGCTACGGGTGAGCTTTTACAGGTGGGGCAAACTAGCGAAAGTGTGCCTATAAGATTGCCTTATCTGCCTCTTTCTATGGATGAGATGGCGTTATCTGCGCCTGTGTTGGCGTATATCACGCGCACAGAGAATAATGCGCCGTTGCTCGTCTTTTGGAACGTAGAGACGGCAGAAGTTCAGCGTTCGCTGGCTTTATCTGATGTGCCGTTGCCATTTAGTCCCGACCACAACGATGACTTACGCCTCTCACAGATGGCATTTGACGCTAACGGGCGTTTTCTTGCTGTCGCCTATCGCGTGGGGGGGATGGGGTGGGGACTGCGTATTCTTGACCGAGAAGGCGAAACGCGCCATGAATTGCGCTTTGGTGATGCGTTGCTTGTGTCTTATCCAACACTGCATGCGGGGGTGTTGCCCCATATTCGCGCTGTTTATGCAGATGAGCAAAACGCCTATGCGGTTCATTTTAGTGTGGCGAATGACAGCGCACGCGCCCTCAACGCGCATCGTAGCTATGTGTGGTATCCCATGGCGCAAAGCCTGTATGAAACGCTCACGTATCCTAGCCCCAACGAAGCCACACTGACAATGACCGGTGAGACTTTGCATCCTATCGCAGATTCTCGCTTTGACGTGCAAGCAGAATCCTATCCACGCCTTCCGTTCTTATACCCTAATACCTTGCAAGTTGGTGATGCAAATGGGCGATTTGTGGTATTCCACTCCCCAGAAATGCCCCTTACACGCGCCTATTTTGTCCAGAACGGCGAGCGCGTTTTGCTAGAAGCCCAAGAAAGCCCTATATCACGGGTGTGGCTATTGCTAAACCGTGAGGGACGCGAGCTGTATCGCTATCGTAGAACGGGGGAGAATGTGTGGGGGGGAGCTGACGGGTTTTTTGTGGCAAGCCATACCCAACGCGAAACCGCGCTTCGATTTTATAATACGCGCACACAGGCATCTTCACAGGTGCTATGGGAGCGCGAAGGCAGATGGGAGATTGTAGGGGTAGCTTTTGGTGCATCAGATGCGCCCTTGGTGCCGTTTGCTTCACAATCTGCGCCCCTTAATGCGCCTTCGTGGGTGACGATTGGCGCAACGCCCACGCTGTATCCTACGCCCCTGCCCTTGTTGCGCGTAGGCATGAGTGCGTATGTGCAAGTGCCAGAAAACGGTT
>Ga0163144_10014278_pt1 | contig 16507 bp, 11 predicted proteins | sample OliLak19BULKMAT1_FD_123175 | JGI IMG/M metagenome (GOLD analysis project Ga0163144, IMG submission 123175) | Freshwater microbial mat bacterial communities from Lake Vanda, McMurdo Dry Valleys, Antarctica - Oligotrophic Lake LV.19.BULKMAT1 | ecosystem: Environmental > Aquatic > Freshwater >... | reverse complement strand
GCCTACTACAAGGCGCAGAATCTCTGGGGCATCCCAGCCCGCGGCAGTATCGATTATTCGCAGGATCTGGAACTGGAATTGGCTTCCGTGGTGCCAAGCGTGGCCGGGCCCAAACGTCCCCAGGATCGGATCGAGTTGCCCAACCTGGGTCGGGAATTCGCCGCCGCCTTCATTAAGCCGGTTAATGAGAGTGGATTCGGGAAGCCTGCCAGCGAGCTGCAGCGGACCATTCACATCGCCGGTGATGGCTGGACCAACCCGGTCAGTGGTGGCGGCAGCCAGCTTCCGGTTTCCACGACACAGTCCGACGTCGAGGATACGAGTGCGACGACCGAGCGTGAGATGGCGAATAATCGCCCTACGCCCGATCCCGTCTCTTTTCGCGCGCGCCGCATCGATGGCGAAGTCGGTCACGGCAGCGTGCTGATCGCCGCCATCACGAGTTGCACCAACACGTCGAATCCGAGCGTGATGCTTGCCGCCGGCTTGCTCGCAAAGAAAGCCGTCGAACGCGGCCTCAAGGTCAATCCGCTCGTCAAATCCTCGCTCGCTCCCGGATCGCGCGTTGTCACCGACTATCTCGAAAAGACCGGGCTCGCCCCGTATCTCGACCAACTCGGCTTTCAGACGGTCGGCTACGGTTGCACGACGTGTATCGGGAATTCCGGTCCGTTGCATCCGGCGATTGAAGAAGCGATCTTGAAGAACGATCTCGTAGCCGCTTCCGTGCTTTCGGGTAATCGTAATTTCGAGGCGCGGGTGCATCAGAATATCAAGGCGAACTTCCTGATGTCACCGCCGCTGGTCGTGGCCTTCGCACTCGCGGGTCGGGTCGACTTGGACCTTTCAACGGAGCCGCTGGGACAGGACCGCGACGGTCGCGATGTGTACCTGAAGGAACTCTGGCCGTCACTGCAGGAAATTCGCGATCAGATGCAGGCGGCGTTGAAACCGGAAGTCTTCCGGAAACTCTACGCGAACTTTACGGAGCAGAATCCCAAGTGGAACGAGATTCCGTCGACTCCGGGGAATGTTTACCAGTTCGACGAGAAGTCCACGTACATCCAGGAACCACCGTTTTTCGCCGGTTTCTCGATGTCCCCGGGCACGATTTCCGAGATCACGGGAGCGAAGGCGCTCGGTATTTTCGGCGACTCCGTCACGACCGACCACATCTCGCCCGCGGGCGCGATCAAGAAAGCCTCCCCGGCCGGCTGCTACCTGATTGAAAACGGCGTACCGTTTGAGGAGTTCAACTCCTATGGTTCGCGGCGCGGCAATGACCGCATCATGGTCCGCGGAACCTTCGCGAACGTGCGGATCAAGAACCTCATGCTTGGGGGCAAGGAAGGCGGTAACACGGTCTACCAGGCGACCGGCGAAGAGATGTCGATTTACGATGCGGCCGAGAAACACATCGCGGCGAAGGTTCCGTTGATCGTAATTGCCGGCCAGGAGTATGGCACGGGGTCCTCCCGCGATTGGGCGGCCAAGGGAACCAATCTCCTCGGCGTGCGGGTGGTGGTGGCAGAAAGCTTCGAGCGCATTCACCGCTCCAATCTCGTCGGAATGGGGGTCTTGCCGCTGCAATTCAAGGAAGGTACCAATGCCGCCAGCTTGAAGCTGGACGGTAATGAAACCTACGATGTGTGCGACCTGAGCCCGGCGATGAAGCCGCAACAGGATCTTACCCTTCGAATCACGCGCGCCGATGGCTCCGTGCAGCTGCTGCCCGTGATCTGCCGCATCGATACCCCGATCGAGATCGATTACTATCAACACGGCGGAATTCTTCCGTACGTGCTGCGCCAGATCATCGCACGAAGCTAAACCGGTTTCCTTGAGGGATCCCGGTGGGAAAACTCAGGTCACAAACAACCAAACGAGATCCACCGAGACCGTCGAAAGGCCTGGGGAACGGGCCGCTCAGGCGGGCTCCGTTTGCCGTCGGGGCATTTTCCGTATTCCTTTCGGAAGGCTTTCTCCAGGACGATTTATTACCATGCGCGAAACCGCCAACAAACCAGTTTACCTGGTCGACGCTTACGCCGATCCTGTCGTCGTACGCGTCGAGGGCCGCGCCTGCTTTCAGAACAGCGCCTGCTTGAAGGATTTTATCTCGGAAATGCTTTCACGCGGAAAGGTCCGTTTCGTGTTGGATTTTCAAAACTGCACGAGCATGGACAGCACCTTTCTCGGGGTTCTGGCGGGCACCGCCTTGGAACTGCGGAAGGGCGCCAAAGAGGGGACGCTTGTGGTCACCCGGATTGGGCAGCGTAATCTGGAGTTGATGCGTAATTTGGGCCTGCACCGGCTGCTCACGATCGATGGTGGCGACTATGCAGTGAGCTTTCCGACGAATGATACCGCCTTGCAGTGCAAGCAGCAGTCGGAAGTCGAGAATGCCCGTCTTGTCCTCGAGGCGCACGAAAACCTCGTTAACGTCGACGAGTCGAATCGAACGAAGTTTCAAGACGTTCTCGCGTTTCTCCGGAACCGCGTGGAGCAGAAATAGGCCCGGGGGGCGCCAACGCGCCCGGGAAGGGGCGGCTCAATCGCGGCCAATCAGCTGATTGTCGGTCGAAGGGGGACTTTGTTGCTCGTCACGGACTTGCGCCCTAAAAGTATTGAAACGAGGATTCAGCGTTGTTTACGCCTGCCGTGCATCCTTGGATTCCCGGCGGGCCGAGCCAGCCTGCTGCTCTGGTTTCAGCCCCGGTTCGTGTTTCATAATCAGCCATTCGCACATGTCGTGGTTTCTCATCATCTGCCTGCTGGCCGGCCTGGGAGTGCTGGCCATTTTTCTGGTCCGCGCTCGGGCGGAAGCGGATGCCATGGCACGGGAAAATCAGCAGCTGGCGCGGGATCGTCAGCGGCTGTTCGATTTCATGCATCACATGACGGAGGCGCTCGGCGAAGGGCTTTCGCGCGAGGAACTTCACCAGCGGATCGTCCATGCCTCGATTCTTTGCACGGGTGCGTTGAGCGCCTGTATTTTTGCGCAAACGGAGCGGGGGACAATGCGTGGGGTGGCAGTCGAGGGACTGTTTCCGCCCCATCGTCCTTTGGCAGACCTCGTCAAGGGTCGGCTCGGCACCCGGGCGAAGTTTGTCGAAGAAGTCCTCAAGTCCGAGGAGTTTCCCATTTCGGAGGGCATCGCGGGTCAGGTGGCGCGAACCAGGCGTGGCGAACTTCTGGCCGATGCTGCCGCCGATGCGCGAATCGTGAAACACGAGGACGCTGCGCTGGCGGTGCGTTCGGTGATCGTTGTTCCTTTGCTGTTTCGCGAGCGGTTTTACGGCGTGCTCGCCGTCACCAATCCCGCCGGGGAGCAACTCTTCACGGAGTCGGACTTTACGCTCATGCAATCGCTCGCGGAACAGGCCGGTCTCGCGCTGCACAACGCGGAGTTCCTTCATTTGCTCATCGAAAAGCGCCAACTCGATCTTGATCTGTCGATCGCCAGCGGCATCCAGCAGATGCTGCTTCCCCGCGAATTCGCCCGGATGCCCGGCCTCGAGCTTGATGCCCGCTACACCCCGGCCCAGCGAGTGGGCGGCGACCTCTACGATTTTTTCCCTCTCAGGGAAAACCAGCTGGGCGTCATCATGGCCGATGTATCGGGCAAAGGAGTCTCAGCTTCGCTGCTCATGGCGATTTGTCGGACGAGTGTCCGCCACATTGCGCCGCGGCATTCCTCGCCCACGCAGGTTTTGCTGGAACTGAATCACTCGCTCGCGCCCGATATTCAGGCGGGGCTCTACGTGACCATGATCTACGCGATCATCGATGTGGCAGCTAATCAGGTAACGATCGCTCGCGCCGGGCATGAGCTGCCGCTGTTTGTTCGCCGCCAGTCGGAGACTGGCACGCTTCGAGCGGATTATGTCCATTCGGACGGAATGGCTCTTGGCATGGTTCCGGTCGAGATCCTGCGGGAAGCGCTCGTGGATCACGTGGAGCCGTTTCATCCCGGCGACCTGCTGGTGCTTTACACCGACGGAATCACGGAAGCACCCAACGAGGACGGCAAAGAATTTTCCGGGCCCCGTCTGGCCGATATCGTTCGTGAACACTATGGTCGTTCGCCGCAGGAAATTAATGATCGGATCCTTGAATCAGTGCAGCATTTCGCGGGGGACACTCCCCAACGGGACGATTTCACCCTGGTCGCGGTTAAGCGGAGCTAGCGCGAAGCGAAATTAGAACTGCCACTGGGAATGATTCCGGTCGCACCTGTGCGTGCCGGGAAATCAATCCAGGAGTTGCCTCGGCGCATGGGGCACTTCACGTTCGCTCCTTCATGTCTGCAACTGCCGCGACCGCACCGCTCGATCGTTACTCTCTGCCCGACGCTGGAGGCCACTTTGGCCGCTACGGAGGCGTCTTTGTGCCGGAGACGCTGATGACGGCGTTACAAGACTTGGGAGCGGTTTACGACCAGGCTCGGCAGGATCCTGGTTTCCACACCGAGCTCAATCATCACTTGAAGGAGTTCGCGGGGCGTCCCACCGAGCTGTACTACGCCGAACGACTCACTCAGCACTGCGGCGGTGCCAGGATTTACCTGAAGCGTGAGGATCTGCTCCACACCGGAGCGCACAAGATCAACAATGCCCTGGGCCAGGCTTTGCTGGCGCGTCGCATGGGCAAGAAGCGGGTTATCGCCGAAACCGGCGCGGGCCAGCATGGAGTCGCGACCGCGGCGGTGTGCGCCAAGTTTGGACTCGAGTGCGTCGTTTACATGGGCGCGGTCGACATGGAGCGACAGGCCTTGAACGTCTTTCGCATGCGCCTGATGGGCGCGGAAGTCCGCGGAGTCGAGTCGGGTCAGAAGACGCTTAAAGAGGCCATCAACGAAGCGATGCGCGACTGGGTGACGAACGTGCGGAGCACCCACTACATTCTTGGTTCTGCGCTCGGCTCGCATCCGTATCCGATGATGGTCCGGGATTTTCATCGTGTAATTGGAAAGGAAGTACGCGCGCAGATTTTGGAGCGCGAAGGCCGGCTCCCGGATGAGATGATCGCGTGTGTCGGTGGCGGATCGAACGCGATCGGTTTTTTCTTCGACTTTTTGGAAGAGACCGGGGTGCGCCTGATCGGGGTCGAAGCAGGCGGTCGCGGCATCACGCGGGGCGAGCACGCGGCCCGGTTTGAAGGCGGCAAGCTGGGCGTGCTGCAAGGCTGCAAAACCTACATCCTGCAGAACGATGATGGGCAGATCGAGCTGACGCACTCCGTTAGCGCCGGTTTGGATTACGCCGCAATTGGACCCGAGCACGCCTTTTACCGTGACCGAAAGCGGATTGATTATGCCTACGCCTGCGACGATGAAGTCATGGAGGCGTTCAAGTTGTGTTCGCGCCTTGAAGGCATCATTCCCGCCCTTGAGAGCACGCATGCCCTCGTTCACGGCTTCAAACGTGCGCAGCAGATGCGCAGCGACGAAATTCTGGTGATCAATCTTTCGGGTCGCGGAGACAAAGACGTCAACCAGGTTGCCAAGCTGCTTGGAGTCACGCTCTGAGCTGACCGCGCGTTGCAGCCTCGGTGAACTCCCTGCCTACTCTACCTAAAATAAACTGCTGAATTTGGGTTCATGCCGGTGACGGGTCCGATTGGAATCGAGATGACGCTCATCCGCCCGACCCCGATTCCACGGTGGGACGGGGCGGTCGTTGCAGTCCGGTGCCGGTTACGGGTGGCGATATTGCGGAGAGTGACGATTTTAGCTGTGAGACCGCCCCACTCATGGGCACGCTGAGTCCATGAAAAGCATGACTGGCTATGGCCGCGCGACCTCAGCGATCGAAGCGTTTAGTCTCACGGTGCAGGTGAGTTCGGTTAATCGAAAGACGCTCGATCTCACGATCGGTCTACCGGAAGAGTGGGAGAGTATGGAGCCCGCGATTGGCGAGCTTGTGCGCAAATTCGCGACGCGGGGGAAGGTTCACGTCGACATCGAAGTGACGGGGGACAAATCCGCTCTGGAATCAACGTGGGATGAGGCAGCCGCCGCAGCGGCCCTGGAACGCCTGCGAAATTTTGCGGCAGCTCAAGGCGTGGACTTCATCCCGACACCGGAGTTGCTCTGGCAAGTGGCGAATTCACAGCGGCGAGCCAGTAGTTTCCCGAGTGCCGAAATTGCCCAAGCGGAAGTCCTTGAGACGGTGACGACAGCGCTCCGGAGTTTCTCGGCCATGCGCGCGAGCGAAGGCGAGTCGTTGCTCGTCGATTTTATCAAGCGCTGCACGATTCTTCATCGCCAAGTGGAGGCCGTCGTCACGCGCGCCCCGCAAGTCCCCATGAATTATCGCGAGCTGTTGATGAAACGCCTGCGTGACGCCGGATTGGACCTGGATCTAAACGATGAACGCGTGCTGCGCGAAATCGCGCTGTTTGCGGATCGGTGTGATATCTCAGAGGAGATCACTCGCCTGCGCAGTCACTTCGAGCAGTTCTCCGCGCTGTTGAAATTTGAAGGGGAAATCGGCCGGAAAGCGGAATTCCTTTTGCAGGAGATCGGCCGGGAGGTGAACACGATCGGCAGCAAGGCTAACGATGTCACCATCGCCCGCGCGGTGATCGAGTTGAAAAACGAACTCGAACGCGTGCGCGAACAGATGGCGAACGTCGAGTAGCAAGCTCCGGGGGGGCCGTCCGGTAAGACGGGTCGAGCCTATCGGCTCTCAGGCTCGGGCGCCTTCACCGGCGTCCGCAGCGAGTGCCAAAGATACATCAACACGCCAACGCAGATCCCGGAGTCAGCCACGTTGAAGGTTGGATAGACGTAGCTGCCGAAGTGCAGATCGACGAAGTCGACCACATGACCGTGAAGTAGTCGATCGACGAGGTTGCCCACAATGCCGCCGCAGAGGAGGCCGAAACTAACTTGAGTGAGCCGATCCCTCAGCCCTAACGAGTGCCGCCAAAAATAAATGCCGACGAGGGTCGCGGCAGCCAGCAAGGCCAGGAGCAAGCTCTGCCCCGAAAACATGCTCCAAGCAGCGCCGGTGTTGCCGACATGGATGATGTAGAAAAACCCGTTGATGATTTCGATGTCCTCCCCGCCTCCATGCACATGCATGGGGTTGAAAGGCACGTTCGCGACGATCCACCATTTCGTGAGTTGATCCAGTACGAAGACGAAGGCTCCCAAGGCAAGCAGAACCCGGTAGGCCCGGATCCGCATCGCGAGCGGCTTCGGGTCGACGCTGGGTTCCGGCGGTGGGACGCGGGTCGCGTCCCCAACCGGTCGGTCACCCTCCGCCTGTCCTGCACCGACTCGAGGATCGGGATACTTGGCCGGGGGCGCAGGTTGGTCGGACATCGACGGAGGAGATGCAGCCGTGGTTACGAGGGCAGGGCTATTCGTCGCCGCGATCTTCATCCATCATCTTGCTGCCTTCTTCACCCATTTCCCCAAACAGGCCGGCCTGCGTGCGGGTACGGTGACGATTACGTTCCAAATCCTTCTGCGCCTCGGTCGAGTAGCGAGTGAAGGGAACCGCGAGCAGTCGTTCCTTGGCGATCGGCTTTTGGGTGATCTCGCACACCCCGTAAGTGCCCTTTTCGATGCGTTTGATCGCGGCATCGATCTCGGAAAGCGCTTCCTGCTCGCTGGCGACCATGCTGAGCGCAAAGTCGCGATCAAACGTGTCAGTGCCGGCGTCGGCCATGTGCTGACCATACGCGGAGAGATCGCCCGCGTCATCCTTGGCCGAGCGCTTGAGCGTTTCCTCGGAGTGGCGTTCGATGCCCTCAGTCAGATGGGTGCGCAGATCGAGCAGGAGTTTATAGTAGCGTTTGAACTTCTCCGGGATGTCCTTGTCGCTTTGCTCAACCGGCTTTCCCTTCTTCGGGTTGAACCCGAGAATATCGGCCAGCGAGGCGGCTTTCACGTGCTGAGGCTTGGCCTTTTCAAGCGCGGCCGCTGTGGCCAATCGGGCCGCTGCCGCCTTGTTGGGCTTTGCGGGAAAGGGCGCGGTCGTGGGCGTCTTGCTCGCGACGGTCTGCGCAATCGCACGCACCTCTTCCAGGCTGAACGCAATCGGCTTCGATGCGGTCTTGCGTTTGAGGATGCGGTCGCGGAGTGCAGTTTTCTTCGAGGGCTTTTCCATGATGGGAGAACTTTTGGCGGTCTTGCCATTCGGCAGCACAGGCTTGCCGACGGGCGTCGTGATCTTGCCGTTCGGCGGCGCCGGCTTGCCGATGGGCGCCGTGATCTTGCGGTTCGGTGGCGCCGGCTTGCTGATGGGCGTCGTGATCTTGCGGTTCGGCAGCGCCGGCTTGCTGATGGGCGTCGTGATCTTGCGGTTCGGTGGCGCCAGCTTGCTGATGGGCAGGGCGGTCTTTCCGTTCGGCTTTGAGATCTTGCTGATTGGTTTGGCGGTTTTGCTATTAGGCTTGGTCGTCTTCTTGCTGATCGAAATCGAGGCCTTGGCCTTGACCTTGACCGCGGTCCCCCGGCTGGGTGCCGGGGTGGTCTTTTTTGAGGCAGGCTTTGAAGCGGTTTTTTTAGCAGGGGACTTTTTGTTCTTGGCCATGGGGAATTTTGGGGGAAAGTAACTAAACCTTTAGCGCCTCCACGCAGCGCGGGCAAAGTTCGCCATGCGAACTTGTTTCGACCGCGGGCACCCAGCGCCAGCAGCGTGGACAACGAGTAAAACCCAAATCGCTGCACGGTCGAACCGAAACGTGAAGCGCGACTCCCGCCGCCAACGTTAAGGTGACATGAGAGACGATGAAAAGTTCAGGGAGAAAATCACGGTGTTTTTCCAACACCCCAGCCACTGGATCGTCAGTCGCTGAGGTGATCGTCACGGCCGCATCCAGTGACTTACCGAGTTTACCGGCCGCGCGCAATGGCTCGATCGCCTCATTCACTTGGGCTCGCACTCGGAGGAGCGCGGAGACCTCCGCTTCGATCGCAACATCCGTCCACTCCGCGGGAAGCTCGGGCCAGTCCTGCAAGTGCACCGAGTCATGGGTGTATTCGACTCCCGCAGTCGCATAGCCCCAGGCTTCGTCGCAGGTGAACGTCAGGATGGGCGCAAGCACCCGGACCAGGGTCCTGAAAATATGATGGATCGCAGTCTGCGATGAACGCCGGAGCGGCGACTGCGTCCCCAGCGTATAAAGCCGGTCCTTTAGGATATCGTGGTAGGTCGCCGAAAGCGTGACCGCACAGAACTGATTGCACAGCTGATAAACCCGGTGGAACTCGTACGCATCATAGGCCGCCGTACACTCCCGGAGGAGTGTGGCCGTCTGATGCAAAGCCCACCGGTCGAGCGTATCCATTTGCTCCAGCGGCACCGCATCGCGGGCGGCATCAAACTGAAAGAGATTCGAAAGCTGGTAGCGGAAGGTGTTGCGAAAAAGCCGATACGAGTCGCCCACGTATTTCAGGATCTCGTCATCCACCGGCATGTCGTCGCGAAAATCCTGCGAGGAAATCCACAGACGAATGACGTCCGCGCCATGCTGCGAAACATACGCGTCCGCCGTTTGCGGTTTCTGATAGGTCGAACTCTTCGAGATTTTCTGCCGGTCCTTATCGACAATGAATCCATGCGTGAGAACCGCTTTGTAGGGCGCGGCCCCAAACGCAATCACGCTCGTCCACAACGAAGACTGGAACCAGCCGCGATGTTGATCGCTGCCTTCGAGATAAAGATCGGCCGGCCACTGCGTCCCACCTTGCTGTCTCCGCAAAACGGCGGCATGAGTCGAACCCGAGTCGATCCACACATCGAGCGTATCGCGCCCACAGGTCAACGCGGTCGGCGATGGCCAATCGGCCGGAAGCGTGATGCCATCGAGGATCTCCGCTGGAGCGGCGTCGTACCAGAAATTTGTGCCACGCTGCGCAAATTTGTCCGCGATCGCACGAGCGACGCCCGCATCGAGATAGGCGCGCTTGTTTTCGTCGTAAAAGGCCGGAATCGGTACTCCCCACGAACGCTGGCGACTGATGCACCAATCCGGACGTGACTCCACCGCTCCCCGGATTCGCGCTTCGCCCCAAGCTGGAATCCAGCCTTGGTTCGCCGCGATTTTCTTGATCTCCGCGAGCGCCGTCTGACGCGGATTGACCCCACTCCGGCCCGAAGCGCGTCCAGGAGGCGTTCCGTCGAGCGTTACGAACCACTGATCCACCGCGCGAAAAATGATTGGCGTCTTCGAACGCCAGCAATGCGGGTAGCTGTGCACATAACGCTCCTTCGCGAGCAATACCTTTGCCGCCGCGAGGAGCTTCAATACGCCGATGTTTGCCGGAGAGGTCTTTTTCGCCGCGAGGTTTTCAACCGTCTCCAAGGTGGTCAATCCAACCAACTCGGCCGGGACACGTCCATCATCGAGATAACGGCCGTCATCACCGACCGGGCAGTAAATCTCCAACTTATAGTTCAGACCGGTCAGGTAATCGTCGGCGCCATGACCCGGAGCGGTGTGCACGCAACCCGTGCCGCTTTCGGTCGTGACATATTCGGCCAGCACCACGGGCGAGGCGCGATCGATAAACGGGTGCCGCGCCGCGAGATGTTCGAGGGTCGCGCCCTTGACGTTTGCTGCAATCGTGGGCTGGTCTTCGATCTTTGCAGCTTTGAGTACCGCTCCCAGCAGAGCCTCTGCGACGACGATCCGTTCGGAACCAAGGTCGGCGACAACGTAATCAGTTTTTGGATGCACCGCGATCGCGAGGTTCGCGGGCAGCGTCCAGGGCGTGGTCGTCCAAATGACCACGAACAGCGGCTTGTCGGCGGGTAGTCCAAACGTCGCGGCCTGCTCTGCCGGCACCGCAAACTTCACCCAAATTGAAGGCGAAACGTGGTCTTGGTACTCGATCTCCGCTTCCGCGAGGGCGGTCTCAAAGGGGATGCTCCAATAAACCGGCTTCTTGCTCCGATAAACAAGGTCGCGCTCCACGAACGCCGCAAAGGTCCGCACGATGTCCGCTTCGAACGCGGGCGCTTTCGTTTTGTACTCGTTTGGCCAATCGGCGAGCACGCCGAGACGCTTGAACTGGCTGGTTTGCTTTCCAATCCACGTTTCCGCAAACGCATCACAGCGCGCCCGGAGTTCCGAGGTGGTGATGGTTAGCTTCTGATCCTGGATTTCACGCGAGACCTTCTGCTCAATCGGCAAACCGTGACAGTCCCAGCCGGGAACATACGGAGTCCGAAAGCCGCGCATCGATTTGTAGCGGTTGACGGTATCCTTGAGCACCTTGTTGAGCGCGGTGCCGATGTGCACATCGCCATTGGTGAAGGGCGGCCCATCATGGAGCACAAACGCCGGTGCTCCGGTCCGGCGTTTCTGAATCGCGTCGTACAGGCCGATCTTTTCCCAATGCGCCACGCGACCGGGTTCCCGCAGCGCCAGACCGGCGCGCATCGGGAAATCAGTTTTCGGAAGCTGAAGCGTATCTTTCAAATCTAGAGCCATGCCGGATAAAGGGGCGGGAGGCTAGGTCCGCTCAATTGAGAGTCAAGGGAAGCCGTCATTTCTATCAACGGCGGCGTTCGACCCAACCGCTCGATCGGGCTTTCCGGCCCAAATTCACTTACCGTCCGACCGTTCCCGGACGAATCACGGTGCAATCTGCGCCGCGAGCCGTTCGCCTGCGGCGATACAGGCGGGGAGGGCGATGCCATCGCGCACTTGTCCGCCGACAAAGAACCCGGGATGCGCCCGCTCCGTCGCGGCCATGGTCTCAAGATGAAAGTGATAGCCGAGATTGTACTGGGGAATCGCCCGGGGCCAAAAAATGTGACGCCGAAAAACGGGCGCGCCGCTGATGCGGAGCAGACGTTGCAAGTCGGGCTCGACCGCCGCAAACAGGTCGTCCAGTGGCATCCGCGCCAACCCCGGCTGCCGCGTTCCACCAATGAGCACGGTGAGCGCGACATGACCCGCCGGGGCCCGAGCCTCAAACAAGGTCGAAGAAAACAGTATGCCTAAAATCGAACGGCGTTCGAGTTCCGGGACCAGCAGGCCAAAGCCGTCCAGCGCATGCGCCACCTGCTCCCGCTTGTAGCCGAGAAAAACCGACGCGAGCGGCGGATGTTCGATCGTATCGAGTGAGGCCAGCGGCCGTTCTCCCAGTGCCCCAAACCGGAGCTGAGCCAGCGCCGGCGCCGGCAGGGCCGCTATCACCGCGTCGAAGGCTTCCGTCTTCGTCGCCTTCCCGTCTTCCCACACTACGCTCCAAGGCGAGCCCGGCATCAGTGCTTGAACCCGCGCGCGCAGCGACAAGGTTCCTTCCGGTAGCCGAGCCGCCAGCGTGTCGGGCAACACCTGCAAGCCCTGGCGGAAGGAGATGATTCCATGCCTGGCTTGGGGCGGGCGCGCCTTGGCCGCCGCGATTTGGCCGCGTAATAACGAACCATGCGTTTGCTCCAACTCCCACAACTTCGGGAACGCATACCGCGCCGAAAGTTTTTTCGGATCTCCCGCGTAGATTCCGGTCACGAAGGGGTTGACCGCATAATCGACAAACTCCTGCCCGAAATGGCTGCGCGCAAACTCCTCGAGGCTGACGTCCGCCGACCGCACTCGCGGTTTCATCAGCAGTTCGCGGAGGAGCCTCATTTTGGCTCCAAGAGAGAACAACGGAGTTCGGAGCAGGCCCGGAGGCGACAACGGCGCTGCCACGGGAATACCCCGACGCAAAATATAACGATTACGCGCGTTTGGACTCGTCGAGATTTCCTCGGATGGGAGACCCAGTTCTTCAATTAACGAGGCGAGTGCCGGATCGCCGGCGAGGAGCGAGTTGGGGCCTTTTTCGATCAGCCAACCGTCAACGAGCTCAGTCTTGATCGCACCACCGACCCGATCGGTGACCTCAAACAAACGGACCCGGTGGCCGCGCTGCACGAGGCGGTGGGCCGCCGTGAGACCGGTGATGCCGGCGCCGAGAACCGCGATGGATTTGGGAGAGGAATGAGCCACGAAGCGTTAAGCTTGGAAAATGCAGTTGAAGCCACAGATTCCACGGATGAGCACAGTTGACCAAGGCATTATAAATTACAATCCCTTCACCTTGCGGGTGAATTGCGGCTAGGTGCCTCTCGATTATTAATCCTCTGGATCCGTGCTCATCGGTGTGATCTGTGGCTAAAAGAACCTGCTGATTTTGGTTAAGGCTGTTCGAGAGACTGGATATCGCGCCTGCTCTGCCAACCCTTACCGTACTTCGAGGAGACTACTTCCAGGTCGTGACCGTATCCACCAGCGCCTGCATGCACTCAATCGTCGCCCGCGGCGTGATCCCGTGGCCGAGATTGAAAATATGTCCGGCGGTGCCCCGCATGGATTCGAGCAGGCGGCTCGTCTCGCGCTGCACAATTTCGGGCGTCGTCGTCATCAACACCGGGTCGAGATTTCCCTGGACCGCAACATTTGCCGGCAAGGTTCGCCGCACGATCGCGAGATCGTTCGTCCAATCGACACTCAAAACCCGCACGCCGGTGAAGGCTTGATCCGTGAGGTGCGGCGCCGTTCCCTTCGCGTACAGAATGATCGGAAAGTCGCTCGGCAGCGCCTGCACAATCTGCCGGATCCAACGCAAGGAGGCAGCCTCGTAATCGGGTCCCGCGATGATGCCGCCCCAGGAGTCGAAAATCTGAATCGCATCCGCTCCTGCGCGAATCTGCATCTGGAAATACGCAATCAGGGCCGCAGTGAGCTTTTCGAGCAGCGCGCCAAACATCGCCCGGTCGGTATAAAAAAGCAGTTTGATGCGTTCGAACTCATCCGAACTTCCGCCTTCGACCATGTAGGTGGCGAGGGTCCACGGTGAACCGCCGAAGCCCAGCAGCGCGCGTGATCCGTTGAGTTCGGTTTTGAGCAACTGCAGCGTGTCGGCCACATAACTCAAACGTTCCGGCACCGCCTCTGCGGGAGCGAGCGCGTCGACCTGCGCCCGGGTTTCGAGCCGATATTCCATGCCGATCCCACCGACATCGCGAAAGTGATAGCCCTGGCCGAGGGCCTCGGGAATCACGAGGATGTCCGAAAAGAGGATCGCCGCATCCAAATTGAAACGACGCAAGGGCTGCAACGTGACCTCCATCGCGAGCGACGGCGTTCGCACCATCTCGAGAAAGGACGACTTCGCCTTCAGCTCCCGGTACTCGGGCAAATAACGTCCGGCCTGACGCATCACCCAAAGCGGGGGACGATCGAGCGGTTGGCAGGCACAGGCGGCGAGGAATCGGTCACGGGAAGTCATGCGGAAGGAGACTCCGAAGAAGACGGAGAACGCTGCAGAATGAAATCAGGTTCTTTGCGCTCATCCTGCTTTTTTCCGGCTGGATCATGTTTCCCGCGGCATGATCGGAAGAACCCGGGCCCCGAACTGACTGCGTTAGGGTGACTCGTTCGCCCAGTCGCGGGGCTGCAGGAACACGTCATAAAGACGAGCCTCCGGCGTGCCTGGTTCGGGCTTCCAGTCGTAATCCCAGCGCACCAGGGGCGGGAGTGACATGAGAATCGATTCCGTTCGTCCGCCGCTCTGCAGTCCGAAGAGCGTACCGCGATCCCAGACCAGGTTGAACTCGACGTAACGGCCGCGCCGATACAGCTGAAACTGCCGCTCGCGGTCAGTGGACGGAGTGGCTTTGCGTCGTGCGACAATCGGACGGTACGCCGGGATAAAGGCGTCGCCGACCGCTCGGATGAGCGCGAACGAGGCATCGAAACCCAAAGCGTTGAAGTCATCGAAAAACAATCCGCCGATGCCGCGCGGTTCACCGCGATGTTTGAGGTTGAAATAATCATCGCACCACGTCTTGAAGCGCGGATACAGACCGTCGCCGAATGGCGTGACCGCATCGCGCGCCGTGCGGTGCCAATGTGTGGCATCCTCTTCGAAACCGTAGTAAGGCGTGAGATCGAAGCCGCCGCCAAACCACCAAGTGGGCGCGGTCGACGGTGTTTCCGCGTCGCCTGCCACGGCGGACGCCGGCTCCGCGTTGGCCTCTTCGTGTCCGGCGATAAAGAAACGCACGTTGGCATGGCTGGTCGGCACGTAGGGATTACGCGGGTGGATGACGAGCGAGACGCCGAGGGCCTCCCAGGCCTTGCCCGCGAGTTCCGGCCGATGCGCGGTGGCGGAGGGAGGGAGCTTTGTCCCGCGAACATGTGAGAAGGCCACGCCGGCTTTTTCAAACACCGCTCCTTCGGTGAGAATGCGGGTGCGACCGCCGCCGCCCTCGGCCCGCGTCCATTCGTCGGTGCGGAAGCGAGCCGTGCCGTCCTCGGCTTCAAGCGCTGCGCAAATGGAATCCTGGAGCGAAAGCAGGTAGGAGCGAACGGCGGAAAGATCGGGCGACATGCGTGGGAGGGCGGTGGCGGCGAATGCAGGAAAGGGAGCGGCGAGCTTGCCGCCACGTGCCGGCGCGGCAAGCGCACAACCGTGCGGAATGGCGCGCGGCGGCGTGACGCTTGACGACTCTGCTAGCTTTCACGTTCGACAGCGCGCGCGCTCGCGTGCTGGCTCCACCTTCCGCTGATGCAATCCACTGTTTTAACCACCGTCGCCGCCACAGGTTTCACTGTGGCTTTTTTGCATGCGGCGATTCCCACGCATTGGCTGCCTTTCGTTCTCGTGGCGCGGGCGCGCAGTTGGAGCCGCGGGAAAGCCCTCGCGGTGACGGCGCTGGCGGGAGTTGGCCACGTCTTGCTGACGAGTCTGCTCGGCCTGGTGATTGCGTTCTTCGGCTTCGAACTGGATGAGAATTTCGGTGAGGCGTTCCCGTGGATTGCAGGTGGATTGCTCATCGCGTTCTCCGCCTTTTATCTTTGGCGGCAAGTCACCGGGCGCGGAATCCTGCATCACCATCCCCCCGGGAGCGCACATCACCCGGATGAGCGCTGCGGACACGAACGCGGCAACAGCCATTGGCAGGAAGAGCTGAAGGGCAGCCCGATCGTGTCCAAACAAGCCGGTGATTGGGCCGCCGTCAGCGGGCTGTTCGTGATGTTAACGCTGTCGCCGTGCGAGGGATTTCTACCCGTGTATTTGTCGGGCGTGCAATTTGGTTGGCGCGGGTTCTTCCTGCTCAGTGCGATTCTCGCGGTGGCCACGCTCGCCGGTATGACTTTGTTCACCTGGCTCGCGCTGGTGGGTTTTGAACGATTCCGCCTCAAAGTCTTCGAGCGCTATGAAGCCGGTTTGCTGGCGCTGCTGTTCGCGGTGCTCGGCGTGCTCATCATCGCGCTCGAACACGGCCACGATCACTGATTCGGAAAATCGGGAAAGCGAAAATCGAGAAAATGAAAAAGTAGAAAATCGGGAAAGTGGATCAGAGCGCATCGCTCCCGGGTTCATTTTCAGCTTTTCCGATTTCCCGATTTCCCAATTTTCCTGTTAAGGGAAGAGTCCGCGGCTCTGCTTGGCGTCGGCCACGCGTTGAATTCCGAGGGTGAGTGCAGCCAGGCGGCGGCTGAATTTAAACTTCCGCCTCTGGTACTCCACCGACTCCTTCGCCTT
>Ga0163144_10014277_pt1 | contig 16510 bp, 15 predicted proteins | sample OliLak19BULKMAT1_FD_123175 | JGI IMG/M metagenome (GOLD analysis project Ga0163144, IMG submission 123175) | Freshwater microbial mat bacterial communities from Lake Vanda, McMurdo Dry Valleys, Antarctica - Oligotrophic Lake LV.19.BULKMAT1 | ecosystem: Environmental > Aquatic > Freshwater >... | reverse complement strand
GAACCGGAGATCGCCGTCATCGATGCCTCGCCTGCGAAGGAAGACATCGTCGTCGCGATACCGATGGGGCGACTGCGAACGGGCGCCTCCATCCAACATGAAGATCTGCCCTTCGATGTGCAGGTCGACAAGTTGATGGTCAATTCCAAACTCGTGGACGTCGATCCCAAAAACAACCCCGCCACCAAGGGCAACGGTTTGCAGATCGCCGTCGAGGAACTCTCCGAAACCAGCGGCACGGATACCAACCAGAGCATCGATTTCTATTCCGCGTATGTCACACTCCGCGACAAGAAGTCGGGAGATGCTCTGGGGAAGTATTTGCTCAGCTATTACTTCTTCTTTATGGAGAACAAGCACCCCGAATTCGTGCAGGTCGACGGCAAGAAGTACGAGATCACCTTGCGGCCCCGGTTGTCGTATCGCGATTTTCAGATCAAGCTGATCGATTTCAAACATGAGCGCCATCCGGGCACGAATACGCCCATGAATTTCCAGAGCGATATCCTGCTCATTCAAGAGGGCAAGGAAGAGCCGCGCACGATCTCGATGAACAACCCCTTGCGGCATCAAGGGGAGACGTTTTACCAGGCGTCGTTTAAGGAAAACGACTCCGGCACGGTTTTGCAAGTAGTGAACAATCCGGTGTGGACCTGGCCTTACATCGCCTGCATCGTCGTCACGCTGGGAATGCTGTTTCACTTTGGTCTTAACCTGCTTTCCTTCCTAGAAAAGAGGATGGTGCAGTGAACCTTTTTCAACGCTACTTCCCCTGGGCCATGACCGCGATAGGCGCGTTCTACATCGTGTTTTTCTTCGTGCCGCGCGACGAAGCGCCCGAGGAATATCAGCTCTCGGCATTCGGGGATTTGCCCGTCCTCGACCATGGCCGCATGAAGCCGATGGACACCGTTGCGCGCGTGACGCTCGCCGAACTCAGCGGAGGCCGGCAAACCTGGACCGACAATGACGACAACATGCAGCCGGCGATTCGCTGGCTGACCGACACGATGAGCGGGCGTTTCTTCTTCGAAAAGGCGCGTGCCGAAGGCATGGAAGAGCGGGCGCTGGTCATCAATGACGAAGAGATTGTCGGGCTGCTCAAACTGCCGCCCCGGCCCGAGAACCGCTATTCGATCGCGGATATCGGCCATTTCCTCGAATCGCTTTCCAAAGCGGCGCGAAAGGTGCAAGAGGTTTCGGAGGATAGGCGCACGCCGGGGCAGATTGCGTTTCTTTCGTTTTACGGCAAGGTGCGCGAGCGGCTTGAAGAGGTGAACCAAAACGCGTTCGCGAAAGTTCCTTCGGCGGATTACAAGATATTCCGCATCGAGAACGATCAGGTGCTGAGCCTGTTGGGCCTGGCGCCCCGGTCGGCGACCCGTTACCGCTACGCCTTGACGGAGTTCATCGGCCGGCTCAAGGACTTCTACGAGAAGGCACACGAGGCCAAGCTGAAGACCAAGGAGAATCGCACTCTCTATGAGGCCAAGGTCGTCGAACTCGCGAATCGGCTGGAAACGTACTTGCTGTTGGTCAACGGCTCCACACCGATGGTGATGCCGCCCGTGCAAAAGAATGACCTGTGGCGGGCGTTCGCGGTCGTGTCGCTTGATGAACCGGCGGTGGGCGCCTTCGAGAAGGGTTACACCGCGATCCTGGAATCCTATTCCAAGGGAGATGTGGCCGGGTTCAACTACGCGGTCAAAGCCTACGCGAAAATCATCGAGCAAAGCTATCCGGAGTTCACCAGCGTGGCAGCGCTCGAGGCGGACTTCAATGAAGCCAGCCCCTTCTTCCATTGCCAGCATTTGTATATGCTCGTGTTTCTGTTCGGCTGCTTATCCTGGATGGCGTGGTCCGAGTCGTTCCGCAAAGCAGGTTTGTACCTGGCGATCCTGACGTTCGCGGTGCATACGGCGGCGCTCATCATCCGCATGTACATCCAGGGTCGGCCGCCCGTGACGAATCTCTATTCCTCGGCCATCTTCATCGGTTGGGGTGCGGTACTTACCGGCATCGTTCTGGACTTCATTTACAAGAACGGCGTAGGCGTCGCGAGTGCGGGCCTTAACGGCTACCTCACTTTGATGGTCGCGCACTATCTCAGCCTGAACGGCGATACGCTGGAAAACCTGCAAGCCGTCCTCGACACCAATTTCTGGCTCGCGACCCATGTCACCACGGTGACATTCGGCTACACGGCATGCTTCCTCGCGGGCGCGATCGCGGCGACGTACATCGTTTTGGGCGTGTTCACACCCATGATGAATGCGGAGCGGACCAAGGCGATGAACAAAATGCTCTACGGCGTCGTCTGCTTCGGCATGATGCTGAGCTTCGTGGGCACCGTGCTGGGCGGAATCTGGGCGGATCAGTCGTGGGGCCGATTTTGGGGCTGGGATCCGAAGGAAAACGGCGCCCTCTTGATCGTGCTCTGGTGCGCATTGATCCTACACGCGCGTTGGGGCGGCATGATCAAACTGCGCGGCATGGCCCTTTTGGCGGTCTTCGGCAACGTCATCACGGCCTGGTCCTGGTTCGGCACGAACATGCTGGGAGTCGGCCTGCACTCCTACGGCTTCGTGCCCGAGCAGCTGATTTGGATGGCGTTGTTCGTCGGTTCGCAACTGATGTTGATCGCCGTCGGCTCCATTCCCATGAACCTGTGGCGGAGCTATTACAAGCCGCCCACGTCGCCGCGCGAGATGGGGCCAAGCCCGAAAGTCCGCTTCCCCGCCGGCGCGGGCGTTTAGCTCTTTCGCAAGGTGGCACGCTCTCGGTACTCCGAGGGCGTGCGGCAGCGGCAAGGACCAATTGCCATTGGCGCTCCGTGCCATGCCCACGGCTTTGCGTGGGCATGTTGTGCTGGGATGCCGTCACGCCCAAAAGCCCTAGACTTGGGACATTATCCCTACATGCCCACGCAAAGCCGTGGGCATGGCACCCAAAGTAACCAATGCTAGATTTGGGGCACCCAGTTCGTTGGTCGGCGATTTTTCGCGCGCCGTGGCCGGTCCCCCATTGCTACGCCGGCCAGGCGAGTTACAATGGCTGAGGAACCTCGAAGGAAGCAAGCCATGCCAATCTCGCTGACCTGTACCTGCGGCGCGAAACTGGAGATCGACGACGCCTTCGCGGGCAAGGTGATCCCCTGTCCGGATTGCCAGCGTCCCCTCTCGACCGTGCCGATAAACTTGACTGGCGCCGCTCCGCCGCCGTTGACGATTCCAGACCAGCGCACCAGCGGTTGGGCAATGGCGAGTCTTTGTCTCGCCCTCGCCGGCGCGTTCACCGTCGTGGGCAGCTTGATCGCCGCCGGTTTGGGGTGGTTCGCCATCCGAGAGATCGAACATTCCGACGGCAAGCTCGGCGGACGACAAATCGCCCGCGCGGGCTTGATTTTGGGCATCGCGTTTTCGCTGCTTACCGGGTTTCTGCTGTTCCTCAAAACACCCTTCGGCATCGACGGTTTCTTGCGCATGGTGGAATGGGCGGGCAAACTGGATCATTCCGCCGCCGAGTCCGTCACCCAAAAGACGCCCAAGCACCAGCATCCCATCTCCATCGTTCCCCCACATGGATTCGGCCGCGCTTTGCTGAAGGATCCCAACGCCCTCAAGCGCGACGACATTCTTCTCTATAGCCCGAGCGAAGACGCGTATTTGGTTTGCTTGGCACATTACCCAACGGACGATGCGGAGTTGCGCGATCCGACCGACCGCCTCAAGACCGCGCTGCGGCTTTTGGAGCAGTCTGACATGGTGCAGATGACCCTGGAGCACCGTGTCCCCGAGAAGGGACGAGCCGTTGATGGGCGGACCGCGCCGGAGGTGCCGACCTTTTATCGAGACGCGAGTCAGGAAGGGAATCCGCCGCGGCAATTCGACGAAGACAAGGAAGAGACGCACGCGGACACGCGCTGGGGCATCTGCCGATTCGATGTTCCTCTGGACAAACGGATGCGGACATTTTTGGTTTACTACACCCAAGTCGACAACATGCTCCTGGTCGCGGCCGGGGTGACGCGGAAGGAACGGTTCACGGCGCTGCGGCCTCAACTTGAGAAGGCGCTACAGACGATCCTTTGGCAAAAGTAAGTGCGCCGGCAGGTGAACTTCGGCCCAATCGAAAATTATCACGAGCGTTGCCATGATCTGGTTCGCGTGCAAGCAATGCGGGAAAGTACACGGCCGATCCGAGAGTTCGGCGGGGACGACGATCTTCTGCGACTGCGGACAAGGCAACGTCGTCCCTTGGGAGAGCAGCGCGAAGGAACCGGAAAAGGGGACGGAGCCGGCGTTGCCGGCCGGTTCGCCGGTGCCGGCCGCGCCGCGCCTAAAGCCAATGGTGTTCGATGCGAGCCCGCCGCCGTTGCCCTCACGCTCGAACGATGGCGGCGGTCGCGCCGCTCCTCCCCAGGAACGCCGCGATCGCAAGGGGCCGCGCGATCCCAACGCCTGCCTCAATCACGACAATCGCGTCAAGCAAAACACCTGCGTCGACTGCGGCGAGGGTTTTTGCAGCCTTTGCGTGGCGACCTTCGAAGGCAAAGTGCTCTGCGGGCCGTGTAAAAACTTCCGCGTCCGCTTGTTGCAAAAGCCGCTGCGCATCGCCTTCGCATCGTGGTTCAGCGTGGTGCTCGCCGTCATGCTGGGACCGCTCGCCTTTTGCGTGTTGCCGATCGGCCAATCGTCCTGGTCGCTCTTGTGGACCTTTCTCGCGCTGATTCCGCAAGGCGTCGCGATTTTCCTGGCCGTCCTCGCCTGGCGGTCGATCGAAAAGGATCCGGGACTTTCTGGACGAGGCTTCGCGCTCAGCGGCATGGTCGCCGGCAGCCTCACCGTGTTTCTCATCTTGCTCTTGAACGTTTATGGATCGCGCTGGTCCGGCTGAGAAGGTTTCGTCATGAACTCCGTGATCGAATGTCGTTTTTGTCGCGAGGTGTTTCACGGCACGCCGGAAGAAGCCGGCGCGCGCTGTCAGAATTGCCGGATGCCGTTGTTCGAGAAGGCGCCGCGGCGTCGGCCCGGCTACGACCTGGGACCATGCGCGACGCATCCGGAGTCGGAGGCGTATGGCAAATGCCGCCGCTGCGGCAAGCTGGTTTGCAATGTGTGCCGGACGCGTTGGTACGATCAAGTCGTGTGCCCGCCATGTCTGACGCAAATGCTCGAAGGCGAGGAACCCAATCCGCGCGATCAGGGGATGCAGCGCCGCCTCGCCGCCTGGAGCATGGTGCTGGCCCTACTCGGCTGGTTGACGCTCATTTGCGCCGTCATCCCGTTGCGCGTCATGTATTCGAGCGCTCCCGGCGGCGGCTTGCGGACGTTCGCGATTCTCCTGTTCCTGGGCAGCCTCATTCCCGCCGTCTTCGCCATCGGCCAAGCGATGAGCGTCGTTCGCTTGCGCAGCGAGCGCCGCCAACTCGCCGTCGGCAGCCTCGCGCTGGCATCCCTCCAGATCGGCCTCATCGTGGGTATGGCCGTGCTCAATCTTTGGTACAACTGAGCGCTAGTTCTCCCTCCCTTCATCGGGTAGAAAGGAAGGAACGAATTTCGCTTCTCCAGCCAATGAGGAGGAGTCCCCCTTGAGTTCGTACTGACGGAGGCAAAAAGTGAAGGACGTCCTCACCTTGATACTCGCGGGCGGGAAGGGCACGCGGTTGGAACCGCTCACGCGCGACCGCGCCAAACCGGCGGTGCCTTTCGGCGGACTGTATCGCATTATCGACTTCACGCTCTCCAACTGCCTCAATAGCGATCTCCGCAAGATCCTCGTTCTCACCCAATACAAGGCGCGCAGCCTCGACCGCCATATCGCGGCGGGCTGGAGTTTCTTGAGCCGCGAACTCGACGAATACATCGAAGTTCTCCCGCCGCAACAGCGGATCGACGAGCACTGGTACAAGGGAACAGCCGACGCGATCTATCAGAATATCTATGTAATAGAAAAGTCGGAGCCGAAGTACGTGCTGGTTCTGGCCGGGGACCACATCTACAAGATGGATTACGCCGACATGATTCGTCGGCACATCGAGTCCGGCGCGGACATGACGGTGGGCTGCTTGCCGGTGGACAAAAGCGAGGCGATGCATTTCGGCGTCATGCAGGTGGATGAGAACGACAACATCATCGGCTTTCAGGAGAAGCCCAAGGAAAATCCGATCACGATTCCCGGCGATCCCAACACGATTCTGGCCTCCATGGGCATCTACGTGTTCACGGCGCGAACGATGTACGAGTTGCTGTGCCAGGATGCCACCCGCCCAGAGAGCGACCACGACTTCGGCAGAAACATCATCCCCGCCATGATCGACCATCAAAAAGTGGTGGCCTATCGATTTCGAGACAAGAATCGCAAGGCAACGGCGTATTGGCGCGACGTCGGCACGCTCGACGCCTACTATCAGGCCAACATGGACTTGATCGACATCGATCCGGTGCTCAATCTCTACGACCGCGAGTGGCCCATTCGCACTTCTCAACCGCAGTTGCCGCCCCCCAAGTTCGTGTTCCGCGACGAGGGCGTCGGAGATCATGGACGCCGAGGCGAGGCGCATGAAAGCATGGTCTGCCCCGGCTGCATCATCTCCGGCGGACACGTCCGCAAAAGCATCTTGAGCACAAACGTCCGCGTCAACAGCTACGCAATCGTCGATAGTTCGATCCTTTTCAGCGGCGTGGACGTCGGACGGCACTCGCGCATTCGCCGTGCCATCATCGACAAAGAGGTGAAGATTCCGCCGCACACGACCATTGGCTATGATCTCGAGCACGACCGCAGGAGAGGTTTCGTCATCAGCGAGCAGGGCGTCGTCGTAATCGCCAAGGCGGAATTGCCCGAATCCTTTCAATCGATCCAATAACATGTCCGACACGCCGCATAGCCTTTTGGAGCAACTCCATCGCGAGCCGGAAGATTCACTCGCCTGGAGCCGGATGTTCGATCAAGAGCACGACCGCGTGGTGTATCAGGAGTTGTTGCGTCTGGGGCAGGAACACTTTCACGAAGAGCAATGGCGCATCTTCGAGCGCGTGGCGGTGCGGGAAGAATCGCCGGACGCCGTCGCCCTGGCGCATGGAACGACGCGCAACGCCGTCTATTTGATCAAGTCGCGCGTGTTGCACTGGCTGCGGACGACGGGCGAAGGGCTGATCGAACGGTAAAAGGAAGGTGTTTCCATTCGCGTCGCGCCGCTTTATAAAGGAGTATATCAGCGAAGATTACGCAAAACTCCCAGCCCTCACTCCCGGCCCTCTCGTTCGAAGGCTCCGCCATGAACTCGCCTCCAGCCACCCATCCCACTACCGAAGAATTACAGGCGTTTTGCCTGGGCCGATTGGCGGAAAAGCAGGTGCTGGCCATCCATGCCCACCTGGAGAGTTGTCCCGTGTGCATGGAAAAGGCGGCCAAAGTCCACGCGGACACGTTCCTACGCAACCTGCGCGCGGGAGGCAAACCCAACGCTCCCGCCCTGGAAAGCACGCCGCAAATGTCTACCCAGGCAAGCATCGGCATGCAGGGATCCCCGGCTCCCGCGGACACGGCGGCTTTCGAACCGTCCAAACAGCCAACCGTACCGGGCGCCCCGACGATCCCCGGCCTCGAAGTCGAAAAGCTCCTGGGACGCGGCGGCATGGGCGTCGTCTATCTCGTTCGGCAAACCGCGCTCAAGCGGTTGGCGGCGCTCAAGTTGATTCGCAAGGGCGACGACGCGGGCGTCACGGACCTGGCACGCTTCAAGATGGAAGCCGAAACCATCGCGCGTCTGCAACACGATAACATCGTGCAGATTTACCAAGTGGCCGCGGAGGGTGAAACTCCTTTTCTCCTGCTGGAATACGTCGAAGGCGGAACGCTCGCGCAAAAACTTGCCGCCTCCCCCCTGCCCTGTCGTCAGGCCGCGGCAATCACGCTGACTCTCACGCATGCCGTCCAGTTCGCGCATGAGAAAGGCGTCATCCATCGCGACCTAAAGCCCGCGAACATCCTCCTGAACCAATTCGGCAAGCCCAAGATCAATGACTTCGGCCTGGCGAAGCAAGTCGATTTTCACAACGTGACCCAGACGAAAGCGGTCCTCGGCACGCCCAGCTACATGGCCCCGGAGCAGGCGGCGGGCAAGAGTCGCGACATCACCGCCGCGGCCGACGTTTACTCGCTGGGGGCGATCCTCTACGAGATGGTCGTCGGCCGACCTCCCTTCAAAGGCGAGAGCCCACTCGTCACCATTCGGCAAGTGCTGGGGCAAGAACCCGTGCCGCCGCGCCGCCTGCAGCCCGAAGTGCCCGCCGATCTGGAAGCCGTCATTCTCAAATGTCTGGAGAAAGATCCCACGCGCCGCTATTCCAGCGCCAAGGCGCTGGGCGACGATATTCGCCGCTACCTCGCCAACGAACCGGTGCAAGCACGGCCGGCGGCCTGGCATGACCGCTCGCGCCGCTGGGTGAAACGCAGGCCGGCCTTGACCGCCCTCATCGGCGTCAGCGTCGTCGCCGTCATCTTTCTGTTCTTCGCCCTGGCCGGCTGGATGTACAGCGGCCGACTCGAATCCGCCCTCGCCGAGTCCGCGCGGCAAAGAACGGTCGCCGAGGAAGAACGCGAGTATGCCAAGAACCAGAAAGCCCGCGCCAGCTACATGGCGGGCCTTTTCGCGGCCCAACAGTCGATGGAACTGGGCACAGCCAGCTTCATCTTCGACTTTCTCGACCGCACCAAACCCGCGGCGGGCGAAGCCGACGTACGCGGCTTCGAATGGTATCACCTCTGGCGGCTATGCCATCGCTCGACCAAGACGCTCCGCGAACATGCCGCCCCCGTCATGTGCATCGCCCTATCCCCGGACGACGCCACGCTTGCCAGCGCCAGCCGCGCGGGCGTCGTCAAGATTTGGAACTTCGCCGCTCGCAGCGAACGCCATACGATCAAGGCCCATCGCGACGCCGTCGTCGCTCTCGCCATCGCCCCCGACGGCAAGACCCTCGCCTCGGCCGGCCTCGACGGCTTGGTCAAACTCTGGAACACCGACACGGGCACTGAAATCAAAGCCTTCCCCAACCATGAGGGCGGCGCTTCGGCATGTGTCTTCGATCCCAAAGGCAAATGGCTCGTCACCGGAAGCATGAACGGCACGCTGCGCTTATGGCCCCTGGACGATCCCAGGGCGCCGCCGCGCACTCTGGCGAAACTCACGTCCCAGATCACTTGCCTGGCGGTCACGGCCGGAGGCGATTTCCTGGCGGCCAGCGGCGGCGATCCCGTCATCCACGTTTGGCAGATGCCCACCGGCAAGGAACTCGCCCCACTGGAAGCCCACAAGAGCACCGTGCAATCTCTGGCCTTTTCTCAAGAAGCCGGCTTCCTCGCCTCCGGCAGCGAGGACGGAGAAATGCACCTCTGGGATCTCGAGAACGAAGCCATCCACAAGACCTTCAACCTCCATCGCGCCCCCGTTTCCTCGCTCGTCTTCAGCAAGAAAGGCGATGCCCTTATCTCCGGCTCCCTCGACCATTCCGTCCGCATTTGGAAGGTCGGCAAGAAGGGCTGGGGACAAAACTGCTTCGCCGTCGAACACACCGGCAAGGTCAGCGGTGTCGCGCTTTCCGGCGACGGCAAACAACTCGTCACCGGCAGCTACGATCGCACCCTGAAGTTCTGGGACGTGGACCAGGTGCAGGAGCCGCGCCTGCTCGGCGCCCACAAAGGCGAAGTCGCCTCCATCGCCTTCGCCGACGACGGCGCCATGTACTCCGTCGGCGCCGAGAACCTCGTCGCCGAACGGCGCGGGGACCAGAACAATTTCCATCTGGTCAAGTACAACTCCATCGTCACCGCCCAGGCCATGGTCATGCGCCGCTCCGATAGCATGATGTTCGTCGCCGGGGTCAAGACGCCCGGCGCGACTTCTCCCGGCGAGATTCATACCTTCCAGCCCGGTCGCTGGTTCCAGGATCTTCTCGGCGAACACCGAGCGCCCGTGACGTCGCTTGCCCTCAGCAGCGACGGCGCCCTGCTTGCCTCGGCCAGCCTCGACCGCACCGTCAAACTCTGGGACACCCTGGGCCGGCGCGAACTCGCCACCCTCGCGGGCCACACCGGCGCGGTCAACGCCGTCGCTCTCTCCCCGGACGGCAAGAGCCTCGCCTCCGGCGGCGCCGGCAACCAAATCTTCCTCTGGGACGTCGAGAGCCGCAAAACCCGCATGGAACTCAAGGGCTATGAAGGCGCCGTCAACTGCCTCGCCTTCTCGCCCGACGGCAAGTTCCTCGTCATCGGCGGCGAGAACCTCACCACCCACCAGTGCCCGCTCGTCGTCTGGGATCTCGAAGCCAACCGCCCGCTCACCCTCCTCAAGGGCCACACCAACATGGTCAACGCCCTCACCTTCTCCCCCAACGGCAAGCAACTCGCCACCGGCTCCCACGACCAGACCGTCAAGCTCTGGGACTGGGCCTCTCGCGAGGAACGCGCCACTTACAAGGAACATCTCGCTCCCGTCAAAGCCCTCGCCTTCTCCCTCGACGGCCGCACCCTCGTCTCCGGCGACCAAGACGGCACCGCCATCGTCCGCCGCGGCGCCAGCGACGCCGAAGCCAAAGGCCGCCCCTAACCGCCGCTCGCGGCTTCGTGTTGGCCGATCCCTACGCGCCGCTGATTTTCGTCAATGGCGCCGACGCCAAGTCCGCCCAGATGTTCACGCTGGCGCACGAATTGGCCCACGTTTGGGTCGGCAAGGACGGCTTGTTCAATCTCGTCAACACCCTGCCGGCCAACGACGACACCGAAAACTTCTGCAATCAAGTGGCCGCCCGGCGGGCACTGGATTTGCATCGGATCAACCGCGCTCGCTTTTTTGCCTACTATCGGCGAGACCAGGAGGAATGGCAGGAACGAAAAGCCAAGGAAAAGTTGGCGAAGAAAGGCGGGCCGAACTTTTACACCGTGCAAGACATCCGCCTGGGCCGCCGCTTCGCTCAGGCCGTCTTTGCCGCCGTGCATGAGGGGAGTTTGCTCTACCGCGACGCCTACCGTTTGACGGATCTGAAAGGAGACACGTTTGACCATTACGCCAAACTGCTTTTGCAAAGGATGAAGGATGAGCGCCGGTAAGCGTTACCTGCTCGACGCCCAGGCGAGAAAATAAAAAGGGATCATTCATGAATGTCCCCTTCTGCCCTTATCGAGACGCCTGGTGTCAAAAGACATGGCCCATCAAGAACGCGAAGCCGCTTCCGCGCACCTTCGGCCCACATTAGAATAAAAAATATCCCGGGAATCAGGACGACACCAACGCCGCGTGGAGGTGTCCATGGGTAAACTGAGGACAAAGTTAAAAACAGAAAATTGTTGCGAGAAAGCCATGACATCGACCGTTAATGAGCGAGGCCGTCTGGAACTGCCGGCCGAGGTGACTGCCCTACTCGGTTTGAAGCCGGGGGACCGTGTGCTTGTCGAAACCGACAGCGCCCAGTGCGTTCTCCGTCCCGTGCGCCCGGACGAAGGGCTAAAATGGGAAGGCAACGTGCTCGTGCATGAGGGTGTCGGCGTCGGCCTTTCCGTCGCGGAATCGCGAGACGAGCGTCTCAATCGTCTCGCGGAGGGCAGGTCGGAATGAAGGCGCTGCTCGACACTTCCACGCTTATCGCCGCGATGCTGCCCGATCATGTACATCACGCCGACGCGCTGCCTTGGCTTTCGCAGGCAAAAAGAGGGGCCTTCGAGTTCATTTGTTCCGGGCACAGCCTTGCCGAACTCTACGCCGTTCTTACGCGATCGCCGCGGAAGCCGCAAATCGGTCCGAGTGAAGCTTGGCGGTTGATTAAAGAGAATGTCACTTCCAACGCTCAAGTGATATCGCTTGCTAGCGACGAATACGCACTGCTGATTGAATCATTGGCGAAGACGAAAATCAGCGGCGCCGCTGTTTACGACGCGGTGATCGCCCGCGTTGCCGAACTGACCTCCGTCGATTACTTGGTGACTCTAAACGTCCCCGATTTCCAGCGGGTTTGGCCCACCGGCACCGCGCGAATTGTGTCCCCCTGACCCAACAGCCGCCGTAAGGCGGGCAATGAGCCGACTTTCCAGCCGGCAACGGAGCAATCGATGCCCAAACCCGGCGAACCCAAGACCGTCCAAGCCCGCATCCTCGCCTACGCCCAGGAAATCGGCTGGCCGTTCGTGCCGCGCGCCGAGGCGGAGAAGCGGCGTGGGTTCGATCCCGACAAGCTCGAAAAAGCACTGGCCTTCGACAGCGACGAGATCAACGCGATCGTGAAGGATTTGGGCCTTTTGAAAGTCCTGTTCAAGAACAAGATGGAGCACTTTGACGCCTCGCTCCCGGAACTCCGCGAAGAACTGCAGGACTACGTCATCGTCCATGAACTTCTCCACTTCCACGCCCCCAACCACGGGAAGCTATGGAAAAGCCTCATGCGCGTTGCGTCTACTCTATCCGGTACGTCCGCCGAAGTCCCGTGGCGGACTGGGCGCCCCATGCAGGGGCGCGTTCCTCGCAGGCTGTCGCAACAAAGATGAGGTTGTCGAGTTCCATTCCCAAAATCCACGCCCAGTCCTCGCAGGGAATGATCGCCTCGCCTACAATAACAAGGTTGCTTCGCCCGCCCCCTTTAGAGTTCCCATGTCCGCCGACGCACCCCCCGTTTCCTCGCCGACTCGTCCGAACCCCAATCTCTGGAAGTGGTTCTTCGGCATCGTCATTCTCCTCACCGTGGGCGCGACGGCGGGGCTGTGGTTGTTTAATCAGTGGATCCAGCTCACGCCGGAAGAACTGGCGGCGCAGCGGGCGAACTGGGAAAAGAACAAGCCCGCGGATTACTTCCTCACCTATTTGCTCGTCGAGAACGATTCCGACGCCGGACTGGTTTACAAGGTTCATGTGCGCGGCGGCGAGGTGAAGCAGGCGCGGGAGTTTGCGGTGCGTGTCCGCGAACGCCGCGAGGTGGATCCTCCCGAGGAAGAAGGACGGATTCTAGATTCCGACGAGGCGAAGCGGCATACGATGGACGCCCTTTATGAACTCGCCGCGTCAATCGTGGCGGACGATCGGGCCAATGAACGCCGGGTGTATTGCCGCGCCCGCTTTCTGCCGGAAAACGGGGCCATCCTTGAATTCGTGCGCCGCCGCATGGGCAGCCGGGAGAGGACGCAGATCAGCGTGCTCGCCTTTCGCTTCGGGCCGGACCTGGAATCATGACATTCATCAAGCGCCACAAGCTGGCCGTGATCTTGCTTCTCGTCTGTGTCGTGGGCATCGGCTGGATCGTCTGGTCCGTACGTCGCAACACGGCGCTTCGGCTCGATCTGCCGCGCCTCAAGGCCGCCCGGGAACTTTGGGAGGAACGCGGACCCAAGGCGTATCACCTCGTTTACACCATCCTCCGCACCGGCGGCACCAAGGCGGATCGATACGAAGTCGAGGTCGTCGACGGCAAGGCAGTGTCGGCGAGCGTCAACGGCCGGGCCGACGACGCGGACCGCCTGCACAACTACGGCATGGAGAAACTCTACAGCTTCATCGAACGCTTCCTGGAGATCGATAAGGACGCATCGACGGTGCAACGCGCCGACTTCGGCGCGGAGGACGGGCGACTGCTCTGGTATTTGCGCAACGCGCCGGCGAAGAAGCAGTCGGTGGAAATCACGGTGTTGAGCTTGGAATAATTGGTTGGCGCGGCGGCAAAACTCTTTCCCGTCTGGAATCGTCGTGAATGTGTGGCCTGTGGTGCCGGTATTCTACCGGCACGAGCAGTGGTGCCGGTTTTTTACCGGCACGAGCAGGCAGAGTGTGAGGGGCGAAGATTTTCGCGGCGATTCGTGCCGGTAACAAACCGGCGCCACAACCATTCGTGCCGGTAGAATACCGGCACCACAACCATTCGTGCCGGTAGAATACCGGCACCACAATTGGCTGGTACAAGGAGCGAAGACATGTCCGTGCGCAAGTGGATGTTGGGCGGCAGCGTTTTGGGGTTATCCGCGGTGATGTTGCTGGGTTCGGTACGTGCGGGCGGCGACAAAGTCGCGCCGGCCGCCAAGGCGGATGCGCCCAAGCCGGCGGAGAGACCCCGCGTCGAAGTCGTTTTCTGCCTCGACACGACGGGCAGCATGTCCGGCTTGATCGACGCGGCCAAGAAGAAGATTTGGGCGATCAGCAATCAAATCACCACAGGCAAACCGACGCCTGAAGTGAAAGTCGGTCTGGTCGCCTACCGCGATCGCGGCGATGAATACGTCACCAAGGTGTTCGACATCACCACCGACCTCGATTCGATCTACACCCACTTGATGGCCTTCACCGCCAACGGCGGCGGCGACGGTCCCGAAAGCGTCAATCAGGCTTTACATGACGCCGTCCACAAGATCGGCTGGAGCAAGGACAAGAAGGTTCTCAAGATGATCTTTCTGGTCGGCGACGCCCCGCCGCACATGGATTACCCCGACGACGTGAAGTATCCCGACACCTGCAAGGAAGCCGTCAAACGCGACATCATCATCAACACCGTGTTGTGCGGCAACGACGGGACGGCGAAGGACCACTGGGTGAAGATGTGCCGAGCCGCGGAAGGTTCGTTCGTGCAGATCGACGCGGGCGGCGGTCCGGTCGTGGCCATCGCGACACCGTTCGACAAGGATCTCGCCGCGCTCAACACCAAGATCAGCACGACGACGATCGTCTGGGGTCGCATGGAGCAACAAACCGAGCAAAAAGCGCAGGCGGATAAGGGCGCCAAGCTCGCCGCTCCCGACGCGGCCGCCCGCGCCGGTTTCTACGCTCGCAATTCCGCCGGCGGCGTCACCTATTGCCTCATCAACAGTATCAAGGACGGCAAGGTGAAGCTGGAAGATCTGAAAAAGGAAGAATTGCCCGACCAGCTCAAGGGCAAGTCGCTGACGGAACAAAAATCGTTCCTCGCCAAGGTCGAGCAAGAACGCGAAGTCTTGACGAAGGACATCATCGCGCTCGACAAGAAGCGCAATGAATACATCGCCAAGAAGCGAATCGAGGACGCGAAACTCGCCGCCCCGGACAGCTTCGACGCCAACGTGTTGCGCATCCTGCGCACCCAGGCGGTTCGCAACGGCATCGAGTACGCGGTCGAAGAGGAGAAAAAGTAATCTTCATAATGATGTAGCGAATACTTGCAAACCAGATTCGGTGCTTGCGCCCCGAATCTGGTTTGTTCGTTTTCAAAGCAGCGACGGTTCTTGCGGATCGACCGCGATCACGCCCTTGAACGTCCGCAACACCTCCGTCATGCGCATCGCGTCGTCGAAGTGTTCCATCACGGGATCCGGCGAATCGCTCCACGCCACGACGCGGCGCGAACAACGCGAAATCCCCAACTCGTCTTCCGCGCCGCCGATATGTTCAGAGATCCGTAGCGACTCCTCCAACACTTCCGGTCCCGCCTCCAGTCGAAGTTGCATATCCCAGTCCTGCCGCGCCACCGAGATGGTGTCTCCCTGTAGCTCGACGCCGAAGGTCGGAAAACTTATCTTTAGCTTGCGCGCCGCGGCATCCATACTGAAGTCGCTCTCGGGCAACAGAAGACCATAAGTCCGATACATGAGAGGTTCCCTTCTTCAAAGAATTACGCCTTCGGTTCCAAGACGAGCGTGGCTTCGATCTCGTTCTGTCCCGCCAGGGATAGATAATGATATTTCCCCTCGCTCCATGGCTCAATCTGGTCATCGTAATGCGGGCTGCCCGGTTGCCCGGAGGATCCCGCCACCTCCACCGCGAAAATGCCGCAGCGGGGATCGGCGAGGTCGGCGACCATGCGATAACCGGCGCCCAGAACGGACAGGAATTGGGCGTCGTATTGCCCGTTGTTGAGGCACGCCGAGTCGCCGTCGCAGGCGACGCCGCTGCGATCCAGCAGCACGCTCAGGTCGCCTCGCCCGGACAGGAAATGCTTCTGCGACAGCAAGTGGATCTCGCCCCAATGCCACATGTCCATGTCGGGCCCGATGCGTTCGGTCAGATCGTCCAAGGCTTCGCGGAGGCAGGCGCGGATGGAATCCGCGCGGCTGTTGGCGGTGAACCAACCGATGTCGTCCTTCAGCAGCAACCGCCCGGCGAGGCCGGACGCGCTGCCGGCAACGAAATCCGCGAGGGCGGGCGCGAATCGCTCCCCGCAAACGGTTCGGCACCAACGCGTGAAGAAGACGTTGAAAATCGCGGCCGCCACTGACTCGGTCCGCACCTGACAATCCCAATGGCGCAGATAGTCGAGCGCCAGTGATTCGCGCGGCGTATCGACGCCTTCAAGCGCGGACAACAACGCGGCAAGGTGCATGCGGGCGCGCAGGGAAAAGCAATCGAGTTGAAATCTTCTGCAATCCCCCGCCGAGAGTCTTTCGCTTGCTTCGATAAGTTCCCGGCAACGGCGCGCCCGGTAGCCAACCGCCCAAGTGCCGGACAGCGGATAGGCGAAATCGTCCGGTGCGACGCGGTTATTGGCGGTGGCGACGTACCCGCGCG
>Ga0163144_10014276_pt1 | contig 16510 bp, 14 predicted proteins | sample OliLak19BULKMAT1_FD_123175 | JGI IMG/M metagenome (GOLD analysis project Ga0163144, IMG submission 123175) | Freshwater microbial mat bacterial communities from Lake Vanda, McMurdo Dry Valleys, Antarctica - Oligotrophic Lake LV.19.BULKMAT1 | ecosystem: Environmental > Aquatic > Freshwater >... | reverse complement strand
CCGTATAGAGATTCGCTATGAAGTGCTAAGCCCCGCAAAGATAGCATGTGCTCTCGCAAGATGCTTATTCTTGATGTATGAATATACACCATGAAATGATCCCGCATTGCGCATTGGAAGTGTATTGAGATTAAAACGCTGCGGGATTCTCGCATCTACACAATGGAGCAAAGTAATAGTTCGACCGATGAATTCCGATATCTCCATCGCGTGATTCGAGATAATACCAATTCTGCACAATAAATAGTCCAAACTATTTATTGTGCATGAAGTGGTAAATGCCGTTGTGATATAAGCATAGTTCATCGTAATGAAACGAAATTGGACTATTACTTAAATCCAAACGGTATCAAATATTAGGAGTTGCCCTCTTACTTTCAAGGGTGAATTCTACCTATTTCCCCGAGCGTAACGCGCCGATTGATGCGCGTTGCACTTTACGTTTATGATATTACCCTTTGCGGCTCGCATTCTCTTCTTGGACCATTTAGCAGCCTTCTGATTTTTCTTTGCGTGTTTCGCGTAGTTGTATCCGGAAGGTTTGCGTCCTAGATCCTCTGCGAAAGAACTTTGCGGAACTGTAACACTAAACAGAAATACAGCTAAGCTAATGATGATCGTTTTCATGGTTAAACAAGATTACAATTATCAAACGAGGACAAACTCGAAAAATTGTTTCGTTTTATAAACCCACTATCGAATCACATGCAAAAGTTGGGTATACACAGTACCATCCAAGTCAAAAAACCTAAAAGCATAAATACCATTTGTCAAAACAGAAACATCAATAGACTGGGCGGATTTATATGATGAGCTTATAACAATTCTCCCAGATGCATCCAACACATCGAATCTTCCTGAACCCTTGCAACCCACCACAACCAAATCATTTGCGGGGTTTGGATAGAGCTTAATGTCCGAAACTATAAATTCATTCACACTAATGGTACAATCTTGATCTTGATTGGTCCAGGTAGGATACAATACATCATCGAGCTTCAGCATGATCTCTCCACCGGGAGTATAATGTCTAAAAGCAATATAAACATCTTGTCCCCACCAAGCGCTTAGATCGGCCCCGCGATAACGCCAATCGGGACCCTGAAGTGTTTCTGAAAAAAGCACAACATCAAAATTACTTGGATCACTTCCTGTTGTAGAGAGAAGCACTTCATAGTACTCCGAATCAGTCTCAGAACTTGTGGCTACATACCATGTAACATGCTCTCCATCGATAGGGCTCAGTGGAGGGGCTATTAAATAATTGTTCTCTCCGGTGGGGTCGAAAGCATAAGAAAATGCGCTGTGGTCGCTGTTGTATCCTGTTACCGGTTGTGCTCCATTCCACAAAACACCATTGTCGTCTATATCCAATCGTGTCCAGCAGTTTGGTGGAAATATTTCTCCTTCAAAGTCTTCAAGATTTGGAGAATTGTTTACTAGGCTTTCAAGACATGGGCCGCTTCCAAGAATATTGGCATCCATCCACGCAAGTCTTGCGAGAAGTCGAATTCTCAAGTCATCCACTTGTTGTTCCCAATTTGTAACCCCTAGTTCCGGCCATCTTTCAAAATTTCGCGCAGTCGCCTCCGAAAGATAATCTTGCACAGAATCAATGTGTGCCATAAAGGCATCATCGCTCCATAAATTCTCTCTCAATTCATTCCACCTGCACCAAACTTGATTGGTATAAGTTGTGTCGCTATCCAATATACTCCACCAATCGGGAAAAGGCCAGAAGGGATGAGTGAGTTCCCAAACCCAGCCCTCTGTATTCCAAAAACCACGATCATAGTCCCACGGTGGGCCGATGTTCAATAAACCTCCACTATTGATTTTCTCTTTGTACAAGTATGTGCTTCTTCCATAAGAGTCGTAGTTAGTGCTCATTTCATTCACCAACATAAAATCGATGAAAGAAGGAACATCAATCATTGATCTGTAGCCTGTCTCAGTATCGGAAAATTCGTTTGTATGCAGGATGTATTCGAATTGATCCACATAGGCCTCTATATATTCTGCTTGCTCCGGCATGATCTCATTCGCTTTGGGATAGACGTATTTAAACTCAACTGCAGTTTGACAGGTCTCATAATTGATTGGCTCATAATTCGAATACCATGCGCCAGGAGCGCCATTGAGATTCATTTCAATCATATATCCCCCAGTAAGAGAATCTCCGGCTAGATCGTCTGCATCCAGTTTAGCAATATCCACTCGGCTATTATCACGCTTAATTTTTTCGGTTAGAGAAAATATTCCCAAATAATCTCCATCAATTATTAATTCGCAGTATTTCAATCTAGGAGCATATCTATCCATTTTTCTACCGAACTCATAAGCAATATTGTTGAACATCAAAGTAGGGTCGAGGTATTCTGCTTTCAGAATAAAATCGTTCTCATCTGGCATACCTAAAAGGTTTGTGTCAAGCTTCAAACCATTTTCATCTAACAAATCAAAATCGTAGTTTTTCTTTGGGTAGTATGGGCCTGTGTACCCCTGCAATTCCACCATAATATCACCCTCATATTCATAGCCGGTATCACTCACAAAGTTCAGGACACCATCCCCATTGTTGATGATTTGCATATTGGCCAAAATCTTAGGCTCATTCGGAATAGCCTGTCCGCCCGTATTGATCTTGATAATAGGCAAAAAGGTTGATTCGAGCGGGTACTCGTATTCCGGTGCGTTTGCATCAAAGGTTATGCTCCAATCATACAGGTATCCCTGATCGGCAAATGCGTATGTATCATATAAAACCAAGTTCCAGACACCATTAGGGTTTTGTCCGTTGTTGACAATTGCCATATTAGCCATCGGCAGAAATGTTCCTGTATAAGGTGGTTCTTGCGCGGAAACAAAATTTGTGGCATCAAAACGGAGACAGCAATCTGTGAAATTATCTCCACCGCCGCCAATACCGGCAAATAATAAAAAGGAGGTGCCATCGGGAGAAACCAACCGCACATCCATGTCGCTGGTATATGTATGGTCCATATCTATACACACCTGCACAAGCCCTAGATCACTATTGAGTTGTTCGGGCAATCCGGCAACTTCAATGGGCAAATACAGGTAGGTGCCATCATCGGGCACGAGCTGTTCAACTGTATAAGAAAACGTCTGCGCCGACAATCTAAGTGTCGCAATAAAGAGAAATGACAGGAGGGTAAAACCTTTATTCATAAGAAAGTGCTATCCGGCTAAAATAGTACTCAAAGCCTTTCCGACAAAAAGTGCATTGAATCAATAGACACAGAATTATACCAATGTTGCTTATTAAACCCAGAATCCGCCTCGGAAATCTATTGCAGCACTAAGCCCCTATGATATCAAACACTTTCTCGGTTTTTATTCTGGATGTATGAACATACACCATCAAATAATCCCGCATTGCGCATTGGAAGTGTCTTGAGGTTAATGCGCCGCGGGATTCTCGAACCTACACGATGGAGCAAAATAATAGTTCGACCGATGAATTCCGATATCTACATCGCGTGATTCGGGATAATACCAATTCTGCTAATTAAATAGTCCATGCTGCATTGCGCATTGGAAGTTTTTTCTGGGTAATGCGCTGCAGCTTCTTGCATGCACGAAATGGCAAATGCCGTCAAAGTAGCTGTTATAGGCCAATGGAGTGAAACCGAATTGGAATATTACAGATACATATACCCAAATCAAGCGATAGAAAAATTGCACCCTAGTTTTGCCCATGAATGCAGTATTCTATCGCTTAGATTTGAGAATGCCGCACGCATTCTACAAAAATTGCCCTAATGCGTATTGCGGGATAAACGGTATTACCTCGAAGTGTCCTTATCGAACTATTAAAAAAGACTCAATGAAAAAGTCTTTCACTTCTATGAAGTAACTCCCCTCCTCATAATGTGCGACATCAAGAAGCAGTTTTCCGTTAGAAATACTGGACAATTTTCTCTCTACTAATCGTCCGTTAGAATCGTAGATACTCACCTCCACTTGACCCTCCCGTGTTGATTGTTTTATAACGATATTTAAGACTGAGGAACAAGGCAAAGGGAATATTTCAACCGAAAGTATTTCACTCAAATTTTCAACTGTGTTCAAAGTTGCGCACGAGGAAGAATGTCCTCCTAAACCAGCACTATAGTCTTCCGGCAAAAAAGTCCATTGAGATTGGCTAAGCGCCCAATTTGTTTCCGGGCCCTCCGCGCCAAAAATTCTCACGAGAGTAAAATCCTCCGTAAATCCTTCACCAACGGACCAAGAATCTCCCGGATCAACACCAATTTCGCCAATGATATCGATAGCTTCACCGTTCTTCAAAAGAACAACAGCATCATTGCCATTAAACTGGCATACCGTATTTGTTGCTTCGGCAAGGGCTAGAATTTCTGCTGCTGCAGCCGGATTACAAAGTACAAATACATCATGAGATTGAAGAGACCCTCCCAAGAGGTATGCAAAAGTAGGAGTGCTGGCTCCGTTTGAATAAACTTCAATAGTATATGCCGTTAAATCGATTGTAGACAAGGATGGATTATAAATCTCGAGCGCTTTATTTAAGTCGTTTCCTTCGAGATATTCCGAAAAAAACAATTCCGAACAAGTCTCAACTTGAGCAAACGCATTTGAGATTACAAAAAGACTTAGAATAAATAGCACAAATTTCATTGGAACAACTATTTGATTACTTCACAAATTTACGCAAAGAGGAGATCCAAAACGGAAACACCCAGGTTCTCTAGTCGAACAATTGAACGAGGCTTTTGCTGTGGCGCTTGAACCCAGAACCTGCACTGGAAATCTATTGCAGCACTCACCACCTTTTATATCACGCACTTTCTCGGTTTTTATTCTTGATGTATGAACTTGCACCATCAAATAATCCCGCATTGCGCATTGGAAGTGTCTTGAGGTTAATGCGCTGCGGGATTCTGGAATCTGCACGATGGAGCAAAGTAATAGTTCCACCTCTGAATTCCGATATCTCCATCGCGTGATTCGGGACAATACCAATTCTGCTTATTAAAGAGTCCATGCGCATTGCGCATTGGAAGTTTTTTTTGGGCAATGCGCTGCAGAATTTTGCATGCACGAAATGGTAAATGCCTTCACAGTAGCTGTTATAGGCCAATGGAGTGAATCGGAATAGGACTATTACAGATACACAAACCCAAATCAAGCGATAGAAAAATTGCACCCTCATTTTGCCGATGAATGCCGTATTCTATCGCTTAGATTTGAGAATCCCGCACGCATTCTACAAAAATTGCCCTAATGCGCAATGCGGGATAAACGGTATTAGCGCTTCATCGCGACTTCCAGTGCGGATTCTGGGTTGAATCATGCCCCCTATTGTAACAGACACTTCAACTGCAAAATCTGGGTTCAACAAAATAAGGTGCCACAAAATTTGTGACACCTTCCTTTTTTACCGGTTCCGATTCACTGTTCGCTTACCGTTTTTCCTTCTGGATATTCTATTGAGTATTCTATGTCGACGGTCTTACTCTTGCCTGGTTCCAATTTGAGATTCCACAAGAGTCGTCCATAAACCTCCTCGTATTCCGCTCCGCTCTTATCAATTAGCTTTACCTCTATCTCCTTTTTTCTACTCAGGGGAACTTGATCTAAAATTTCTATTTCAATGGGCACGCTCTTGTTGTTGCGAATTGTAATTTCATATGCAAAGGTTTCCCTCTCTACACCACTTAGGATCTTCTTGCCGGTTTTTTCCTTTATTCTGATTCTCTTCACCACAATTTTCTCATCACGACCCAACGACACGAGCAGCGTGTCGCCCGTAACCTGTGGATTCAAGTCTACCTGGCCTACATAAGTATCTCCAAAAAACACATTGGCCTTTCCGGCAAGTAGATTATACTGTCCGTAATCCGTAATTCTTGCAAGCAGGAATGCCGCGGATTCCAATTTTGGAACTGCGTGGTAACGATATGTTGCGGGAACAATGTAGCTCTGAAGTTTACAAATATGTTGTTTACCATCAGAGGGTATAGTCTGCTTGATGTCTATCTGATACTCTACGTGTATATCCGATTCCGTTACGTTCACTTGATAATTGTTTCCGTCTGTAAACCCTGCAACGTCGTCCTCTCTTTTAGCAACGTACATAGAATTCATTTGCATTAATGCGTTGTCATTTTGAATGAGGGCATAGGTTACGTAATCTACATATCTTGGGCTCAAAATAGGGCGATTGTTGTTCAGGCCTGGATTAGCCGTTGCTACTGTCATCTTCACATTCTTCCAGTCCATGCCCGTGGATTGAAACACACTCGCTTTGTATGCAATAGCGACCGGTTTAGCCGTTGTCTCCACATTGAGATCATACATGGGAACCCATCCAGCCGCACCAACTAAATACATGCACTTAATTTGATTTGATGCCGCTACTTCAGACCAAAAACTAAGTACTATTTCTTTCACTGGGCTCTTCGGTTTTGGTCCCATCTCATTCAGTTGACCTTGAAACTTGTCTAATCTTTCGGCCATACTTTCTTGTCTCAGTTGCAAGTCAAACAACTTCTTTGTTAGCTCGCTCGTTCTCTTGCGATACAAATCGGCACAAGCATCCAAATCAGCCGGCTTATATTCCTTCTGTCCTGAGACTGTTTTCAGCAGATCATTTATCAATTGCAATTCCCCATTGTGAATTACCCGTTCCTCATTGATCCACCTCAACTCTAAATTCAGCGTTTTGATAGAGTCCTGAAGTTTCAACGCCTTTGGATTCGCTTCCCCGTTCTCCAACGTATTGAAATAATTCGTTCTCACAACGGCCGACAATAAAGTTGCATCGCCTTTTACAGAAACCTGAATGCTTTGGTCCATAAGTTGGGTCGTCACTCCTGAAATAACAACTTCTGAGTTGCCCGTTGGAAGACTCACTGTTCCGGACCTCGTTTCTCTGGCCATTGTTCGGTAAACAGTAACATCAGTAATCTGTGTGCTTACATCAATCTCTTGTCCAATAAAAACCGAACTGAGAAACAAGAGAGACAGGATCACTCCGAATATCCTTTTCATAGCTTTTGTATTAAATGAATTTGTATTAATTGAGGCGAAGCTATTCGGTCTCTTTGCCTACTAAAAACACGAAGTAGTGAAGTCAACTCTACACTCCGTGAAAAGCACTTTTGACTTGGTAAACCGAAAGACGTTCTTGAACATTTAAAGGGAGACGCATCTACATGATCCTGATCCCAGTCAAATGTTCTCTTGTTTAGATTAAAAATCGAACTTAGTGAAACGTCCCTTCCACTGAGCGAATCATTCCTTTGACTACGCCTAGATACCAAAATTCGGGACTGAACACCTTTAAAAACATTGGTAGCAAACAATGGTTGTTTTCAATGCGCATACTTCTGAACTATGTTTACACTCTGAAAGTAGAAATGAATAATTCGAAGACATACCTTGCTTTAATTGTGATCAACACGCTCTGTGTTTTGACTTGCAACATGACCTTCTACTCCCAAAACAATAGTTACACAAATTATAACATTCAACAAAAAGACTCTACTTCCCTTCTTTTGGATTCTGCCAAAATACTTTTCGAAGAGAACCCTTCAAAATCCATTGATCTCATAAATAGATCCCTCGAATCCTCCATACTGAATAGAAATACTGCGGGTGAGGCTCAGTCATACATCGCTTTAGCCCAAGTTCAGCGCAAGCTCAAACGCTACTTGCAAGCAGAAGAAAGTTTACTCAGGTGCAAAAAGCTCCTCGACACATCAAAAGGCAATTCAACAAACACCAAAGACTCTCAGGGACCATCCGAGTCGCTTCGGTTTGAGTGTGTGTACGAACTAGTTCTTGTTTATGAAGAATCGAACAAACTCGATAAAGCCCTCTTGGAATCTGAGTTGTCACAAACACTTCTTTCATCCGCTTCCAACGTTACCAAAAGAAATAACGCGATTCGCAATCACGGCAGATTGTTTTCCAAACTTGGGAGAAGCAACGAAGCCATTGCTCAATTTAATACTCTGCTAAAATCCGAACGAGATGCCGGAGACAAGGGCGGCGAAAGCGAAACCCTCATCAGCATTTCCGAACATTATATGAGGAAAGGAGAAAATATTCAGGCAAAGTCATACCTCAGTGCCTCATTAGATATTTCCAAAGCGAATCAATTCAATGAAAAAACACTCCGCGCGAATGGCATGTTAGCCAACCTGTTCAATGAAGAGGGCGACTTTGCCAACGAATTAGATGTACGTAATTTCAACGTGACTTTATCCGAAACAACCCAAGATGATGCTACCAACTACGAGCAGAATATAGCCATTGGGAATGCCTATATACGGTCTGATAACCTAGTACTCGCCGAACATTTTGTAGAATCAGGTATTGAAAAAATAAACCGAATTGACAATACAGGCATTCGTACCAAATCGGAAGAAGACAGGGCAGCACCCATTCCAAACAAAAGCACAAATCTTCAGCTTGGAGCAGATGCATACCGTCTTCTTGCCGAAAGCTATTTAAAAAAAAATGAACTGTCCAAATCACTTGAGCTCTACAAAAAGTACGCTATTCTGCAAGACTCTGTTCAAGTTGTACATGCGCGAGAACTTTCCGCAGCCATTGAGCTAAGCAATAACTTCGGCAAAAGCGAGCAGCGATTAGAATTACTTGAGAAAGAGCGTGAACTCTCAGAACAGTCTATTTCCCTTCTCCAACAAGATCAAGAATTAAAAAGCGGACAAATTTTCAATAGGAATTTAATCATTGGTCTGCTGATAGGTCTGCTCTTGATCCTTGCCATAGTGGGATTGATCATTACAAAAACCAATAAAGCCCGTCGCACTTCAGACAAGTTGCTTGCATTGCAATCTATGAGCGGACAAATGAATCCCCATTTCATTTTTAACGCGCTCAATTCAGTGAATGAATACATCTCCCAAAACGATGAAAGGCAAGCCAATCGTTACTTGACCTCCTTTTCAAAACTCATGCGCCAAGTGATGGACGATTCGAAACATACTTTCATTCCCTTGACCGAAGAAATTGAAATGCTACGTCTATACCTCGATCTTGAGCACGCTCGTTTCAAAGATCAATTCGAATACAGTTTTCATATCGACGATAAACTTCTAAATTCCGATTTTGAACTTCCCCCTATGATGGTACAACCCTTCATTGAAAACGCTATTTGGCACGGACTCCGCTACCGCTCAGGAGGTGGCAGTTTAAATATCCATTTTTCCGCTGCAAATGGCAGCATTGAGATCCTCATTAGCGACAACGGAATTGGCATTCAAAAATCGAAGGAGCTCAAAACGAGACATCAGAAAAAACAAAACTCCATGGGTCTGAAAAATATTTACACCCGCATTTCTCTTATGAATGAAATATATAATATAGGGATGGCTGTAAATATTTCAGAACAAAATCCAGGCAACGAAAATCCGGGAACACTTGTAAAGATGCTTGTGCCACAGCGCGAAAATAAAAGCACTATAAAAGAACATGTGTCAATTGCGGGTACCCCTAAAAATCTCTTTCAACAAAATACAAATTGAGCACAATTCTCAAAGCCATCATTGTAGATGACGAAGTGTCAAGTAGAAATGTACTTCGTGAATACATCCGAAAATACTGTCCCGACGTTTCGGTAGTTGCAGAAGCCGACTCTGTAGCTTCTGCCGTACCCTTGATACATCAACTAAACCCGGATGTGTTGTTTCTAGATGTTGAAATGCCGAAGGGAAACGGTTTCGATTTACTCGAACAATTGGGTGAAGTTTCTTTTGAAACTGTATTTGTCACCGCGTTTGACCATTATGCTATTCAGGCCTTGAACTATAGTGCAGCGTATTACTTGCTGAAGCCGGTAAGTATTGATGAGCTGATTGCAGCCATAGATAAAATCAAAAAGCAGCGAGAGCGAAATTCACCTTCATTCCATACTAGTGTCATTTTAGAAAATTTAAACGCCCAAGGAGCGCAGCAGAAAAAAATAGTACTTCCGCTCATGGAGGGTTTTGAGGTAGTCAAAATCGGGGACATTGTTTCTTGTGAAGCCCATGACAATTTTACTGACTTCCATTTTGTGTCGAAGGGTAAAATGATGATATGCCGAACACTCAAATTCTACGAGGAGCTGCTTGCAGATTCGGGCTTTTTGCGCGCACATAAATCTTACCTGATCAATACCGAACATGTCGTAAAATACACACGTGGCAAAGGGGGGGAGGTAACGATGAGTGACGGCAGTGTCGTCCCTGTTTCTCCCCAAAAGAAAGATTCATTGTTGGAAAAGTTTGAGAGAGGGAGATGAGTTTTACTGGTGGAGAAAACAACAGAAAACTACTTCAACACAATTTCTCCATTTACCTCCATTTTCCTTGAGGATCCCGGCTCATAGAGTGTCAGTTTTAATGAACAGGGATTGCTCACTTCACCTTCATTAAAAGATAGTGTAATAGGCAGTTTTTCAAGAAACACATCTTCGTACAATACACCACTGTCCTCATAGTGAATCAACAAATTGTTATCGGCCAAAACGATTACGCCTTCTGCGTCCATTAATTCAACTGATAAAATCGGATACACCGTTTCCCCTATTCGTAGTTCGCTTCGCAATCCTTCCAACATAATGGCATATTGATCCTTCATGTCCATTACACCAGAAAACACAGAGGTCTCTTTTGACATGTTCCATAAATAAACGTTGGAATAAGAATACCCTTCTGTCTTCACCGACAATAGATCATTTCTTCGAATTGTAAATGGCTGCGTATATCTGAATATCCCTGTGCCGATGGCATCTTTGATAACTATTTGAAGTTCATATTTCTCGCCGTTCTGATAAGGAAAAGAAAGCAGAAAAAATGCATTCAATTGAAGCGGATTCAAATCGGTTCCTTCTTGATAATTATCAAGCAGATTTTCCGAGAAAAGGGCTGTGTCTTTGCCGTCCCGCAGGATTAAGGCCGATAATATCGGAAAGTGTTTGCCGTTCTTTAACTCGAAGCCATCAAAATCGTTGAATATCAGATCCAGTTTTTCTCCATATTCAAAGACCTTCCTCTTCTCGGGAATTCCATTAATCTCCATCACAATGTCATTGCATTCCAGACCGTCTCCAACCGTGCGGGCCCCACTCACTAAATCTGTGCTTTCTGATGTCGAAAAACCGCAACCCGAGATGAAAAAAAGAACCACTATAAAAGCAAAAAAACACGAATACTTTTTCATGAGAAATAGTTGAGATTAAATGCTTGACAAGTGTACAAATTTAAACGTGCTCTTCTTGAATAATGCTTTTATGCCTCAGGCTTGAGTCCAAAACGAGACCCTAAAATCACTTCCGTATTACAAGTCTTCAACTTAGATACCTTTGCCTCCCATCATTCTACTTACTATGACTATTCCTGCTTGCCCGAAATGCACTTCGCAAAACACTTATTCTACTGGAGATCTTATGGTTTGCCCCGATTGTTTTCACGAGTGGAATCCAAATGAAGTTGAAGAAGTAGAGCATGCCAATAAAGTTGTAGACTCAAACGGTAACATCCTGCAGGACGGCGATTCTGTTATCGTCATTAAAGACTTGCCAGTAAAAGGAAGCACAAAGTCTGTGAAGTCTGGGACCAAAGTAAAAAACATTAAATTGATTGATGGCGATCACAACATCGACTGCAAAGTGGATGGTTTTGGTTCAATGGCTTTGAAGTCCGAGTTTGTAAGAAAGGCGAATTAATACTTACCATCATTCTTTTAAAGGTCCTCCAAGAACCCTCTTGTGTTTCGCGGATACAAATCACCCGTAATGGAGGAACCTTTGAAAAATCTCATCAAAAGTGACAATGGGGTGAACAACAAAGCCCACCTTTCAGCGGGCCTTGTATAAAAATAGCAAGCGACTTTCAGAATGCTTTTACACATATTCTGGTTGTCTCTCTTTCGCCAATCAACCGAAGAAAATAGGTTCCCGTAGGAGCTTCAGTTAAGTCAAGTTCGTTATTGCCGATTACCACATTCCCTCGAATGACCACTCTTACGCAGAGGTCGACTACTTCAATAAATTGATAAACACGCGCATTGGTCCTGACGAATAATTGATTTTGACAAGGGTTCGGATATGCAGTAAAATCTATTGCTTCACTCTCGTTCATTGATATGTAAACGAAATCGATACACTCCGAAGTAACGCTTCCATTGTTTCCATAAACAATCACTGCAAAGGACCCTGAAGCCGTTGGTGAGAAAGTTGCGTTCGTAGCTCCCGCTGTAGGATTGCCATTGTTTTTGCAGTCGACCCATTGATATGAATTACCTTGCTGACCAACGCTTAGAGCTCCGTTATTATCCTGAACATCAAAACTTGTCTGCATAATATCCACATTAATGTAGATCAGGCTATCGCCTCCAAAAATATTTTCGGTTGTCTGTACATAGTCTCCTTCAGCGTTGTACACCTGTCCATTATATTCAATTTCATCAATTGCATATAGCTGAACATTCGAGTAAGAGTCGCCATGAACAATAAGGTTGAGTGTAACAATGCTATCACATCCGCTGGCGCTTATTAAAATTTGCTCATTTGATCCGGACTGAATATATATGGTTCCATTGTAATCATAGGAGCCACAGCCAATTGCTTCAATCGTTTCATTGATGGCTGCACGCTGAACAAAACGTGCCACATAAGAGTACTCTGATCCCGCTGAAGTGAGTACATTCGTATTAGAAGTAGGGTCAAAATCACATGTTCCCACAAAAGAACCCGACAACACAAACATTCCATTTGACTGATTCATCATCAACCCACTGATAAAATCTTCATTGTCTCCACCGAAAGACTGTGCCCTAATAAAGTCGCCATCGCAATCTAGCTTTGTAATGAACACATCGTTATAATTAGCAGAAGTGTAGGTTATTGGAAATTCTCCAAGTGCATCCGGATTAAAATCCGATGTTCCCCTAAAAGTGCCGGCGATATAGAGATTGCCTTCATTGTCCCTAGATAGACCGTAAGCTCTTGAAGCGCTGTTTGGAGACAATTGCTTCACCTACTGAAAGAGGCCATCGCTATTCATCTTCACCAGAAATGCACGATGGGTATATGTAGTATTTGTAATTGTTTAAGTCGCAACAAGATCTGGATCAAAGTCTGTTGTGCCATCGAATCCTCGTGCCGCATATACGTTTCCTTAATTATCTATAGCAATCTCTCCCGTGATGCAGTTATAAGTTGACGAGAATTGTTTTGCCCATACGAAATTTCCGTGTGAACTAAATTTCGTTATGTACGTATCTTAATACTGGCCCACCAAAAAGTATGTGGCAACACCAAGATCAAAATCTACTGAGCCGTAAAAAAATCCCAGACAATAAAAGTTGCCCTTCGCGTCTACTTTCATATCAGTTGGGGTAATGTAATAACCATTTAACCCTTTAGCCCAAACGTATTCTCCATTGGAGTTCAATTTACTGATGTAAGCAGCATAAGTATTGCCAAGCGACAAGTCCGCTGTGCCCGCTCCCGGGTCAAAATCTACAGTACCCGAAAACAATCCGCAACTCATTATATTGCCCGCGTTGTCCACAACTATAGTTCTACCCGATTCGTTTCCGGCAGAAACGCCACCAAATTTCTTTACCCACTGAAACTCTCCACTCGAATTGAGTTTTATGATATATGCATTTAACCCCGTAAAGGCAGTCATGTTCGCTGCTGTCCCATTTGAATTGAAATTAACCGTTCCTCGAAATTCTCCGGTGCAGTATACGTTACCCGAAACATCCACAGCTACATCGAATGCAATGTCGTCTGTAGTGCTGCCGAATGACACCGCCCACTCCTATTCTTCAGATGAAGTCAACTTTGAGATATAGGCATCTTTCGCGCCATTGGAACTCAAAGTAGAGCTCCCGGCGTTTGGGTCAAAGTTTGTGAGGCCCTCGAAGTGAACCACATGTGATGATAGCTCCAGAGGGGTCCATGGCCGACCCCCGGGGAGTAATTGTTGTGGGTCCGCCAAATTGTTTGACCCAGGATAGGTTGATGCCTTGAGCAGGGGCACCTAGTGCGGCGGATGAAAGCATTAAAGAAAACAAAATTGTTTTCCTGTTGATTGGATTTGATGGAACAAAGATTCCCATTTCACATCACTCCCTACAATCCTTCCTATCGGTGGTTTTCTTCTCCCCTAAACACGTGATTTTTCATTTCGAGGCGCTGTGAATGCCACTCCTTAAATACTTTTACTCGCATGAAGTCACTCCTGATTCTCTTGTTTTATCTCTGCTCTACAGCTATTCATGCATTTGCACAATATGAACAGGCCTTACTAAAACAATTAAGCGACACGGGAGACGACAGCGTTCGCTTTTACATATATCGCGGTCTAGGATATATATATGAGTTCGACGATTCAGCCAAGTCCAATGAATATTACAGAGAGGAACAAAAAATTGCCGAATCGCTTTCCAGTCCCCTTCTCAAAAGTATGGTGCTAGTCGATTTGGGAAGTGTCCTATACAATGCAGGAGATTTCGAAGCTGCCCTCTTTCATTTCAAAGAATCGTTGAAATGGGCAACGTTGACAAAAGAATGTAAGCGCATGAATGTGGCCCTTCAAAATATTGCCAATAGTTACTTCAGTGCATACCTCCTCGATAGCACTGCCTATTATGGAATCCAGTCAATTGAATCCTCAACCCTTTGCAAAGACACTGCCACTCTGATACTGACATGCGCCAACCTAAACATCTATTAGGAAGACCTAAGTTTATTCTCTGAAAGCCTGAAGTATGCCGATATGGGAATCCAGCTATGCGAACAGACCCACTTTTTCGATGGATATGTAAGCGGCTGTCTAACGGCTGCTGTTGTTGAGCGTATGATTGGAAACCTGGGCCTTTTTCGAGCATACCTTGAACAAGGGATAAACTACATAGACGTTGTCCAACAAACCTATTACAAAGCTTCCCTTTACCAGAACATTAGCGGACTGCACTTCGATGTATATGAATATGACCAGGCCAATCGTTTTGCCGACTCCGCACTCCTTTACATCAAGGGCAATGAAGGCACTAATATTTCCGCCTCGATTTTTATGTCAAAAGGATTGGCTCTTCAAAAATAGGCAGACCAACATAAGCGATTCCTTATTTGGAAACAGCACTTGACCATGCGATGCAAAAACAAGATTGGTTCATAGCACGCGATGCACATCTCGGGCTTTCAGAAACAAACTACACCTTAGGGAATATTCGAAAAGCCTATGAGCACCATGTGTCCCACGCGGCATTCAGTGACAGCACATATCGAATGGAAGCAGAAAAACTGTAGTTGAAATGAGCGCCAAATAACTTACCGAAAAACAACAGCTAGAATTATTCAGATTAAACGATCGGGCAAAGACAGACCAATTAGAAAAAGAACAGAAAAGTAAAAAGTTCATTCTTTTGCTCATCATAGCTATTCTCTTTGTTTTGGCTTTAACGGCTCTCTCTTTTTTGCAGCGAAGAAAAAACCTAATTCTGCGTCAAAAAGAAGCCATAACCCTTGAACAACTCAACAGGTTTGAATCCGAAAAACAAGTAGTTGTTCTCAACTCTATGCTAAAAGGCGAAGAATCTGAGCGAAGTCGATTAGCCAAGGATCTTCACGACGGAGTAGGCAGTTTGCTCCGCGGTGTAAAACTCTCACTATCTTCTTTGGAAGGAAATATGTTTATACGCGAAGACCATGCAAGGCTCTTCGATAGATCTCTTCATCAATTGGATGATGCAATCACAGAAATGCGTCGAGTAGCACAAAACATGATGCCCTAAATCCCCATGAAATTATGACTTATTCAAGCTGCTAACCAACTCGCTACTGGCATTTCTCAATCAAGCTCAATCTCGATCCATCTTGAACATCCCAATTTCGATGGAAGGCTTCCAGGTGATAAGGAAATAATTGTATACAGACTCTTTCAGGAACTTTTGCAAAACGTGGTGAAGCACGGCTCTGCCAGCGAAGTAATAATTCAACTCAGCGAACTCGACAATGTCATCAATATAGCAATTGAAGACAACGGTAATGGTTCTAATTCAGATTTGTGGGAAAACAGCACAGGCGTGGGCTTTGCCAATTTGCGAAACCGCGTCAACTATCTGAAAGGAACAATTCATTTGAACACTAAACCCGGAGAGGGCCGTTCATTTCTCATAGAATTTAATAGACCCTCATGACATTAAGGCTCCCTAAAATTTTAATCGTACATGACCATCCCGTTGTGCAGGAAGGCGTGACAAACCTACTCCTGCGCTCTGGTTTCTTCGCTGTTTTACCTCCGTGCAATGACGCCAAAGAGGCGGTCGAATATCTTCGAATCATCAAAGTCGATCCGGTAATCACAGACCTCAATTTACCGGACATCAATGGTATAGAACTTTTCAAACGGATACGTGCAGAGTTTCCAGATACACGGGTACTTGGCATGAGCACTTTTCACGGACCTCTTTATGTTTCAGAAATATGGGGTGCTGG
>Ga0163144_10014274_pt1 | contig 16512 bp, 14 predicted proteins | sample OliLak19BULKMAT1_FD_123175 | JGI IMG/M metagenome (GOLD analysis project Ga0163144, IMG submission 123175) | Freshwater microbial mat bacterial communities from Lake Vanda, McMurdo Dry Valleys, Antarctica - Oligotrophic Lake LV.19.BULKMAT1 | ecosystem: Environmental > Aquatic > Freshwater >... | reverse complement strand
GCCAACACTTTCCGTGGAAGCGGGCGGTTCGAGCGGCTCCAGGGAGCCCGTGCGTCATTCGGCAGGCCGCTTGAGCGTGTCGTCGATGGCACGTGCGGCGGCGTTGGTCAGCGTATTGGCTGGGGTCAGCTACTTCGCACTTCGCGATTGGGATGATCGGGCGGTCGCGTCGCGCGCGGCTTCAAATCTTGACTCCGCTGCTCCGATCATGATGCCGGAAGCGCCCAATGAGCGGATGCTTGCTGGAGTTCCCGACTCTCAGCAGAATCTCGCGCCCGCTGCGGGGGAGCGCGCTTCGGCTATCGCGCTCTCTGATCCGGTGCGCGCAGAACTGCGAATCGTTGCTTCGCAGGTGGATTCGGGGAGTGCTGCCGCGATCCGTGCGCTCGACATCATTGCTCGCTCCCTGCAGCTCGCGGCGAACGTCGTCGATTCCTCGACCCTCTACTTCTACGAGGCGCGGGCTCATACCGTGCTGGGTCGCACCGCGGACGCGTGCAACGCCGCCCGTCGCGTTCAGAGGGACGAGGTGACAGAGGGAATGCGCGAACTCGTGACACGCCTCTTGGTTCGCTGCGACCGCTAGCGCCGCGCTGCGCGTCCATTGAAGTTTTGTCCCAGAGCTGACGGACAATCGACGTGCACGCAGGTATGGGCGCGTCCCGGCCCTATCAGACCTTCATTTGCGATTCCCTCGCCCTTCGCGTGTCGCCGGACGTTTCAGCTGCATTTTTCTCGCGCTCGTGGGCTCGTGCGGGGACGGTGGGCCGTTCGCGAAGCTTGGAGCCCGCCATCCGCTTGATGTCGCGCGCGCCCTGACACCGTCGGTGGTGTCGTTGGTCTGCACGACGGGAGAGCGCGATCGAGCTGGGACCGGATTCGTCATCGGAGATGCACGCCACGTGGCGACCAATGCGCACGTTGTCGCCTGCATCGATTCGGGCGGGAGCGTCTTCGTTCGGCACGGTGCGACGAGAAACGCTGTACCGGCGCGCGTCATTGGCCTCTCGCGCGCCCGCGATCTCGCGCTGGTCGAAACCGACTCATCGGTTGGAATACCCGTGCAAATGTCGTATGCCTTGCGCATCGGCCAGGACGTTCGGGCGATCGGATTTCCGCTGGCGTCGATCTCGCGCACGTCGCCCACCATCAATCGCGGGACGGTGACCCTACTCGCCACCGACCCTAATGGGCGAAAGCGAATTCAGCACGAGGCTTCGATCAATCCGGGAAACTCCGGAGGACCCCTTGCCGACGAATGCGGGCGGGTGGTAGGCGTGAACACGTCCCTGGACACGGTGGCGCGGTCTGTCTACTTCGCGATTGGCGCGAGCGAGTTGGAGGAACTCTTACGGCTCGCACGGCTACCGGTCATCCCCGATGAGCGCGCGTGCGCCGCCGATGACGGCGTCGCTCTGCTCTGGTTGTCGGTACTCTTTGTCCTGATTGCACTGGGCGGGTTGATGGTGGGACTGACATCGCGTGGGCGTGCGGTGGTTCGCAATTCGTGGACGACGACTACTCGCACCATGCGGGCATTACGAACGCACGGCTCGGCGACGCCATTGACGACCGATGGCGCCAGATCGGCAGCGCCGGAACTCGTGGCCACGCGAGGACCCTTGGTGGGGGCGGCGATCCTGGTGCGCGCTCGGGGAACGCGTATCGGGCGCGACGCGCGACGCTGCGCCGTCGTTTTTCCCAAGGGAAGTTCCGCCGAGGTATCAAAGGTTCACTGCGTCGTGCGATGGGCCGCCGCTGACCAGCGATTTTCGATCGAAGACCTGGGATCAACCAACGGAACGTTTCTCGCGACCGGACAGCAGCTTTTGGCGAACGTGGTGATGTATCTCGCGCCGGGGTCGAGCTTCTACCTCGGCACGCCGGAGAACAGCTTCGTGGTGCGATTGCGAGGGGGGGAGGAGCGGGAGAGGGGGGGGTAGGAGCAGGTGGCTGCAACGGAGGCCAGGCGCACCGCCGCGACCGGGACGATCGCAAGGATCTGCGATCCGTCAACTTCTTTATGGCCATGCACATCCATGGTCGCGCGCTGGGTGAGCTTCTGGTCGGCAAGGGACGGATGGAGAAACGCCAATTACATCGCGAGGCTGCACTCCGTAAGATCGCTGAACGGGGCAACCACGGAGCGGATTTCTGACCATGTGGGTCCGACTCACGGTCCGCAAGTCGAGGCAGCGCGATGGTCTACGGTGTGTGGTTTCACACGCCGCAGCGAGCGCCGCAGCCGGACGACGCGCTCCTGCGACGAAAGCTGCCACGCAACGACCCGAATTGATGCCGCTGCTGCAGCCACTGCGCATCGTTCACGTCCGTCTTGCGACCGAGGACATTCTTGGTGTCGCGCGCATTCACGAGCAGCACTGTGGGAAATTGCGCCTTGATTCACTCGACTTGCCCCTACATACTCCCACATACGTAAACGGGGAGCCAATCTCATCGCTCACGTCCCGCGTCACCAGACAGCTAGAATAACCGACGCCATGAGCCCGCACACTGACCTCAAGCGCGTTCAAGCCGACCTGATTGTGCTCGGGTACCTACCGAAGGGTGCCGACGATGGCGTTTGGGGCAAAGGATCGAAGCGTGCGCTTTTCCGCTTTCAGCGGCGCGCACGAACGCTTTACCGTGTCTCCTCCCTCGACGGATCGACCGCCGACTGCGACAGCGCAGATACGCCCTTCGGCGCGCCGAGCGGCGAGGTCGATACGGCCACGCTCGAGGACATCAGGAGATGGATCCTTCGAAAGTGGAAAGCGCCACTCGGTCGGTTCGGATTTAAGGCGATCCCAGGAGGTACCCTCCGCGAAGATGTGGCGGAGGAATGGCTCAAGTTGTCGACAAAGATTAAGGGTCTCGGGGGCACGCTGGATGGTCCATTCGGGGACACAAGGCGCGCCATTGGCAAGGCCAAGAAAGACGGTGCCAGCAGCTTCAGCTTTCACACCGTCGGGCGCGCTGTCGACCTACAGCAAGCCCTGGCGGGCGGACGCGGACAGCGATACTACATCGCGAAAGATGCGCGCTCCGATGGTCAATACTGGCGCATATACTGTAAGTCCGACAAGCAGGACGGTTCCCAAGGAAAGAAGTATGAGAAGGATATCGTCGCATGTTGGAGCTTCTGGGACAAGAAGGCGTTCAAACTTCCAGCTGGACACTATATCGACCTGACCGCCGAGATCGAATCCGGCGGCAAGTTCGAGCGCATTCGGGCCCACGAGGGCTGGGAAAGCAATACGAACCGATCCGAATGGTGGCACTTCCAGTATGCTCTCGATAAGCAGACAACCTTCCAGGATGAGTGCGAACTCGTGGGCATCACCGAGAAGCAGCTCAGAGACGCGGGCTACGGCGACGCGGATCTGGATCGGCGGCCGGGCTAACGCGACCCTCTCCCTCCTACTCCTTTTGCTGCTCGCTGCATGCGCGCGTGAGGGGGGGCGGCTCATGTTCGCAGGAGAGGTTGGCATTGTGACAGGAACGATGGCCCTGCCACTAGCGCGAGCTCCAGGGGACACGGCCGATGAGCTTGCAGGCAGCGGAGTCGGGCTGGTCGTCGATGCGCGTCTCAGCGGCGGCGAGACATGGCGTCGCATCCTGACCGCCGACGGATTGAATGGCTGGACTGCAAAGAGGGTGGCGCGGTTGCGGCTGGCGACGGTCACTCTTGTCGGACCGTCGTCGACAATCAAAGGCGCGAGCCCCGATGATGGACCATTGGAATCGGCGCCCGATGTTTCCGTCACGCCCGGTGCCATCGGTACGATTGAAGGAGCGTCCCGATCAACGGCGCCGAGCACTCAAACGCAGCTAATGGTACCCGAGCGCTTTGCGTCTGGCATTCAGCCATGGTTGACCGTGCGCTTCGACTCGACCCGCGGTAGTGCAGCGATCGATTGGCTGCAGCTTCATTGGGGAAGGGAAGTATCGGCGAACACGGATGTCGCCGGCGCGCTACGCGAACGCGGTCTGGTTGGGATCGTTAGGCGACCATTTCTGTCGCCCGCGCGCGCGCTTCTCGCGCGGCTGTCACCGAAGGCCGACGAACTGTCGCTCGCTCTGGAAAGCGGGGCGACAACGGCGAGGCCCGTGCGACTGGCTGGCGAGTGGACGCACGTTGAGTCGTTCGTCAACGACGCGGGCACGAGAGAACTGATCGCGGTATTCGCGGACGCCGAGGCGCGAGTCTTCACCTTCGACGGGCCGCAGCACAAGCCCCTTCATGTCCTTGTACCTGAGGATCATCCATTCCTGCTGCGCGCGGAAGCACGGGCACCTCCGATGGGAGGCGGCACACGGTGGCTGCTTGAAGTGGTCAGCACCTTCGGAGACGGATTCTACTCCGGACTCTGGGTAGTGCGTGGCCTTGCCGATGTACGACCGCGCGTCGACCGTATCGCTCTTTCGCGGGGCGGAGGAGAAGGGGGGACGCAGGCGGTGTACTCGGGCTGGTGGGTGGATCCCGATGGACGTATCTGGGTGAGTCGTTCGGCGGAGTCGACCGCCTTGGCCTGCTTTCGTGACACTCCGGACGCTCTTGTTCCGTGCACGACTGCCGCGACCTCATGGCTTGGCATTGTGTCGCAGACGATTGACCGTCTCGCGGCGAAGCGTCGGTTGGTCGCGCTGGATGGACGTGATCCCGTCGGACTATTTCCGGTACGATCGGAGGGCCAGCTCACCTGGGTCGTCGGTCGTCCGCTGCTCTCCGAGGGTGAGGTTCGAGAGTGGCTCGCCGCGCATCCTGGTTCGAAGAACATCACACTACCGGTTCACAGCGGATTGGACCACTGAGGGATGGCACGCCGACATGCGTAACGACTGACTCGATGCACGAGTGCGGTTAGCCCCAGGTCGAACCACGGTGGAAAGTTTGTCAGTAGCAACATCCGCTGCCGCCCATATCCCCCCAAGGTCCTTCACTAGTGCGTCAGCCGGAGTTGCTGGCGAGGTGAAGATCGCTCATCCGGCAGGGGCGGATCCGAATCAGGAACATGTGCGCGGAGAAACGGGACACGCTCAAGATCGCGCCGATCATCGCGGCGAGGGTGACCTTGCGGGTCGAATCGTTCGTCGGCAGCTCGTTTCCGGGGCGCGCGGAGCGAAAACGGTAGGCGCAGCCTTCCGGCTCGTCCATCGTTTGATTCACGATCACAAATCTGCGCGGATCACGGATGGACGGAAGCATTTCGAGCGTAGCGCAGTGCAAGGTCTTCACCGTCGCGACGGATGCCGCCGCGTAATTCTTCCACCCGAAGAGACCTTCGCAGCGGGGGACCCTACGCGCTACTCGCGCTGCCTCCGCCCTACGAGTATGCAGCACAACAACGGGTTGCGACTTAAAAGCACGATCAGCAGCACGAGGCTTCGCTGGAACATCTAGCACACCCTCGACAGGAACGCACCGGTGCTGTATGTACTCCCGAGCTATTGAGTTAGAGCCCGTTCGGAAAGAAGTCGAATTCTTTTCCAATAGGGAGGCTCCGAATGGTATTCTGCGAATGGGCGGCTGCTGTAGGAGGTCACGAGATCCGGTGCGCCTAGTCAACACACACCCAGCCTAAACTCGCCGAGCGTTCTCGGCGGCGTCTCGTCCGAATCGAGACCGTGATCATCGTTCCACGCTCTCTTTGACGCCGTGTGCCGCAGCGAACAACTTGGTGCCGCTGCAGGATCGGAGCGTTGCCGCACGCACTGACAAAGTCGACCACGAATCAGGCGAGCCCATAAACACAGATCCAGAGGAACCGCAATGGCAGTGAAGTACGCATGGAGCGGCACTGCAGACGACGCTTCCGTGATCGTCGAAATCGAGCAGATCCGATTCCGTGAGGTCCGGAGACTGCTGGTGAACGGCGCATGTGTCGCCGAAGAAAGGTACGTGATCTTTCCGCCGGATGTCGTCGCTGCCAACGTTGCGACGTCGCGAGGCACCGTAGCTGTGCGCGCCGTGTTCAAGCCTCTAAACCCGTGGGTATACAATATTGGCGAATTCTGCAAGGTCACCTGGGATGGAAAACCGGTGCGACTCCAAGTCGACAAGGCACGTTGGGTCAGCATGATACCGCGATGGGCCCGCGCGCTCATCGTACTTGCCCTTCTTCTGATCGCCGGGTTTCTCGGAACCGTACTACCGATGTTTCTGGCCTTGCTGATTGTGTACATCCCGAAGTCGTACAAGCAGGCGTAGCTGGGCACTTCGGAACGAAGGTAAGGAGTACTGCGGAATGGGACTTGGCGACCGCCCGCGGCGACTCCTGTTCGTCTCGCATTATGCCGCAATCAGAGTGCCCTTACCCCACACGCCGGAGCACCCGACATGGTTGACACTGGCGATCTGCTGACCGGTAGCACCTTCGGCGGCTATCGTATCGAGCGCCTGCTGGGGCGCGGTGGTATGGGCGCCGTGTACGCGGCGGAGCAGCTTGAGGACGGCCGCATGGTCGCTGTCAAGGTGTTGTCCTCAAGCCTGACGGCCGATGCCGATCGCGAACGCTTCCTGCGCGAGGGGACGACGGCGGCGTCGATCAACCATCCGAATACGGTGTATGTCTATCGAACCGAGGAAATCGACGGTAGTCCCACCATCACGATGGAACTCGTGGACGGCGAGACGCTCGAGGACAAGGTCGCGCGACTCGGGCCCCTGTCAGTCTCGGAGGCCGTCAAAGACACGCTGCAGATCGTCGACGGCTTGGACGCGGCGCACCGTCTGGGAATCCTCCACCGGGATATCAAGCCCGCCAACTGTTTTGCCGGACCGTCGGGGGAGGTCAAGGTCGGCGACTTCGGGTTGTCGCGACCGGTCGACGAGGCTGACCACTCGCGCCTCACGCAGACGGGGCTCTTCCTCGGGACACCGGTCTTCTCGTCGCCCGAACAGCTGACGGGCGAGGCGCTCGATCTACGCGCCGACATCTATGCGGTCGGAGCCACACTGTACTACCTACTTTCAGGCAAGCTCCCGTACGACGCGCACAACGTCGTGCAACTCATCGCCGTCGTGATGAGCGGAGCCGTCACGCCGCTTTCGAGACATCGCCCCGACCTGCCGGCGGCGCTGCATCGCGTAGTCATGAAGTGCCTGGCGCGTCGCCGCGAGGACCGTTTTGCCGACTATGCGGTGCTTCGGGAGGCGCTGGTTGCTTGTCAGCCTAACGAGATGCTAGCCGCCCCGATCGGCCGACGCCTCGGGGCCGGCCTGCTGGACCTGTTGGGAATCACCGCAATCGCCACGCCCTTCGCGGTCGCCGTCGCCTCACTGACCGACATCGATGTCACACGCGTCTGGTTAGACCAGAGCGCCCGGAGCTCACTCATCGAAGTGGGGTTCGAGCTACCGGTATTCCTACTATGGTTCGGCGTGCTCGAGGGACGGTGGGGATGGTCGCCCGGCAAGCTCCTAGCGGGCACGCGCGTCATTCGTGTGGGCGGAGGGACGCCGGGCATGGCGCGTGGGTGCGCGCGCGCTCTCTTACTTTGGAGTCTCTATCTCCCCAGCGCGGCCGCGCAGTTGGCGGGAAGCACGACGCGGGAACGGGCCACGCTTATGGTCGTTGGCTGGCTCGTGGCGTTCGCCCTGCTTTTTGCGAGAGCACGGCTGAGGAACGGTTATGCCGGAGAGCACGACAGGGTGACCGACACGCGCGTCGTTCGCCGCACGACGGTGTCGGCTCCATCTCGGTCGGTGGAACATGACACGTCTCCGTCTCCGTCACGTTCGTCAGATGCAACGACCATCGGCCCGTATCAGGTGATGGGCCGCCTTCCGTCTCCCGCCGAGGTTCTCGTTGGCTTCGATCCACAGCTCAGACGCACGACGTGGATCATGAGAAGTTCGCCCGACGCGCCGCCGTTTCCGAGGGCGGAGCGGGAGGCCGTGCGGAGCGGCTGCGTGCGGTGGATCGGGGGGCGACGCAGCGCCACGGAGTCATGGGACGCATTTGCCGCCATTCCGGGCAATCCCCTCCGCGAACGACTCTCGCGGTCGGCCGAGTGGTCGGATATCCACCGCTGGCTGAACGATCTCGTCTCCGAGGTGATGGAACGTGATGACCCGGCGGGACAGCTATCGCAGCTGACGGCTGATCACGTCTGGATCAGTGAAGATGGACCGGCCATCCTCCTTTCCCTCCCTATGGTGCGGCCAGACGTCGCAATGGAGTCGACGGCGACCTTGCTGCTGGACGTCGTCAGGGCCGTTGGCAGCATGGACGACGGGCTTCTGACGCGAGAGATGTGGCCATTCCGCGCCCGTACCGTGCTGAGGGACATCGAAGCACGTCCGACGGATCTGCATGCGATCCGGCGCATCCTTGCCGCCGCCGCCGTGCAGACCGGTGGCATGACCCGGGAGCGACGACTATGGCTCTGGGCGGCCATCGCCGTCCCAATGGTGCTGCTGATGAGCGTGATGCTGATCGGAATGTCACTCATCGAAGATAGCGCGGACAGGGACCACTTGCGGATGGACCCGCTGCTTTCGTTCCTGCGCCGCAAGCATGATGCAGCCGATTCGACAGCGGCACCGCGGGATCTAGTCGCGATCTATCTAGCCGGTCACTTTCGGGGGAAAATTACCGGTCGGACGAAGGATGACGCGGGGACAATTCTCTCGACACACGAGTGGCGCATCTCCGATTCTGTCGTCGCTGCTCACCCAGCGATTCCGGTCGAGCGACTGCTGGCCGCAGGCCGGCTCGTCGATTCAACCTGGCATGGCGTTCCCCCGGGAAGTCTCAGCCGACGCGGTATGTCATGGTTCGCGCCGATCATAGCGGTCCTCTTGGGAGCTGGCGCGCTGTCGATAGGCGCCGCCCTGACCGTACGACGCGGACTGGCAATGCGCTTACTCGGACTGGAAATGGCGACGCGCCGAGGAGAACGTGCCGAGCGCGCCCGCCTCGGCTGGCGACAGCTCGTAATCTGGCTGCCGGCCGTGGTACTCTGCGTGCTCACGATTATCGTGTGGACTGGCGATTTCACTCCGAAGGTGCTCGGCGCGGCAATCGTGGCGATCGGCTTTATCCTGACCGCGGTGGTCGTTGCCATTCGCTCTCCGGGGCGCGGCCTGGCGGAGCGACTGTCGGGTACGATAATCATTCCGGAATGAGGGAAGTCAATGCCGCTCGTCGGACGGGAGTAGGGAAGTCTTGTTCGGGTGGCTGATGCGACCGATGGAAATGCCATCCGCGAGTGGGGCTCAGGCTAGGGACTATCCGGCTTCGAGAGTCCGATAAACATCACGTCGTCCCACTGAAAGGGCGTGCACATCGCGACGCGCTCAACAACCTTCGAGCTGCGCACGCTTTCTCCCGCCACGATAACTCCCCGGATTTCGGTGTTGCAGGTGCCGGTGTGTCGCGGGTCCGGTGACGAACTCTCAACGAGAAATACCAGGGCATCCCCGACGTGTCGCGTGCGAACGGACCCGTTCTCGTCCCGATGCAGCGCGCACGGTGGCGTGATTCCAAGGCGTAGCTCGCTCGTCAACGAATCAAGCCCATATCGCAGCGTGCACCCGTCGCCGGTGGCAAGGACGACGATCACTCCGGCCACACGTTCGACCACGAGAGACGTGTCGGCCGCAGTTGAGCGAACGTTGGAGTCGGTTCCCTTCGCGATTGTTTGATTTTTCTCGCACGACGCAACCGCAAGACTTGCCGCAATTACCAGTGATCGTTTCACGTCAGTCTCCAGAACCACACCTGCTTCGAAAGATTAGTCGGATCACTGAAGGTCATGGTCCTGTCCAACAGCCAAAGATCGATGTGGTCGCCGACTGACACCTTCTCGCCTGGGCGTATGAAGCAGTCCTTGAAGAAGATGATACCCTGCATGCCGGCAATCGCCTTCTTGGCTTTCGCACCGTCCATAAATCCCGTCGGGCGGCCCATCTTCTTGACGAGAAAATTGGCCAGGGATTCCGCCCCCCTTGCGTGACCATGCGCGCACTTTGGCTCCGAGTAGGTGTTCTTGCCGATCGGAATGGTCCCTTCCGCGTTGAGTGCGATACTCATCCGAATGGCGCACTGGTTGGCCCACGGACCATCGCATGGGTGATTCGCCGAGGGATAGCCTTTCAGCAAAGTCGAAAAAACGGGTTTCATTTTCTTCTCCGTTCAAGTGAGCATTCCACGTCGCGCCGAGCGAAAACGAAATATTCTTCGTGAACCGAGCCGTGGCGGCTTGCAAGGTACCAACAGGCGTCCTACACCTAGCGCTGCATGAACCACAGAGCGGGTTGTCATTGCGTAGTTAGGTATGTGACCTGATCCGGAGCAACGTCGCCTGCCAGTTCTTGAACTCCACGTGCACGTGCGACGCCTCATTGAACGCCAAGGTCGCGCCAAGCGGCGTGGCGATTTCGCTGATGCGCGTATTGTTGCCCGCGATGTCGAGCGCGTATCCAGTCCCGTGTGTGCTACGTCCCGGCCTCGCAACAGCGGCGACAGCAAGCCACCACGGTTTGTCCCGAGCGGCGGGGTTCAGTTGCGTCGATCGGTCCACGAGTCCCGCCTTCACAATGACGTGCTCGAAGTCTCGCTTGCACACCGCAAGTAGCGCATGGCGTTGCTCGATGGCTTCTGCGGAGCTCTTGTCCTTCGTGTCGCCGACCCGCGCATCCTTGGCGTATCCGCGCGGCGGAGCGGGAGGATTGCTCAGGAGTCGAGTCTGGACGGCGAGGGCGAGCGACTTGATGTCAGCGTCCAGCTCCGGAATCCCGCGCAGCTTCTCGATGCGCGTCAGAAGGTAGTCCCAGTGGTAGTTGATCTTCCAGTACTGATCGCCATCATCCAGATAGCCCGCGATACACTTGGATCCCTTCGGAAAGAAGGGAAACACGGCATCGAGGAGCTGCGTGGTGATCGCGTGCTCACGTACGGGCGCCGCGACAAAACTTGCGCGCGTGTTTTCGGACAAACGACTGAGTGTTGCCATAGCGAACTTCCTCCCGTCCCCTGGTTCCCCGGCATCACTATTCCACCGGGGCGCGCATTCACATCCGAGACCTACGCCAATCTCGGCGGAGCCTCCGCATACACAAACGCACCGTCTTCCCCAATACTGACGTCGATCCTCGCCGGTTTGGACCCTTCGGCGAATGACACGAGAAGTCGGTGCGATACCTCGGGGAGCAAGGTGTTGGTCAGGATGTTGTCCACGTTGCGCGCTCCGCTCTCGACCTCGGTGCATCGCGTGGCCACCTCCTGCACCAACTGGTCGCTCCAGGCCAGCTCCACCCGGTGTGTATCGAACAGACGCCGTTGAACCTTGGCGAGCTTGAGGAGAATGATCTGCTTGAGCGCCTCGTCTCGCACCGGGAAGTACGGAATGATGACCATGCGACCGAGAAAGGCGGGCTTGAAGGTGGTGTTGAGCTCGGGCTTGAGCGCCTTCACCAACCCTTCGTGGGTTGGAGCCGTCTCGGGGTCCGCCGTCAGCGTCATGATGGTGTCCGTGCCGGCATTCGTAGTCAAGATGATGATGCAGTTCTTGAAATCGATCTGCCGCCCTTCACCATCTTCCATCTTTCCCTTGTCGAACACCTGGAAGAAGAGTTCGAGCACGTCGGGATGTGCCTTCTCCACCTCGTCGAGCAGGACAACCGAATAGGGGCGCCGCCGCACGGCTTCGGTAAGCACACCACCCTCGCCGTAGCCCACGTATCCCGGGGGCGAACCCTTGAGCGTGGAAACGGTGTGCGCCTCCTGAAACTCCGACATGTTGATGGTAATGAGGTTGCGTTCGCCACCGTACAGCATGTCCGACAGTGCCAGCGCCGTTTCGGTCTTTCCCACGCCGCTGGGACCGACGAGCATGAAGACGCCGACGGGCTTCTGCGGATCTTCGATGCCGGCCTTCGATGTGCGAATGCGCCGAGCAATGAGTTCGAGCGCGTGCCCTTGTCCGATGACGCGAGCGCCGAGATGGTGCTCCAGCTTGAGCGTAATCTGCAGTTCGTCGCTCATCATCTTGCCGACGGGAATGCCGGTCCAGCCGGAGATGACGTCGCCAATGAGTGAGGCATCGACGAAGACGCGAACAAGGGGTGCGTCGCCCTGCAAGGCACGCAAGTCGTCGCTCAGCGTGTTCAGATCTCCGCGTAAATCGTCGCGCCCGTCGCGCTGCTCGGCGCCTACAGTTGCTTCGATTTTGTCACGCAAGGTGCGAATCGCTTCAACCAGCCCCCGCTCCCTCTCCCAGCGTTCGTTGAGCCGCGCAAGCGTCGACTCCGTTTCCTCGCGGCGCTTGGCAATGATGCCGAGCCGTTCCCCGTGGTCGGCGCCCGTTGCCTGTTCGCGCTCCAGCACGCGCGTCTGCACCGCAAGGTCGTCGAGCGTCCGCTGCGCGTCTTCAAGCGCGGGAGGCATGGCATTCTGGCCAAGGGCGAGACGGGCGCACGCCGTGTCGAGTACGCTTACGGCCTTGTCGGGAAGCTGACGGTCCGGGAGGTAGCGATGTGAAAAGCGGACGGCGGCCATTAACCCTTCGTCCAGAATGCGCACGTTGTGATGTTTCTCGAGCGCGGGTACCACTCCGCGCAGCATCAGGTTGCACACCTCTTCGGTTGGCTCCTCGATCTTCACGAGCTGAAAGCGCCGGGCCAGGGCAGGGTCCTTCTCGAAATACTTCTTGTATTCGCTCCATGTGGTGGCGGCGATGGTGCGAAGTTCACCGCGGGCAAGGGCGGGCTTGAGAAGGTTGGCGGCGTCGTTCTGCCCGGCCTGTCCACCCGCCCCGATCATGGTGTGCGCTTCGTCGATAAAGAGAATGATCGGGATCGGTGAGTTCTTGACCTCTTCGATGAGTCCCTTGAGGCGGTTTTCGAACTCTCCCTTCACCCCGGCGCCGGCCTGCAGCAAGGCAAGGTCGAGGGTGCGCAGGGTAACGTTCTTGAGCGGGGGAGGGACGTCACCGGACGTGATGCGCATGGCGAATCCCTCGACCACGGCCGTCTTTCCCACGCCGGCCTCCCCTACGAGAATCGGATTGTTCTGTCGGCGGCGGGTGAGGATGTCCACCACCTGTCGCACCTCGAAGTCGCGCCCGAGCACGGGGTCGATCTTCCCGCTTCGGGCCCGAGCGGTGAGGTCCACCGTGTACTGGTCCAGGTTCGGCGTCTTCCCCGAGCCTGGATGCGGCGCGCCGGTTGTCGCGTCCGATGCGACACCGTCGCCCCCCGACGACGTTTCTTCGCTGCTCCCCGCTACCGTGTCTGCGAACGAGGCCTTGAGAGCGTCTGGCGTGAACTTGGCGAGCTCCTTGCTGATCTCGACGGCGGTTCGGCGCATTTCTTCGTTAGACATGAGCGCCAACAGGACGTGGCCGGTCCGCACCTTCGTCGCCCCATGGTCCACCGAGCCGATGGTCCACGCCTCGGTGAGCATCTTCAACAGTTGTGGCGAAAGCGAGGGTGTACGCGCATTGCCGGACTTGAGCCGGTCGAGCGCACGCTGTAGGTCCGACGCCAGGCGGGAGCGGTCGACGCCAAACTGCCGCAGCAGCAACGGAATGTCGGTATCGCTGGAATCGAGGGCCTTCACCAGAAAGTGCTCGATTTCGACATCATAGTGCGTACGGCCGAGACAGAGACCCGCCGCCGCTTCCACCGCGCCGCGCGTGGCGCTGTTCAACTTCCCGATGAGGGCGCGAAGATTGACGCTCATTGGCCCGCCGAGTGACTAAAGGGAAAAAGTTGTGTCGTCCACGTCGCGCAGGAACGCGCGCGTGGAAACGAAGCTACCCCAACCCAGGCGCAGGGAGGTCGAGGCGCCCAACACGAGCGGGGGAACGTCTTCCCTGCGCAGAACAAGCTGCACGTCGAAATCGATCCCGTCGCCCGAGAAAAAACGGGTGAGGTCACGCAGTTCTTCGAACGCCGAGCCTTCGGGAAGAAAGCGCTCGAACTGCGCACGCGTGAGAGGGCCAAGGCGAATTCTCGCTCGTGCCTGTTGATCCCACATTTCGTCCCCCACCACCACACCGATCCCCAACTGCGAGGAGGCATCGGATTCGTCTCCGAGTCGGCACATGGAGCCGGGCGCGAGTGTGTACCAACCCCCCACAAACTGTTCCACCGCCGCGTCGACCCCGAAGTACTCGCTCAGGAGTCGCTCGAGCGCGATCGCCGAACGTTGCGTGGGGCCGATGAGTCCGGAGAAGAAGAGCAGCGCCTCGTCGCGAACACCGAGTCGCTCCTGCAGTCCTGTCGTCCCGACCCCCAACAGGCATCCGACGCTCTTCGCCAGATGATCGACGTCGCCTCGTTCGGACGATACGTCGAAACGATACTTCTCCCATGTGCGATAAAAGAACGAAAGCAGGCGGTGGTGAAACAGATCGAAGAAGGCCTGCGGTGCTCGGTTGCGCGCGCGATTCTGCTCGGACGTCGCGATCGAGTACTGATACGGAAGCACTCCCTGCGGACCGATGAGGCCGAAGAAGTTCACTGCCATCACTGCCGGAGCTGCTCCATCCTGATCGAGCGACTGAATCTCGCTGGCGGGAAACGCGATGCTCGGCGGCACGGTAAAACGCACGACTTCATCCTGCGGCTCACCAAACAATCCGACTCGTCCTCGCTCCGGACGCAGACGCTGCAGCAGCCGCACCGCCTGAAAGAAGGAGAAGGTGTTGGGAGCGCTACGTAGCGCAGCGGCAACGCCAGTCGGTTCTACAGAATCGTCTTCCACCCCGACCTCGGTGCCCATTGCCGAATTACACCTCTGCGACGCGTCGAGCGAGCCACCAGTTGCGAGAACGAATTGATCGAGACGTACATCCCGAGGAATCGCTCGATGACGCTGGCGAAGAGGAACATACTGGAGCCAGCAAAGCGGTTTTCGTCGAGGTCCACTTCGACGAGTCGTCCACGCGCGAAGTTGAGCCCGTACTCGTTCTCCACGCGGGCGTACGTCGGCTTGCTCCTGACGCCGGCGATTCCCTCGATCTGCTGGTCGTTGGACTCGGAGCCGGCAAAGTTGTGTAGCCGGAGAATCTCCCGCAGCGCGTCACCGCCACCTTCCACAAGCGACAGGTAGTTCAGCGAGAGCAGGGAGACCAGCCTCCAGAGCAGCGCGCCAGTCATCGGTGGCTGCACCACCATGGTAGGCTTCATGAGTGCCGTGATCGCGCGGAATGGCCCTCCGCCCTCGATTTCGAAGTCGCCCGCCGCGTCACCCCATGTGAGAAGAGACGGTAAGTCCGAGTTGAAGCACGTGAGACGAACGGTGACCGCATCCGACGCTGGATGGGTGACGCGCGCCTCCATGTCGACGAACGAGAGGTGCACATCGGTCGCGCGATCCTTTCGCCATGGCGTAGGCCGCCGGCGCGCCAGCCAGTACGCACCGCGCTGCGCGCGAGACGTGCTGTGCCTCAGCGAGTAGTACGGCTCGAACCTTACCGGCTCGGGCGAGCCGTGTGTCACCACTACGACGTCATCGACGGAATACACTTCCGTCTCCAAGCGTCGTCTTGCATCCGGGACAATGGTGTACTCGTGTCGCCGCTGATCGAGCAGAATCGGCTCCGAGGTCTGCGAGAAGAGGTTCACGATAGGCGTACACGAAAGTCGGAACGTTTGCGCCGAAACGCCCGACTCGAGTGTTTGCTTCCACTCCGTGGTCTCAAACGACGACGTGAAAATCAGCAGCTCGAATCCGGAGCGAAACCCCGAGGTTCGAAGCGCCTCCAACCCGAACAATTCGAAGAAGAAGAACTTCTCGGGGAACGCGAAATACTCCGTGAGGAGTCGATAGCCGAGGAACGAGCGCCCGGAGCTGGGAATTACTCCTTCATGCTCCTCGAATCCGACGGCGCGGAGCGCCGAGCGGGGGAGTTCGATGAGTTCCTTTTTCGAGTTAGGCGCGAGGTCGCGCAGCACGATGCGTATCGTGTTATTTGCCAGTACTTCGTACAGTGCGGACCCCAGAGTCGCGGAGCCGTTCAGGAAGAAGCGCAGCGAAGTAAGATCGAGCGACGCCAGCGGGACATCGCTCAGACACTGCACTTCCATGCGCACGACCCCGGCAGCATCGGGGGTCCGCATGGCCGGGCGCAGACGGTCGGGTGACGTCCATTGCGACGATGTAACGGTCAGCGGCCAGAGCGTGAGGTCATAGCATGTGCGGAACTTGCACGGACTCCCGTTGATGGTGCGCGAGAGCAGGGTGGTGCCTGCGGGAAGCACCTTACCCCCGGTCTGCTTTCCCTGATCGGGGTCAATCGCGAACTCGGCGATAGACATCGCGGGCAGGGGACGGATATACTGCGGCGCTACGACGCTGAGCAGCGCCTCGCTGATCTCCGGAAAATCGTCGTCGAGCCGCAGGTGCAAGCGGGCGGCCAAAAATGCAAATCCTTCGAGCAGGCGCTCGACATGCGGGTCGTCGCATTTGTTGGGCTCGATGCCGAGGCGATCGGCGACTTTCGGGAATCGCCGAGCGAAATCGGCGCCAGCGCGGCGCATGTACTCCAGTTCGCGCT
>Ga0163144_10014271_pt1 | contig 16513 bp, 17 predicted proteins | sample OliLak19BULKMAT1_FD_123175 | JGI IMG/M metagenome (GOLD analysis project Ga0163144, IMG submission 123175) | Freshwater microbial mat bacterial communities from Lake Vanda, McMurdo Dry Valleys, Antarctica - Oligotrophic Lake LV.19.BULKMAT1 | ecosystem: Environmental > Aquatic > Freshwater >... | reverse complement strand
TTTTTACAAAAAGTTTTGAAGACGGATATATCCAAAACAAAAACGCACGAATTTTGTTTGACGCAAATAATAATATCGTGCTCATGTATGTTTACACCAGTGACGACTCAGTCCTTATTACTAAAACTGAGGCCGTCACCAAAGAAGTCATGCTACGTTTGGCTTCCAGTAAAATCAAGAAATAGGTAGTTGCGGGCAAATCTGAAAGTGTTATGATTTGCGTATGTTAGACAAGAAAAAAATTAAAGAAAAACTAGAGAAAGAGAGAGATGTTTTGGTGGGTCAAATGAAGGACATTGGCAATCTCAATACTGACACAGGAGAGTGGGATGCTGTCCCTGAGCCCGTAGAGCGAGCAGAGGCAGATCAGAATGACATGGCAGACAGGTTCGAAAACTTTGAAGAGCGAAGCAGTAGGATAAGAGTGTTGGGTCAAAGATTCCAAGACATAATGAAATCATTAAAAGGTATCGGTAAAGAAAGTTTTGGTAAATGCGAAGTGTGCAAAAAAGATATCGAGATGGCGAGAATGGAAGCCAATCCTGCTGCGCAAACCTGCAAGAATCATTTGTAAATTTAGTAGATTGTTTGGGTGAAAGGTTTTGGTTTAGTTTAATTAACCTAAAATCATATGTCATTCTCACGAGTATATTCTGCACAAGTTTATTTACTCAAAGGGTCCATTGTGACCATTGAGGTGGACCTCTCTCGAGGACTACATTCTTTTAGTGTAGTAGGTTTGCCTGATAAAGCAGTCGAGGAATCCAAGGACCGAGTGAGCTCTGCCATCAAGAATTCTGGATACAAATCTCCCAAAGCACAAAATCAAAAAATAATAGTTTCTCTCTCTCCAGCGGACCTAAAAAAAGAGGGGCCGTTTTTTGATTTGGCGATGGCTCTTGCGTATATGTTGGCATCTGGAGATATAAAATTTAATAGCGAGAAAAGAATTTTCTTGGGCGAGCTTGGGCTTGATGGAACCCTGCGCAGTATTCGTGGCGCCTTGCCACTGGTACAAGAAGCCAAACGCAAAGGTTTCCAAGAAGTGTATTTACCAAAAGAAAATGCGGTAGAAGCGGCCCTAGTAGAAGGCATCAAAATTTTTGGCGCAGATAGTTTATCAGAGGTTGTGGAACACGTAAATCAAATAAAAATTTTTAAAAATGAAATGAATGGAAGTCAGAAAGAGTTTCGCAAAATACCTGTTCAGCCCAAGACTCAAATTAATTACAAAAGAGAAATGAAAGGAATAGATTTTTCGGATATTCGCGGACAAGAAGGTGCCAAGCGTGGACTTGAAATAGCTGCCGCAGGTGGGCACAACATTGCTATGTACGGACCACCCGGCACTGGCAAGACAATGCTAGCTCGAGCTTTTTCGGGATTACTTCCGGATTTGAGTACCGAAGAAGTTTTGGAAATAACTGGCATTCATTCTATAACTGGAGTTAATCAGGGGGAACTAGTTTGCGTTGCGCCGTTTCGATCACCGCACCATACCTCATCTTATGTTTCGTTGATTGGTGGTGGGACTTATCCGAAACCCGGCGAAGTTACTCTGGCGCATCGCGGAGTTTTATTTTTAGACGAGTTCCCAGAATTTGAAAAACGAGTGTTGGAGTCTCTTCGTCAGCCACTCGAAGACAATGTGGTTTCGATTTCTCGAGCTCGAGGTTCGGCTATTTTTCCGTCCAACTTTATTTTGATTGCAGCCATGAATCCTTGTCCTTGCGGCAACAGTGGTTCAAAAATAAAAGCTTGTATTTGCAGGCCTACGGACCTGGATAGATATAAACGCAAACTCTCCGGACCTATAATGGACCGCATAGATTTGTGGGTGTCTGTGGGGAATATTGATTACAAAAAATTGGGAGATGCCGGAGGAACGGGGGAACCAAGCGCGAGTATTAAAACGCGAGTAATAAGTGCCCAAAAAATCCAACAAGAAAGATTTAAAAAATTAAACCGCGACATCAAATACAATAGTGAAATGAGTGTCAAAGATTTGGGAAGTTTTGTGAAACTCAAAGACCCCGTCCGCACTGTGCTCGATGATTCAGCACAGCGCTTAGGCCTGTCTGCTCGTGCATATCATCGGGTTATAAAAATCGCTCGCACTATTGCTGACCTGGAAAATTCTCCAGAGATAGAAAATATTCACATTCTCGAAGCGATACAATATCGACCAAAAGTGAATTCGTAGTGTAATCTTTAGGCCGGGCCTAAAGATTTAGTCTAAATAGTAAAAATTTAAAAAATTTAAATAAAACTTATAAATGTCTACAAGAAAAGTATCTTTTGCGCCAAATGAGTATTACCATATTTATAATCGCGGAAACAGCAAGCAGAAAATTTTTCTTTGTAGAGCTGATTTTCAACGGTTTATGGATTTGTTGTGTGCAGTTAACACAACGCAAAGATTTAATTTTTCAGATTCACTAAAAGGAATTTCTATATATGAGCAGAACAAAGGTCCTCGACTTGTGGCGATCGGCTCCTTTTGTCTAATGCCAAACCATTTTCACATACTGGTCACTCCACTTTTAGATGATGGAGTAACCAAGTTAATGCAAAAACTTTCTACAGCCTACGCAATGTATTTCAATGAAAAATACAAACGCACGGGCTCATTATTTGAAGAGAGGTTTAAAGCAGAACATTTAAAAAATGATAGGTATCTGAAATATATTTTTTCATATATTAATTTAAATCCCCTTAAAATTTTTAAAAAAGACCGGATGGAAGTCGGCTTTAGACATAAAAAGAAAGCAATAGAATACTTACAAAAGTATAAATTTTCAAGCTTCTCAGATTTTATGGGGGAAAAAAGGCTAGAGAATCAAATATTATCACTTAAGTATTTTCCGACATATTTTCCTAGAGAAAAAGATTTTATGTATGAAATAACGACATGGATTAATTTCAATCAATGAGAACAAAACTCTTTAGGCCGGGCCTCAAGAGTTGACATAAAACTAAACGACAGCAAACAAGCTTGCTGTCTTATGATTGATGGAGTTGGTTTTGTCTGCTTGTCTTTCTGAATCGTCAATATATTATCACATCAATAGGAGTGGCGAAGGTTGAGATTAAGTGCAGTAAATTACTGTAGCCAGCGCAGGAAATTTTTAACGCTTGACTTCGTTAAACCTACTCGACTTTCTCAAGATTCCTCATTAAAAGAAAACAAAAAAACAGCCGGAAAGGCTAGACTCCTTTGTACATATTTTGGTTATCCACAGGAATTATTCTTGACAGTGAACGAGCGTTCACCTATACTGTACACAGATGTTCTTCGCCCTGATCACTGCCTCCTCTTTGTATCTCTAAGGGGAGGAAGTATGTAAGGGACAAAGCATGCATTATAAGAAGCGTCGAAACCAAGGATCTTGCTCGACGCGATTTAACTAAATAAAAAAATCATATGTCACAAAAACAATATTTGAAATTGATAGAGAGGGAAATACAAGAAATCAACAAAAAGATTGATTTTAAAATTCTACAAGGGGAGTCGTACAGCAAAGAGGCGCGGGATCACAAACTACTCTTGAAGAAAGTGCGCTACAATACACGCAGGAACTTTTTCAGTAGAATATTTTCTCCCTTTCGTGTTAGCTTTCAGTTCTAAGCGAAAGAAATTAAAATTTTATGGACAAAGAACAAAAAGAATATAAAAGCCAAATAGAAAATTTTTATAGCCAAAACAAACGTATGCCGACGTACGCTGAAATGTTGCGGCTTTTTGGTTTTAAATCAAAGAATGCTGTTTCAAAAATAGTGAACAAGCTTTTGGATGCCGGACTGGTGGCCAAGGATCACTTGGGCCGACTTGTGCCGAGCGAATCCTTTGGAGAAATTCCCAAGCTTGGATTCGTGACTGCTGGTTTCCCGGCGAGCGTAGAAGAGGAGCTCGCAGACACAGTGAGCCTCGATAATTTTCTGTTGGGCAGGAAAAATTTTACATATATGTTAGAAGTAGATGGGGATTCTATGATTGATGCCCACATCGAAAATGGAGACATGGTCCTGGTAGAAAAATGTACGGTGGCCGAAGACATGCAGATAATCATAGCCGAAATAGATGGCGAGTTCACTATGAAATATTTTAGAAAAAAGGGAAACAAAATTTGGCTTGAGCCCGCTAATATAAAATACAAACCCATTTATCCAGACCACAGTTTAAATGTGATCGCGGTTGTTAAGGCGGTAATACGGAAATATTAATTTAAATATTGCTAATTAAAAACAAAAGAACGCCCGCCTGGGTGTTCTTTTGTTTTGTGCTACGAGATCCCACTCGAGATATAAATTACTTTACTGCGTCCTTCAAAGCTTTTGCAGCTCTGAATTTTGGAACCTTAGTAGCCGGTACTTTGACTGCTTCTCCGGTTTTTGGATTGCGAGCCATACGTGCTGCTCTAGGTTTTACAGAAAATATTCCGAAGCCAGCGATTGAAACTTCGCCGCCCTTCTTTAATGTGGAAACGACCGCTTCAAACATTCCGTCTACAACCTCCTCAGCTTGTACCTTTGTGCCACCTAGTTTTACGTGTACCCATTCAGCCAATGCTTGTTTGTTCATATTTATTTAGGCGCTAGGCTTTAGGGATTTAGGCTTTAGATTTTGCTAATGCCCAGAGCCCAATGCCCAACATACTATTTATAATGATTTCGACCGGTTTGCCTATCAGACTAATACTACCTCATTATATATTAAGGGTTTTTTGACGCAAGGGGCAGGGCAAAGGGTGAATTTGCGAGTTTTTACCTTGCGTATTCGATGATTCGTGTCTCGCGGATGACGGTGACTTTGATTTCACCTGGATACTTGAGTTCCTGTTCAATTTTAATTGCAATATCACGAGCCATCAGTTTGGATTCCGCGTCAGAAATCTTTTCAGGAGTTACGAACACTCGGATTTCGCGCCCAGCTTGGAGGGCGTAAGACTTTTCGACTGATTCAAAGGCGTTTACCAGAGCTTCAAGCTCTTGTAAGCGTTTCAAGTAGTTCTCGACTGAGTCTCGACGAGCACCTGGTCTTCCTCCAGAGATAGAGTCGGCGGTCTGGACGATGATGGATTCGATAGTTTCATAAGGATAGTCTTCGTGATGACTCTTCATTGCGGTGATGATGCGTTCATCCGCACCGAATTTTTGAAGGATGCGCATGCCGATTTCGATGTGAGTACCTTGGACTTCGTGATCGAGGGCTTTACCGATGTCGTGCACCAAGGCTCCAGCTTTGGCTATGGCCACGTCTGCACCGAGTTCTTCAGCCAGCATTCCAGCAATGTGGGCCATTTCGATAGAATGTTGTAAAACATTTTGCCCATAACTTGTTCGGAAGTAAAGCCGGCCTATAATAGCTACGATGCGAGGGTCAAAGTTGAAAATTCCGCATTCGTATACCGCTTGTTCACCCTTTTCTTTAATTATTCTATTTATTTCTTCCTTGGCTTTTTCTACCAGTTCTTCTATTTTGGCTGGCTGGATTCGTCCGTCGAGAATCAGGTTTTCAAGAGCCAGGCGAGCCACTTGTCGACGGATAGGGTCAAAGGATGAGATGATGATAGAGCCTGGGGTGTCATCCACAATGAGCTCTACGCCAGAAGCACGTTCAAAAGCACGGATATTTCGGCCTTCTTTACCAATAATTTTACCTTTGATTTCATTGTTGGGTATTGTGACAATGGTGGTCATCAGTTCTGAGGCGGTGCTAGAAGCCAAACGTTGGATTGAAGTAGCCAGGATGTCCTTTGCTCGCCTATCAAGCTTCTCAGCGTTTGTGTTTTCAAGCTTTGACATTCGGACCAAGATGTCTTCCTCATATTTCTTCTCGATGTCTTTCAAAAGCTCTTCTTTGGCCTCGGATTCAGACAGACGAGAAACCCTCTCGAGTTCGCTCCGTTTTTCTTCTTCAATTTTAACTACTTTTTCTTGGATTTTTTTTATCTCCTCCACTTTGGATTTGATGTTTTCTACTTCACGATTCACTTCCATTTGACGAGTATCCAGAAATTCGTCTTTTTTTATTAAACGTTTTTCGGTTTCTTTAAATTCTGTCTCTTTCTTCTTCTCTTCGATCTTTAGCTCAGTAATTCGCTCTTCGTATTTTACTTTGGCTTCGTCCACTATTTTCTGGGCTTCCTCTTTGGCTCCCACCATCATTTGCTTGATATCTATCTCTATGGATCGGCGTTTACCAAGGGCAATAATGAGCCGAAGATAGTATCCTATACCAACGCCCAAAAGGAGCATGCCAGCTCCGATAAGAATTATTATTGTTAAATTCATAAGTCTGGTACCGACTTATAAGAACAGGCCATTATGTTTGCATCTTTACAGCTTTTTTTGAAAACACACTAGAAAAGATTTCAATTTTTCTCTTTTTAAACTTCATAGATGGATATTCCTATAAACCGATTTTAAGTTACCTCAAATAAATTTTTAAAATTCAACAATTATAGTATACCAAATCCAAGAGAAACTGTCCATCGTGTTGCTTGCAACTTTACAAGTGGTATAATTGGCGTATGTCATTAGAAAATCGCCTCGGAAGAGAAACCCAAGAATTAAAAACTTTTAAAGAATTATAAGCAGAAAAAACAAAAAGAGAGGCACTTGATCCTATTAGGGCTCGTATTGGTAAACTAGAAATTATAAAATATCGTCTGAGCCTTATGAAGGGCTCCTTAGAACTTACATCTGACACAAAAGACTCTAAAGGGAATAAGACTGGAGAGGGAATGAAGGAATACAAGAAAAATGTTTCCGCTCGAAAACGAAATACCACCGCAACACTCGAAAAATTACTGAGAGACCATTCTGAAGCGCTCGGAACAAAAGGAGTTAAAAGCGTCGATGAATTGGCTGCCTTCCCGGAATTTGCTGAAGACGAAGAAATCACTAGTCATCATAAAGCCGAAGGTGACGACAAGGCTTTGTCCCAGGCTGATACGGCTTTTATAACTACCTTAATGGGTCTTGGGGTCGAAATCGATGAACATAATTTTTCATACGAAACGGCCGAAAATGCAATTGTCCAAAAACTTAAGTCATTAGAAGAAGAAATCATCAAGGAAAGAATACAAACCCCAGAAGGAAAAGCTGAGGCAATTCAATCTTTGGCTGTTAGTTTTGAAAGTCGTACTCCTCAAACTGAGTTGGTTGCCCAAGGAAAAGAAAATAGTCCAGGAGACCTTGTTTTCAATGGTGTAGATTTTCGCTATGCGAATATATGTCTTTCTTCAAAAAATGTATATTTTGCTTACGCAAAATTTCCCAACCTCCTTCCTGTAGATTTTAAAAAAGACGAAGCGCTGTATGGATCCGAGATAGTGACTGAAGCTCTTCGTCTCACATATAATTCAAAAATAGATAGAGCAGTAACAGGATTTGACGAAAAACATGAACAATTAAGAACCAAACAAAGTAAACTCGAAGGAATTAGTCCCAAAAACTTTACGGAAGCTCAGAATTTGTATAGATCTTTTCAGTCTGCTCAAGACGAATTTCGCCGCACTGCTGAAAAAAAGTCCACTGAGCTTGCAGAAAAAAACATAGCTTTTAATCCAACTTATGCCATAGGTTATGGCGATTCTTTTGAAAAATATATTAGTATCGTAGAAGATCCAGAAGACGTCAGAAATATAGAATATGCACTTAAAGACCAGACGTTTCCGCCTTAGTATGATTATAAAAAGCTTCAAGAGTACATAAAACAAAGAACAGAATCAGTAAAACAAATGACCAACGTGATTGCCCTTCTGAGTTCAGAGGAAGAAGTACAGCATTTCTTGACTGGTGGTGTAAACAGAAGAGGGTCAGGGTCAAAAGAGGGTACTATGAACAAATTCCATGCAGACATCATGAATGCAATACTTGGAAATGCTCGAGTTAATTTTGATTTCATAAAGACACGTACGTATGAGGAAGCTGTTGCAGAGATTGCACTTAAATTGGCGAAACTTGAGATGCCTGCACGAATGGCAACTGAACTTGTACACAAGGCAATTGAATTTAGTATGGGAGAACAAGAGTTATCCGCCCAAAGATCCGAACTTTCAATGGCCCTCAAGAATGCAGGCCTGAATCCACATATTGATTCAAATATTAAAGATGGCAAAGTCTCTGCTGTAACACAAATAGAAAAAGAGAAAGAGGATGCTATTAAAATAATGGAAGACTTAAACCGCATCAGTACATATTTTTCTGCTGAGGTTAAGCTAAAACTTGGAGGGGGAATAATTACTGACCCTGTTGCGGTGGAGATAACAAGTCAATTGACCAGAGAATATAACGAACTTAAGCAAACTAATGAAAAAAAGGGGACATATCCAACATTAGATCGGGTCCTCGTTGATATAGCTACGAAAGAAACTAATAAACCGATATTATTAGGTAAAGATAAATGGCAAAGAGAGTTGTGGGATTTAATTGATTCCGAAAGAAAAATAAGAAATGCTTTAATGGAAGAAAAAGAGAGAGCCGCAAATAAATCATATGCAAAACAATATTTTGATATTTTAATTCCATCACGTTCGAGTTTGGAAAATTTAATAAAAGAGCAGGGATTGGAAGGAACTGCTGAGCAAATATTGTCTCATTTGAGTGGAGAGTTAGCTAAAGTGGCTGATCGAAAGCTCCCACCCACTGTTGTTTCTCTTTATAAATCCTTTATTGCCTTTAAAAATCATTTAAAATCTTTAACAACAAGAGTGGAGACATAGAATTAAAATCTGAGATAAGCTCAGAAAAATTTTATTAGGAGGCCTACAAAGGAGTTTTTGGCGTATGGGCTTTGGACTTTGTCACAATATCGTCCACAATGCCGTATTTCTTGGCTTCTTCGGCATCCATGAAAAAGTCACGTTCGACGTCTTTTTCTATCTGAGTCACACTTCGGCCAGTGTTTTTGGCCAACAATTTATTAAGATTGTCTCTAGTTTTCAAAATATGCTTTGCTGATATAGCAATATCTGAGGCCTGGCCTTCTACGCCACCCAAAGGCTGGTGAATCATTACTTCGGCGTTCGGAAGCACAAAGCGTTTGCCTTTTTTGCCAGCCGATAGAACGATTGCTCCACCCGAAGCCGCTAGTCCTACGCAAAAAGTAGAAATATCTGGTCGAACGTGATTCATGGTGTCCACTATGGCCATAGTCGAGGTGACAGAGCCACCAGGAGAGTTGATATATAAATAGATGTCTTTCTTGGCATCTTCAGATTCCAGAAACAGAAGCTGAGCGATTATGATGTTTGCGGTATGGTCATCAATTGGTCCCGCAAGGAAGATGATGCGTTCTCGCAAAAGCCTGGAGTATATGTCATAAGCCCTTTCCCCAAATTGTGATTTTTCGATTACTGTAGGTATTAACATACATATAGTATATGTATTTTTAGCAATTTTTCAAGTTTTATTTCTGGGTTTCCAGGAATTGGAAAATCTTTTCGTTGATGAGTACGTTTTCTGCGTGAATGCGAGCGCGTTCTGGATCTGCGTCTTTATAACGTTCGATAATATTTGATACTTCAGCCGCTACTTGCGCTTCGTCTGCGACAATATTTTCTTTTTTAGAAATTTCATTTAATATTAGGGCGAGTTTTGCTTTTTTCTCTGCATCGGTGCGGAACTCCTGTTTGAGGTCTTCGATTGTTTTATTCAAATGTTTTAGGTAGTCATCGAACTTGAGGCCCATAGTGGTGATATCACTTTCCATTCGGTAAAGAATTTTGTCTAGTTCCATGTCTATCAAAACTGCCGGCACCTCTATTTCTGCTTTTTCAATAATACGCTCCATTATTTTCAAGCGAGTTTTCTCTTTTTGTTGATTGTTTTTTTCAATCTTGATGTTTTCTTTCAGTTTCGATCTAAAGTCGGCCAGATCAGTAAAGGGCCCGAGGGCTTGAACGAATTCATCATTAAATTCCGGCAGGCTTTCTTCGTTCTCCTTGGCTTCTTCAGCCACCACCCCTTCTTGAACATGTTTCTTTGGGGCGCGAGATTTGCGGATATCCATAATGGTATTCTCCACATCTTCGTCAGTTATCACCAGGTTCTTCTCTTCGGCTGTTAATGAAGACATGACATCTTTGGCCAAGTCCTTATATTTTGGCAGTTTTACTTCCGGAATTATAGCAGTCTTGATCTTGAAACCGAGAGGGTTTTTGCGGGCGAGCTTGGTGATAGTTATTTCTGGACGACTTATGGCGTCTATTTTTTCAGCTTCCAAAATTTTTGGATAGTGTTCAGACAGAGCGAGTTCGGCCATTTCACCCAGGATTTGAGGTTCTGTAATTTGCGTAAGCAATACGCTTTCGGGCACTTTGCCTTTACGGAAACCATTGAGCTCAATGTGGGCACTTAGTTTTTTGAGGGCAACAGAAAAATAGGTCTCAAAAGCATCTTCGTGTAGCTCTCCTTCAATCTCCACTTCGCTGTTTGGCAATTTTTTAACGGTAGTTTTTAACATTTGGTTATCTTAAATTAATTCGGATCTTTTGTCAAAAACAACCCCGTTGCTCTCAAGCCACGGGGTTGTTTTTGTTTTAATCGTTGTTCTATTGCAACGGTACGTCTAGGGAGTCAATGTTGCTGTTGGTTTTTAGGTCGGCTTCAATATCAGTCACTTCGTCTGATTCAGATAAGTTGTTGGCAGCTTCGTCTTGGAGTGATTGCTCTCGAGTTTGCTGTTCCAGCATTATTTCGTTGGCTTTTCTTTCGTCCATTTTTGTTTTGGCCAAGTAAATCCCGCCGAATATAATAAGTAACATTATGACCACTATTCCTATCACCGCTCCATTTGTTTTTTGCGCACCATTATTCACATCATTTATGTTTTCCATATTTATAATTAATTAATATAATAATTTTTGAAATTTATTGAGTTGGTGCTGGTGCATTGGTAGAAGTGCTTGCCTCAGTTTTAATTTCAGTCTTCACTTCTGTTTTAACTGGAAGCTTGTTCCGTAGTTCTATAACTGCTTCTTTCAGATATTCGTGGGCATTCTTAAGGGCTTTTTTAGATGCTTCTACGTTGGCCTTGACTGTTTCTATGGTGTCACTGTTTGCTGATCCAGCTTTTACTTTTTCTGCATTGGATTTACCGATAGCTATACTTACATTTGCTTTAGTTACCAGGTCTAAGGAGTCTCCGGTATCTACTCCGGTAGCTTTGATTTTTTCTATTCTACTTTTGATACGAGCACTGATTTGACTTAAGTTTTCAGCTCGGCGTAGTAATGCATCGCCTGCAAGGGCGCGAGCTTTTGAGCGTATTTCTTCTACGTTTCCTTTCATTTCTGTTTTTCTCTCTTCAAATTCTTGTTTCTTTACTTCGCGATTTTCTTTAATTTCAATTTTTTTTGCTTCTACGTTTGTTTTGAGTTCTTCTTTCTTTACCTCTCGAGCTTCTTTTAATTCTGTTTTCTTGTCTTTTAGTTCAATTTTTTGAATCTCCATTTTCTCTTTGGATTCTATTTTTCTACCCTCTATTTCCATTTTTTGCATCTCCATATTGTTTTTTAGTTCTTTTTGCTTTTTTTCACGCTCTGCTTTTTGGGCAGGAGTCATTATTTTGTCTACCGGCCTTACTGGGGTCCTCAATTCTGTTTTTATTTCAACAGAGGCAGAGTCCTCATTTTCTGCGCGTACGGCTGTCAAACCGGAAACAAAAACAAGCATCACAACTATAAACAAACTAACATATTGATATTTTTTCATATTTTTTATTTAAAACTAATAACATAGACATCTAAATGTCTATGTTATTAAGTATATCACATATTTTAGAAATACTAGCGAAGTCTATTCAAACTTCTTCAAGTAGATTTCTTTGTACCTATCTTCGCATTCTTTTACTACTTTCACTGCTTCAGCTTGGTCAAAAAACCCTTTCGTTATACCGGTTCCTGGCTTCTTGAGATATTTCACATGTTCCCAAAAGTAGGTAGTTTCTTTTTTGAATTGTTCACCCAGATCTTCTACGCTTTTGATGTGGTCACTGCGTCGGTCGTCTGAGAGAACAGCGATGATTTTGTCATCAATTTCTCCGCCGTCTTCGAACTTCATAACTCCAATCATGCGAGCTTCTACCAAGCATCCTGGAACCAGGGGTTCTATGACGTTTACTATCAAAATATCCAGAGGGTCATTGTCATAATCCCAAGTCTGAGGAATGGCTCCATACACAAAGGGATAAGCCAAAGAGGAGTAGCCCACACGGTCTAGTTTGAGTTGGCCAGATTCAGTAATGATCTCGTATTTATTTAGATTTCCAGAATTTATTTCTACTATCGTGTTTAGAACCGCCTTATTTTCGTCTGCGAAAGAAGGCAATACATGCAACAAGTTCAACATGTATTTTGAAGGTTTGTGATTTATGTTTGCCATAGAGATAAGTATATTCTATTCTTCTTTTTTTTCAAGCCCGATATTTTGTCAGTGCCCGGATTATTTTTCCTCTGTAGATTCAGTGGATACAATTTCTTTGGCACCACTGCCCTTGATGTCGATTCTCCATCCAGTAAGTTTGGCCGCAAGGCGTACATTTTGTCCACCCTTACCAATAGCGAGTGAAAGCTGATCATCAGCTACTTCGATCATGGCTTTGTGTTCTTTTTCGTCTACTTCAACAGAAAGCACTTTGGCAGGAGAGAGGGCGTTCGATACGAAAACTTTCGGGTCTTCGGTCCATGGAATAATGTCTATCTTCTCTCCAGAAAGCTCTTGAGTGACAGTGTTTACACGAGTCCCTTTTTGCCCGACACAAGATCCCACTGGGTCGATGTGTTCGTCGCTACTGTATACGGCGATTTTGGAACGAGCACCTGCTTCACGGGCGATAGATTTAATCTGCACTACACCGCTTTCTATTTCCGGCGCTTCGATAGCAAAAAGCTTCTCAATAAATTTCGGGTGGGTGCGAGAAAGGCGGAGGTTGATACCTCGTGGTGTATCTTCTACTGAGTAGAGATATGCCCGAATGCGTTGACCTCTCTGGAAAAATTCTCCAGGAATTTGTTCTTCAGCTGGCAAGATGCCAGTGGCTCGATTAAAATCAATATAAATATTACCTCTTTCTACCTTTTGGACGATACCAGAAATTATTTCCCCTTCTTTGGTTCCGTATTCATCAATGATAGAAGTGCGTTCTGCTTCACGGATTTTCTGGACTATGACTTGCTTGGCAGTCTGAGCGGCTATACGTCCATAGTCATCTTTTGGCTCGAGAAGAAACACAATCTCGTCATTGAGCTCGGCATCCTTTTTTATTTTCTTGGCATCTTCAAGCATGATGTGGTGCTCATCGTTGAAGCGCACTCGTTCATCGTCATCGCTTTTGACCGAATATTCTTCAGACTCGTCGCCTTCCTCATCTGTCTTCGCAATAGATTCATCCACTACGATTTTTACTTTATAGAAGTCTGTTTGCCCGGTGTCTAGGTCAAGCTTGGCCCTCACTATCTGACCCTTTTTTCCGTAATCTTTCTTGTATGCCGCAGCCATTGCCTGCTCGATGGCGTCGAGGATTTTTTCTTTTGGTATTTTGCGTTCTTCTTCCAATTGATCCAGAGCTGATTTGAATGTTTTGATGTCTAACATGTGATTTTGCGAATCACGTAGCGTAAGTCAAATTGACGCGACGCAATTTATTAAGTTTTTCTAAAATTAAAAGCCCTGTTGCGACAGGACTCATATGTGTAAACATTAGCACAAATGGCCTTATCTGGCAAATTTTTTAGGTTTCAGACAGCGCTTCAGACAGCGCTTTAGGCGCTGTCTGTGATATCATTTATATATATGAGAAAACAACCACTAGTGACCGGAGAATATTATCACCTATACAATAGAGGCGTGGATAAACGAGACATTTTTGAGAGCAAGGAAGACATGGATAGATTTATTGAAAGTATGAATGAATTCAATCAAATCAACACTGTTGGTAGCCTAAGAAACCAAAAGAAACACCAGACAGCGCCTAAAGCGCTGTCTGGGTCGAAAGAACTACTTGTTGCTTTTGTTGTGTACTGTATAAATCCAAATCATTTTCATTTTGTTTTGAAACAATTGGTGGATGGTGGGGTGTCAAAGTTTATGCAAAAGTTACAGGCAGGCTACACAAATTATTTTAATGCAAAACATACTCGTACTGGAGCACTGTTTCAAGGCACTTTCAAATCTCAGATTATTCAAAACGAAAATTATTTTAATAAAATTATCGGTTATGTAAACAAGAACTATCAGGTTCACATCATTCCAAAACTAAAAAGAAGTTTTATTTTTGCGAGCGATTATGAATACGAAAACGGGAATTTTAAAATTGTTTCAAGAGAGGAAGGCGCAATTATTCTGGAAACTTTTGGTAATGCCAAAGGCTTTGAAAAGCATTGCGACGAGATTGTTTCTATAATAAAAAATGAAAGAGGAGAGATGTCTCTACTTGCGGAGGAGGAATTGCCAAAGATCCCAGACAGCGCCTAAGGCGCTGTCTGGGATAGGGTTGTGGTAAAAGGGTTTTTGAGAGGTAGTCGGCGGAAATGCGGGGGTGTGTAGTAACTCCATAGGAAATTCTTATGGAGTGAGGGACGTGGACATCGGACATTAAAAAGGGGAAATTGGTCGAAGAAATAGGGATGGGAAAGTTATCCACATTTTGGAAGCTTGACTTGCCAAAAGGGTATATTTTGTGGTATACTAAGACTAGAAGTGCGGGGTGGGCTTAGGCTCAAACTTGCACGCTGTCAGCGCAGAAATTTGCTGCGCCCATACAATTTCAGGCCAAAGGAGAAGTAACATGTTCACGCTCGATCGTATCCGTACGGCCGCTTGCGTGGCCATGATCTCCCTCGCTGTTGCGTGTGGTGGAGGTGGTGGAGACATCATCAACCCCACACCAACGCCGACTCCAAATCCCATCGTGCCAGCACCTCCAGCATTGGTTTCCGTCTCGGTACGGGGGCCTTCCACCATTGTAGTTGGTGCCTCCACTCCGTACCGAGTCGTTGCCAAGTATTCAGATGGGTCCGAGGTTGACGTCACTTCTCAGGTGACGTGCGCCTCGGACTTCATGGATACGGTCGCTTCAGGTTGCATCCTCACCCCGATCATTGAGGGGGTGCCAATCAACCTGACAGCTACGTTCTCGAACTTGGTCGGCTCGATGAAAGTCACCGTGGTTCCCATTCCAGGGACTCCATGGTCGCAACTCGCACCACTGTCTTCGCAAGAGAAGTCGTATGTCGTTGGTAACATTGGTACTAGTGGTCTTATAAACCACTGGCGCCAAGGAACGCAAGTAAAAGTCTGGGCTCCTACCAGCATCAATCGGGCTGTGTTGGACTCTGCTGTGCGTTTCCTCAACGACAGTCTTCCTGAACTGCGTCTTGTTTTTGCAGTGGTGACAGATTCAGTCGCGGCAAACGTGTGGATCAATTTCGGCCCAAACGTTGCCTGTGGGAAAGGAGGCCCAAGCAGAATCTCTCCTACTGGAGAGATTGAGACAGGACAAATCACCTTCGCGGCCCCCTTCTGTGTAAGCATCGGGAATGTGGCTCACGAGTTGGTTCACGTGCTCGGGTTTACCATCCACAGTCCAAGGGGGACTGACTTGATGTCCCCTGCAGTCGAGGGACTGTTCTTCTCGGCTGCGGTTAAGAGGGCTATTGTTTGGATGACCAGTCAGTCATTCCCAACAAGGCCGATTTAGGCTACGTCGTTATCTCTGACAGCCCGTCGTCGCATACCAGCGACTACGGGCTTTCTTAGTTCTTGGCCACGTTTGTTATCCACAGTTTTTTGGTTAGCTATTTTTAAGAATATTTTTTTAAATATGGTATAATAACTACCAGTTATGAAAAAAATATTTTCTATATATAAGTTGTTAGCAATTTTATTATTCTTTGTTTCGGTTTTTAGCGTCAGTTTTTTTACTTCTCCTCGAGAGGCAAGTGCAGTGGGATGTAATTTTAGCAGTATAAACTCTTTTACTGTATCTCAACCGACCGCCAAGGCTGGAGACGTGATAACCCTGTCGTGGAGTGTCAAGCCTGGATGTTCTGATGGAGTGTTAGAAGTCGCTCCAGCTGATTTACGTGTTGCTAGTATGAGCTCGGGATCTTCGATTGTGGTTGTAAGTGGACCCCCAGAGACATATTATTTATCTGTCTGCAATGGAATATCTCCGGGACCAAATCAAGGGAAGTGCGGTGTCCCGTATTACAACAGCGGAATGCAAGTAGACGACTTTGCCCAAGTCACAATAGGAGTGCCTCAATACACATTTACGGGATTCCCGGGAGCAAATGGTACTATTTTTCCATCACCTCAAGTCGTCACTGCTGGTGGCAGTATAAATTTTACCGTTGATGCTAATCTTGGTTATCACGTCCAGGACATTACTGGTTGTGGATACAATTTGACTAATGTTGGCGTGCAGACCTACAGTAATTCAGTAATTATGAATTCAAATTGTTCCGTGACTGCGATTTTTATACCAAATGTTAATAATGCTCCC
>Ga0163144_10014270_pt1 | contig 16513 bp, 17 predicted proteins | sample OliLak19BULKMAT1_FD_123175 | JGI IMG/M metagenome (GOLD analysis project Ga0163144, IMG submission 123175) | Freshwater microbial mat bacterial communities from Lake Vanda, McMurdo Dry Valleys, Antarctica - Oligotrophic Lake LV.19.BULKMAT1 | ecosystem: Environmental > Aquatic > Freshwater >... | reverse complement strand
TTATTCCCATATCTTGAAAAACACTACTTAATCTATTAAGGAATTTGTGTTTCCCTGAATTATTAAGAGATATATCTTCACTAAAAACAATTTTCATATATATGCCTTTAAAAACTTATGTTTGCCAGAATCAGTTCTCTTAATATCTTCTCCAAACCAGACTTTCATATCGTCAAATCCTCTGGGTAGTCGTCGTTACGACACTTTTTTAGAAGAAAAGACAGTTCTTTATAGGCAACAAGCTTATAATTATTATGTCCCTCTATATGATTAATAATCAACGCCAATCTTCTGGATGAATTTAAAAACCCATATTTGCTCATATACTCGGACGTAATTACCTCCCGATTAAAAACCTTAGTTTTCATGATTTTCATTGCTTCCACTAGACTTTTCAGATAATGAGACTTATTTTCATTGAGATCAAAGCTATTAGATGCTCCATCAAATAATAAGCCATTGTTGTTGGTTATATATTTCCAGCCTCCAAATATCTTGTTATTTACTAACACAGGAGTTCCTCTAAGCAGTGCCTCCGATAGCATCCTTGGACTGCAATCGCTTGTGTTCCCAAAAAATCCAAATCTGACTTTTTTCCAAAGATCACACAGATCTCTCTCAGTGTAAACCTTTTGGATGTATCGTAAATAATTAAGATTTTTGGAATTTACTCTTGCCAGTTGTAGATTATGGGCAGTTCCGCCTTTATTAATTTTTCCTAGAATTTCCTTTTCCCCCTTGTTCCTGAATTTATAAAAATCAACAACAAGCCCCTTCATGCCGAGGATGCCTGCTGCCTTATCTAGCAGTCCTAGCACATGATATCCCTTACACTTCACCCCCTGCATAGAATTCATCGTGAAGAAAACAAAATCATAACATATGTTTTTATTTATGCATTTCGAATAAAGCCATTTCTCATCTACCATATCAGATTCGGAGAAAAGAAACTTCGGCTTGTTCTTTGGAAATAATCTGGCGTATTTCTCATGAAAAGGATGACAAAATGCTGCCATGTTATCGCCCCATTCTAATGTCTTCTCTCTATACCTATAATCGCATGCTATAAAGATATTGTTTTTCCCATCTCTAGACTGCGATTTAAGCGAAGACCACTTTCTAAATACCTTATTAGAAATATTTATGATCTTACCATCATATGTTACGGCACAAAGAGACTTAATTGTTTCGGATGATAGATGCATAATATTATATCAAATTGAAAGCTTTTTTAACACATGGATTTTTTATAGTTTTTTTACAACCCTTGAAATATTTTCCCCAATCTTTATAGTTGCTTTTCATATACTTTAAACAATTGTAAATTTTTTCAGCATAAGATTTTCTCTTATCTGGACAATACTTATCTGCGTTTTTGATTGTTAACATACAATACTCTATCGCTTTTTTTTCTTCTGGAAACTTCATAAAATACATAGATGCCCAATAGTAAGGAGTAAACATGTGTTTATAGCTATTGCATTTTAATGCGTTTTCAACAGATATTATATAATGTTTTTCCATATTATATAATTTTACAACATCTTTATTTATAACAGCCTCGTCTCCCAGTCTGTGAGCTTCCATCTCATGATAGATACATAAACCGTAATAATTATTGTCTTTTTCAAAATTATATCGAACCTTGTCCATAAATTTTCTAGACCGACTCCAATCATTAGACTCCTTCTTCATTCTCTTATAATCATTACCAGATCTGTGTATTCCCTGTTTTTCAAACTGCCCGTAAATATACCTTATACATGCAGCGTAACCAACGTGGTCAGATGGTGCTTTTTTCAAAAGATACAATTTAGAAAATTTTTCTGCTAACTCATCCTCTTGTTTCTCCGAAATATTACTTAATGCAAAAAAAATATCTTTTCCAGGAGCCCCTTGGTACATTCCTTTTAAAAAAGCTCCTTCAATAATAGGTCTATTAGGTAATGGCTTATCAGAAGGAGGTTTATGAATTATACCCTGTGAAACTAAAAACATTAATTTCTCGAACTCAAAGATCATCTACTATTCCTTATTTTAAGGTATTCATCTAGAGAAATAGGACTTTTCTTATAGTATATTTTTCTATTTTTTGGTATTTCCATACCATTCTTGATGCAGTAGTCTATATATTGATTTCTAATATATTCACCTTTACTATAAAAATTAGAGTGATTAAATATTGTCTTAGAAACACCGCAAGATATAAAAGACTTAATTTTCTTTGCTCTTTTAGATCCATTAATTTCTGCAACCCATGCGTTTTCTCCATCTTTAAGTACTTTACTTAAAAAGCTTTTTCTCCATATGGCTGGCTGTAATGATATATAGTATTCATAAGATTTATCCATATTTCCTATCCCGTTTTTTATTTTTCTCAATTTTACACTACTTCCATGAGATAATCTTAAAAATCCTATTTCTTTATTATTAATTACATGAGATAAATGTCTATTCATAATATCTATATCATTATCTTTTGGTATATGATCTTCTACTATAAGATAAAATACTTCTTCTTTAACATGAGGTAATAATCTTAATATATTTCCTGAAAAATGATAGTCTTTTTCAAGATGCAATATGAAACATCCGTCTATACTTGCTCCCTTGAAGTCTGTAGCAATATAGTACTTATCAAATAGATTTCTTTTTTTACACTCTTCTACGAATATAGGGACTACATCATAGAATTTCTCAGGGGCTTGTAATATAACTGATCTTATCATACTATCTCCAATAGAAAATAACTCTTATAATATCTTAATCCATCTTTTCCTATATCTAATACTTTTAATCTATAATCTTTCTCAAAAATAATACACCACTGTTGTGATCTTCTAAGAGCAGGTCTCGCTCTGTTGTACTATTTTGTATACCCTTTGGAGAATAGAGGATCATATATCTTACTATAGAATTTTATAGTATTCTTCATTTCCTTCCTTCCTCGTTAGATACAGCAGATTTATTATTTGCCCAATCCCAATCTTTCTTAGGACGTATGTTCTTATTTTGTTCCCACACAGATTTTATAATAATAGGATCTAAACCATTATTTTCAAATGTTTTAATTAAAGCATTTATGTCTTTACTAAAACATGTTCCTCCTATGCCTAAAGCCCCATCATGCCCAGGAACTTGATAATGAGTTTTTCCTATTCTTCCATCTGACATAACTCCATTAATTATATTATCCCAATTTAATCCGACCTTATCGCTTAAAAGTTTCATTTCATTAAAAAACATAACTTTTGTAGAAAAGAAGCAATTAGCTACGTATTTTACAAATTCAGATTCATCTGAACTCATTGTATAGCATGGACATCCTGGAAATCTAGATTTGTACAAATCAGATATAAAATTAACAGACTTTTCATCAGAGCCGCCGACGATGTTTCTAGCAGATGTAATAAAATCTATTAGAGAGCATCTTGCCGTTAAAAATTCAGGACTATGAACTATATTTAAATCAGGAAATTCTTCTAATAATGATTTTGTTGTACCAACAGGTACTGTGGATTTAATAACAAAAATTGGCTTTTTTGATACTTCTAATAAAACGCTATCTGCCTTAATAAAAAATTCATTTATAATAGATAAATTGCATTCTCCACCTTCTACACTTACCATAGGAGTTGGCAAGCATATAAAGACTATATCACTTTCTAATACTTCTCCAATTGAATTAGAACACCTTTTAGGATCTATATCGTATGTCATAATTGAACAATACGTCATAAAGCCTCTTGCAACAGATGTTCCTAAAATTCCACACCCAATAACGCCAATTTTAACATTTTTCAAATCCATTTTCGTCTCCTAACATAGTACAATCCGATAGATTTTTTCGCCTACGAGCAATGCGATCTAAAACATCCCTTTGTAATCTATCGTTATTTTTTATCTTCCAGTCTGAACGGTGCATCTGATTCTTATGAACTCTATATATTGATACTGGATCATTAACATAAGATACCTTGAATTCATCTTGCCTACTCATAATTCTAGCCCACATTTCTCTATCACTTTTGCATTTTAAAGATTCATCATATAACCCAACCTTGCGATGTATATCTTTTTTTAACATTACCGTTTGGGCATGAATCATTTTATAGCTTTTTTCATCTTTTGAGCTTTTTAGCCATTTAGCCCATAACTTTGATAATTTTAATTTTCCGTTTTCCAAATCTAATGCTGGACCATGAACAAAATCAAATCCGCTTTGAATCTTTTTATACCTGCTATGCAAACTATCTTTATATAACATATCATCCGCATCAAGCATAGATAGTATCTCGAATTTTGCATGCTTTATACCAAAGTTCTTTGCGAAAGAATAACCCATATTTTTATCTAATCTATAATAGCGTACTCTTTCAGAGATATATTTTTTTATAGATTTCATAGGATTGTCTGTTGAGCAATCGTCAATAATAATCATCTCAGAATCGGTAAAATTTTGAGATAAAAAAGATTCTATACAGCTTCCTATATAGTTCTTATAATTAAACAAAGTTGTTATAACAGATATATGTGTCATATTGTACTTTTTATAATATCTGCGTATTTCTGAGCAACTAGATTAATATCTAAATCTTGCCTATCTGCTCTTTTTGTTTTTTTCAATATTTCATAAATTCCATCAGCTACGATACGGGATTCAATCTTATCTAAATTACTAAACTTCTTTGGAATAAAATTCCATCTATCTATATCTAAAATAATACCATCTTTCTTAACCAACTCTGTCGTTCCTCCTAAATTGGTGCATAATACATTTAGGCCACACGCCAACCCCTCTACAACTGCATTTGGGCAGGAATCTATATGACATAAATGAATCTGGTATTGACAAGATTTCATGATAGATAATGTTTCTTCTGGTGTTTTACTACCTAAAATACAAACATTTTTATACCTATTTATTAGACTATTATCTATGCCATCGCCTATAATATATAATTTTCTATCTATTCCTGACGCTACGAAACCATTTATAGTTGACATGGGACGCTTATTGTATCTCCATTTAGCAACTGCTACAAATGATCCAGGTTCTATTGAGGGATTACTCTTAATAGAAGATATATAATTCATGTCAATACCATTATGAATTATGCTACAGTTTTTTGCCCTAGCAGGTATAATACTATTAATCATTTTCATTGAGAATTCGGATTGAAATATGATGTGTTTAGATTTTTTTATAGATGAAGATATTTCTTTATTTTGATATAAAGCGGAAGGATCATAATAGCATCCGTCTAATCTTAAAATTATTGGTTTTCCATGATTGCTAAGACATCTAATAATAGATAATTCTACATCAAAATCTTCTCTGTGATTTCTGATTACTTTTATGCCATCTATGGCGGATAACGCTTTAGAAATTCTATTTCTAAAGACAAATGGACCTCCATGAAATTTTCTAGAGTCAATTAATAATTTAATCATTTTGGCTTTCTTTCAAGTGTTTCTATTTCATATGATTTTAATTTATATTTTCTTCTACGATTAATAGCCTCTTCTATAACATTTTTCCAAGTTAATCTTGTCTTTTCTGTTTTTGAAATAGACTTTTTGCTATTACATCGATATAGATAACAAATCTCATTAGCAAACATGCCTTTAGAAAATTCTTCCAATCTATATCCCATATACTTATCTACTGCTGATTTTAACCCCTTGCAAAATATCTTTTCCAGTTTAGGATATCTATTTGAAAATGTTCTCCAGTGAGAATAAGTATGGCGACCTTCTTTTCCCATTTGCAAAAGAGACTTGCCAGGTTTCGGAGGGGTACATAATCCTTCCTTTATTGGTTTCATATCTGAAGCACAGTAATAATGCTGAGTGTATATCCAGGCAATGTCTTCTCTACTTTTGTAAATAGACATTATATATTCAACTGCATCATTACATAACATATCATCACTATCCAAAACTCCAAAAAATTGTCCGGTAGCATTTTCTAAAGCTATATGATATGATGATCCACAAAATTGTCTCGTGGGATTATTTATAACCTTTAATTCTATGTTTTCTTCTAAAAATTTCTTATATAAATTAGCAAGAATTGATAATGTATTATCTGAAGAATTGTCATTAACATATACAACTTCTAATGGTCTGTATTTTTGCTTTATAATAGAATTAACCCAATCATTAATATATCTTCCATTATTATAACCAGCAGTTAGTATTGAGAATTTGTCCTTACTATCATGATTGCTTTCATGTTTTTTATTATCAGAATCCATTTCTATATCACTTGTGCTAAGTAAATTTTTAATTTTTATATTCTTTTTACTATTTTCTGTTACGAATCTTTTGTTATTATTAACTTGTTTTATTGCAAAATGTTTTCTATTATTTTCTTTCATTCTTTTCTTCAAATTAGATTTTAAAATTGTAAAATTAGAAAGAGCATAATTTATAACTTCTACATAATTTGATGCAACTATTTTGGCATCAAGATTATTTTTAAAATCTTCTAATGTAGTTTTTTTTAAGGCATCTAACTTTTCAGGATGTATACATAAATCTTCTAATATTTTTGCTGCGTGATCTCTAGATTCAAAAACATACCCATTAATACCATCTTTGATTATTTCTTTATTGCCAAAATGATTACTACATATTACAGGAACACCACAAGCCAAAGCTTCTAGTATTGATATACTAACTCCCTCATGTCTGTTTATTTCATATAAAAACAAATCCCAACTTTTAACCATAGATATTTTTGTTTGCAAATCATGAATCGGTCCAATCATCCTAACTTCGTTATTGCTAACCTTATTTATTTCTAAAACCTGAGAACATGCCTTTTTATAATGATGACCACCGCCAACATACTCATGAATAACTCTTTTTGTTAAAGATAATTTGGAAATCCATTTTTGCCAACTTTCTGAAAATTTAATAGTATTAAGAGAATTTATACGTCCTGTTAATAAACAATCCTTATCCTCTCTTACCAAAGACGGTATGTCATCATACTTATATCCATTTATTCCATTAATAATAGTGAAATGATGAGAATTTGGACATATTTTGCGTATCATCTTTCCCATATAGTCGGAAACAGAAACAACACAAGTACAATTATTTATTCTATTGAATACATTAGACTCTGTGTAAGTATGATTAACTACTATTATTGGAACTTTCAAAAATAAATTATTATATATAGTAGTCTTAGAACACATTAACTTATGATATATTAAAACTGTTTTTTCGTTTTCATTATATGAAAGAATAGTTTTAGAAAATAAAGATGAATTTATATTTGAATATTTTATTCCATAAGATTCTATAAATCTAGTATCCTTTTTTTCCTTATTAAGTAATACTATATTTTGAACATATTCTGGATAATATTTAGCAATAGCATCATGAAGCTCAAACATCATAGTTTGAGCTCCACCTATGCCAAGACTATCTATAGCATGAATAATTCTTATTTTATCTGTCATATGATATTAAATTAGAGTATCTGTTTCAATATATGATGTTTTCGGAAGCTTAATATCTAATTGAGATGATCTCAACAACGCTGCTCTGATGTCACTTTTGGTAAATAATAAATGCATATCCGATCCATTAATATTTAATCTAACATGATTAAATACCTTTGCTATATTCGGAAGATTCTTATTAATAATGATATCTTTTACTTCATTTTTATCTAATTCAACAACACCTTCATACCAAACTTCATGTATCCATGTTGTCTTAGGCTTTTCTTTTGATCTTATTTTAGAATTAGCTCTTCTGAAAGCTCTTGTCATTTCGTTATTAGTAAATAACATATGCCTCTCGGAACCATCCGAAAACTGAAATCTTAAATGATTATATTCATTTATGACTTCTGGCAAATGATTTTTTGATATAACATAAGCTTTAGTTTTTACTTTTATAGCTCTACCTGTTGTGCTGATTGCCATTTTTTATCCTTATCCTAGCATAACTATGATGCCATTTGTAATATTATATAACCAATCTAATACTTCCGTATATCTTTCCGTAATAAGACTAGCCATATCTATAACTATAACTTTTTTATTTGAAAGAATATTCTTAAGTGAATTAAGACCTTCTGCTGATTTGTAATCTGTTCTTGATCTTATAATGTCATGCCAGATATGATAAACAGACACCATATCTGACTTATATTTATTAGCATCCTTAAAAGTCTTTTCCAATTCTATATATTTATTATCTATTAATAATTGAGAGTCTATCTCCCTGTAATGCTCAGTATCAGTATATATGATAGAAGCATTATAATGTTTTGCTAAATAAACTGCCAAAGTCGTATGTCCAGAACGCCTTGGAAAACAAACCCGAATAGCGCATGACTTTGCCCTATCATAATGATTTAACTCTTGCATCTGTTCTGAGCCAGATAACTCGTCATAATCATCTATAACCTTAATAACTGACCTCTGCCAGTCTAATAATCCAAAATTATTATCCATTATTCCTATTTTTAATATACTAGCTGCCATATTATTCCTTTCCTTCAAAATAGCAATTAAAATCTCCATTTAAGATTTTAGTTATGATTTCATAAACAGATCCACTTCCGCCGTTTGCATCAGATATATAATTACTTAGTTCCCTGATTGCAGGTATGGCATCATTTGGACAAGCCGTAAATCTTGCTTTTTTCATGCATTCAATGTCATTTTCGGCATCTCCGATATAGATTACATCATCCCAAGTAACTTCTTTTTCCGGCATAATTACGTTTTCCATCCATGTAATTTTGTCACTAACACAGCTTTCCACCTTTACCTTGTCATTATCAAGAGATATGACTTTTTTATTAATACATCCATCAAAAGAGGATGTTAATATAATAACATCGAAACCTAATGTAGTAGCTTTTTCAATAGCCCAAAAGTCTCTGGTATAGAATCCCTTTGTTACACTACCATCACTGGAAACATAATACATACCATTAGTTAAAACGCCATCTACATCAAGTATAATTAGCTTTTTTGAATTTAGAATCATTTGTATCTCCCTTATGATATCGACACTATTGATTCTAAATTATGAAATTTGCACAAGATAATGGAGATAACTTGAATACTAGAACAGAAATAATAAAAATTAGCTCATTCAGTACAATGGATGAACAGAATAACCAAGTAATATTAGATGTATTCCAAGAAATAATATATCTATATTCACAAGATGATTCCGGTATTATCTACGGAGAAAAATTTATAAAAATTCAAGGAACTCAAGAAGATGTTGGTCAATTGGATGAAAATAAATTTATGACCCACTCAGGCAGGGCATTAAAGAGAATTTGAAATTTTAAGCTTTGATCTTTGAGATTCTTCCATATCTGTCATGTCTTTTTCTTTGAACTTCAAAGCTTTCTCTATAGCCACAATATCCCTACAAAGCCTTCTAAGCCCATCTGGTTCTAAAGATGCCGCATGGTCAGTTCCTTTCATAGTACGGTCTAGAGAGAAATGACGTTCGATCCAAGATGCCCCAAGAGAATAGGCAATAACATCAGCTGCTATACCGTAATTATGGCCAGAATATCCAACGACTGGAAACATCTTCTTTAGGTTCTCTACTTCTCGCAAATAGAGATGGTCAAATGGGCATGGGTATTCTGTTGTAGTATGATAAATAACAACTCTATCTTTGTAATTCTCTAAAAATCCAAAAAGATTTTCCCGTTCTAATTTTGTCATCATTCCAAGAGAAATATGCAGATCACCATCGTAACTCTTAAAAAGCATTGATAATATATTAAGACATGTATTGGCAGCAGACGGTATTTTAATAAAGTCAGGATTTAAAGATGCTATCTCGGCAGCAGATGTCATATCCCAAACAGAGCAAGAGTAACCAATCCCAATGTCGTCAGACACTTTTTTAAGTTCCTTATGCTGGTCTAAAGAAAATTCTAGGTTAACCCTATGCTCTAAATATGTCGATCCAAAAGCATTTGATTGATTAGGATGAGGCTTGTTGTGCCATTCTTTAGGTACAGATTCTACTGGATTTCTTTTTTGCCATTTTATATAATCTGCACCACATATCTTAGCCATCTTAATCATTTCTATGGCTACATCTAATTTTCCGAGATGATTGCAACACCCTTCTGCTACTATTTTACATGATTTTTTCATAATAACGCAGCGAGGAATCGCTGCCTCCTATTAAATAAGAATAATTCGTTTTCTCAATCTATCCTGCATATGACTGAATTGCCACAGGATGTGTATTCTGTATTGCAGGAACTTGTTTTGCTTTTTCCTGCCTTACTCTTTCCCATCTAGCCTTAGCAGCATCGCTAAGTCTCTTTTTGTATACAGGGTTATTCTTAAGTTGTTCCATCATTAATTTAGACTTTTCTGACTTTCTCTTTCTAGATTCTTCACTCCAGCCTTTCAGACTGTATTGAATTCCTCTTTCACTGATTATTTTAGATACATAACCTTTAGATACATTAAGAGCATTAGATATATCTTCTATAGATTTTCCTTCTAACAACATATTTGCTATATTATCTTCATTTGCTGAAAAATCAGGTATATTTCTAGTTAATACAGTATTAGGACTTTTTATAGGATTTTCATCAAAATGATGAATCATAGACTCTCCGGCATTATTTCCATAACCAGCATCGGCACCTGGAGCCTGTAACATGTTGATAAAATCCCCTCTTAAATTTAATTTTTCTATAAGAGCCTGTCTTGCATGAGATTTATCTTTTGAATTTCCAAATTGCCTATCTATCATGTTTCCAATATATTTTAATCTCTGGTAATCTCCGTTATTTCCCTCTATAATATCGCTAAATCCTATACCCAAACCATCCCATATCATATATTTAAGCATAGGAATATAATCTTCTGTAGAATTTAATTTCCTATTATAAGCTATTGTTCTGGCAACAGTATTATAAGGAATATTAACCATTTTTGATATCGCTGACACTCCATGCCCATTTTCATATAATGGCATAATCTTAGAAATTCTATCCTTATCTGCCCACGAAGGAGTTCTTAATTTTGATCTTTTTCTATTAGTATTATTATGCCCATTTAGATGAAAATAGGCTCTTATGTAATTTGATGGTATTTTTGTTAATTCAGAAATTGCTTTCTGAGTAGCACCAGGATTATCTTTAATAGATTTTTCTATCAATGTTTTTTGTTCAGTAGTTAAAGCTCTAATAGCCTCCTTGAACATACTGGAAAATTGAGATGTTTTATACCAGTTCATATATAATAAATTAGCAAAGAATATGTATATATCCTTTAATAAGACTACCCTTTAATAAAGCTATATTGGAATATTATTTAATGCAGATTTGCAAACTGACTCCATAATAATAAAATCCTCTTCTGTATCAATTTGCATAGACTGATATTGTGTTGTCTCAAACAAATAGGGATTATATCCTATTCTACACATTCTATCTAATAAGATATCGGAATTCATCATATATAGACACCCATTGTCATAAAGCAAAAACTCCGAATCAGTAATATCTTGTCTCATTGGCCTATTTAGTACATCATACATTGGAGAGTACTTGCTATCTTTGCTTTTCCACATAAATGGAGTTGATTTATTTACCGTAAGCAAGCTATCATGATTTCCATTAACCATAGATTCTAAACAATTATCTATAAGATGCCTATTTCTAATTGGCGATGTTGGTTGAAGATTGATAATAATATCAGCTGTTAAATCTTTTTTTAAAGATGACCACCAATAAGCATGAATAAGAGCAGATTCATTTTTACTAGTAGCTGTAGATAATGCATCTGGCCTATTCAGAATAATTGTTTTATCACTCAGTCCATTCCCTCCTTTCACTACTTTTTCTACTTCTTTGCAGTTCGTACTAACTATAACAGAATCTACATATTCACTTAATTGAGCAGCAAGGACAGACCAATAAATAAGTGGCATATCGCAAAATCTTCTGTAATTTTTACCAGTCAAAGAAGATCCTGCCCTTGCTGTTATGACTGCAATAATTTTTTTATTATTAATCATTTGTATCTTCGAAATTAAGTAAATTTTCTAATTTTTTCTTTTCAAAACAATCCAGTAACCCATCTGAACAGTCTATTATTTTAACATTCTGCTTATCACATTGTTTTGCTAATGCTGTCCAGTATTCTATAAAAGACATGCAATGAGAATCAATCCATTTCCCCCTATACATTCCTCGATTTGGAGTTGAAAACACAGGCTCATGAGTAATCCTATAAGGTTTTTCCTCTCCCTCATACTGCCAATAGTAACGATAAAATTTCCTATCAACTTTATGATAGCAACAATCGCATCCCACCAATACTATTGGAGAGCAACCCATAATAAATGCAAAATGTACAGCAGTCCCAGCAGCCGTTCTAGCACCTATTATTGGTTCATTTGGATCTTCAGTCAAAACCAATCCATCTTCATGATATTTCTTCTTAGATGGTTCATACCATGTTTTATGATTGAAAAATACAACCTTATCAGGATTTAAATGAGAAGCATGATCTTGCAACTTCCCTTTATATAATAAGGATATAGTATTTAGATTTGGAAGTCTTTTAGTATAGTACGACCAGTTTTTTAGACCTATATCATCTCCTATGAAATAATCTGTTTCTATCTTTTGAATAGAAGAATTAACTGATAGTGTTATACCTTGTTTTAATATATTTGTATCTGTAAAATGAAGAGATGGACCAGCACCAACTATAAACGCAGGCTTACCTTTATGAAGATTCTTTAAATCATTTAATATCATTTATGGCATCAGTAAAAGATATCTTATCAAAAACTTCAACCCTACTTTGAGGATTGCAATTATATATCTTTACCTTTCTTATTTCGGCAAATTCCTTTAACGCAGGATACGCCATATCATTATACTTAAATGCTTCTCTTTGTTGCTTATGAGGAGCCATCATATAATCTATTCTTCTTGGCTGTTTCTCTTTTGGCCAGAATTGCCAGAAATGACTCTTTTCACCTATCATGTATTGATCTACACCCAGAAGGTATATACGCTTGCATCCCATTTGTACACAGAGGTCTATGCCGCTTGGTACGCTAGAGCAGTAAGATAAGCCGGTATCATCTGTATTGATAACTCCTTCGCTTGTGGGACGTATATGAAATGTGTAAAATTCTGGAATTTCTTGGAAATGAGGTTTCCAACTATCTCTTACAATTTTATTACATGATGATTTTTTTAACGCAGTCCACCAATCCCATCTTCTGCAAAGCGCATCGTTTGATATCCAATATCTTTTTTCTGGTGATCCATCTAACCAGGGCATCATAATAAAACTAGAATTAACGGATACAATTATATGATTATGTATATGCTCTAAAAGAGGGCTATTATAGACTTCAAGCAAGCTAGTTCCTGCTCCTATAACAAAAGCAGTCTCATTTTTATGCTTACCTATAAAATCAGTGTACGATTTCATTACCAAGGTATTTTATCCTCATCATCCTCATCATCATCCTCATCATCATACTCTTCGTCTAGGTCATCAAAATCATCTAAATCTTCTTCATCTTCAAAAATAGTTTCTAGAGTCTTTTTGCAGAATAGACATTCTACCGTATCAGGAACAGATATATACTCTAGTTCTCTATCATCAGATGTATCATCATCATTATCATCATCATCATGACTTAGCATACTATTAATAGAATCTAAAATCTCTTGCTTTCTGTCAGGGTCAATCTCCTGTTGTATTGCACTAATAAAATTCTGAGTACCGCATTCTGGACATATCCACTCAAATGCCTGTATAAGACGAGCCTTCTCCATAAATAATTCCCTCTTTCTCGTTTTTCTTAACTAAACCTGATTCAAATAGAAATTGGCTAGGTCTAGCCGCTTTGTAATTGGACCCTCCTTTGGAGAAAAACTTTCTCCTCTTACAATAAGATGTAAATAAAGCCTTCTCTGCTCTAGTTACTCCTACATAAAATAATCTTCTTTCTTCCTCAATACCTTCTGTTGTTTTTGTTTCAATATCTTCTGATAAAGACATTCCGTGAGGCAATATACCGTGTTCAATTCCTACAATAAATACTATTGGGAATTCCTGTCCCTTAGACGCATGTAACGTCATAAGAGAGATTCTATTTCCATCCTTCTTCTTATCAGATGAAGTTATCAAAGATACCATCTGTAAATAATTTTGTATAGCCGTGTAGCCGTTATCTCCATCAGAAAACTCTCCTGCTGCTACAACCATACTTCTGACATTATCTATTCTATCTTGAAAATCTTCTTTATATTCCTTTTCCAAAAAATTAAAGTATTTTAATTTTGTAAGAACTTCATCAAGAGCAGTTGCGGCATTATGCCTATTTATATCTCCAATATCGAAAGAATCCTTAATTAAATCGTAAGCTGTTTTTAATTGTTGAGAATTAGATACCTTTAAATATCTATCAAATGCATCCATTATAGCAATAGAGTTTTCATCTGCTATATTTTCTACCTTACCAATTGTTACATTTCCAAGACCAGCAATAAAAGATGACATTCTCTCAAATGCTATACTATCTTTCGGATTCATTAAAAATTTAAGAATAGAAAGACAATCCTTAACTTCTCTTCTATCATAGAATGATCTGCCGCCTATAACAATATATTCCATTTTATTATTAGTTAAACTTCTCTCTATAGGTTCTGCCATACTATTCATGCGATACAATATAGCTATATCACTATAAGCCCATCCTCCCTCATTAACTAATCTATGGATATGCTTAGAAACCCATTCTGCTTCTTCCATCTGGTCTTGCAACCTAACACAAACTGGATGATTACCAGAATCGTTATCTGTCCTAAATTCCTTAGACATATGACTTTTGTTATGTCTTATAAGTTTATCAGCAATACTTATAATTTCTGGTGTTGATCTATAATTCAAAGACAATTCTAAAACCTTACAGTTATCATGTCTTGCTATAAAATCATGAATATTTTGATATCTAGCTCCTCTGAAACGATAAATAGAATTATGAGTAACTATATTATTTCCTATAAAATTATGATATCTTTGAATATCTAAATCATATACTTCGCAAGATTTTACATTTTTTTCAATTTTAACAATCTCATCTTCTATAATTTTTCCGTTATTGTAACAGAATACATTCATACCAACATGTAAATTACTTGCTGGCATAAATGGAAGTGATCTATTACTAAATCTAGCTTGTTCAATAAGATTTATATCCATTACTGATTTAACTTTATTATATTTATCTTTTATGTCTGCTAAATCAGAAGTAGATGATTCTATTCTCCAACCTTTACATGTTTTTGCTTTCCTGACATTTAAACCAGTAGATTTTAGAAGTAAAGCATCTGATTCATCAGATCCTGATATGGCATAATTATGCAACGGCATATGCCTACTGTCTCCGCACAGTGTTACAGAAAAATTACGCCTTCTATGTTTGCTTATAGCAATAGGAGTGTGATGCGGATATTCCCTATCTAATCCGAAGTCAATAAATAATTTCTCAACATTGCCTATTGTGTCTATATTTTTAAATAGTTTGTTAATATATTCCTGGTTATAAGCATTTTCTTTAAAAGAATGTTGTTTAAATGTCCAAGTCGGAATCCCATATGTTACTGAATATAAATGCTCAAAATAACGAGATTCTACTTCAGTATCTGCAACCTGAAGAATCCAAACCTTATCAGCGACTTCTCCGGAACATCTATTTATAAAACCCATTCTACCATGATTTGCTTTAGAATTAAAAGCCCTTGATATCCCAATTCGATAACCAAAACTGCCTTTGTACATAAGATATACAAAAAACTTAGCAGAAGTTTTAGATGTAAATCCTGCAAAATAAACATGTTCAGGTGTTGTTTCTAATACATGTCCCCATTCTGTAGTAACTTTTATTAATTTTGTAGTAACTTTTTTCTTATAAATATTAGATATCTTTGCGTTTTGAATTCCTGATCTGCCAGATGCTGCGCTAACATAATCTCCAACCTGTAAGTCTTCAACATTCTTATTTCCATTTGGTGTACAAATACTTGTTCCCTTAATCACACATTGGCTTAAATCTCCTACTCCAAGAATATTATTCCATTTTCCGGAAAATAAATTAAGCAATTCAAATTGAGCCTTATTCGTATCTTGAAATTCATCAACTTGTAAATATTTGAAAGCATCTTGAATTTTATCAAGCGTTGGCTTAGATTCTTTTAGCAACCTAATTGATTCAGATAGTAATCCTGAAAAATCTACACAATCAGATCTCCTAAGTCTATCAATATAGTCATCCGCCAGTCTTATAAAATCTTCTCTATTATTAAGAGAAACTTCCATATGTTCATGAGTTTGCATATTTTCTCTATAATTATTAACCGCTCTTACAATATTTAATATCTCATTTTTCTCTAAATCAAATCCTAACTGTCTTGAACATTTTAACATTAAATCTTTTTGATCGTTACTATCTA
>Ga0163144_10014269_pt1 | contig 16514 bp, 11 predicted proteins | sample OliLak19BULKMAT1_FD_123175 | JGI IMG/M metagenome (GOLD analysis project Ga0163144, IMG submission 123175) | Freshwater microbial mat bacterial communities from Lake Vanda, McMurdo Dry Valleys, Antarctica - Oligotrophic Lake LV.19.BULKMAT1 | ecosystem: Environmental > Aquatic > Freshwater >... | reverse complement strand
GCCTGGCCATTTAAGTCAACCTGGCGGAGACGATAGTAAGTAACACCTTTCGCTAAAGGAGCATTATCATCAAAACTGTAGGTAGTTCCAGACCCTGTTCCACCAATTACTTTTGAATCAAGAAAAGCAACTGTTTCATATTTACCTGTTCCTACACGGCGCTGAATTTCGAACCCGTCGTTATTTAATTCTGTAAGTGTTTCCCAAGTTAACGAAACTTTGTTGCTACGTTGAATGGCATTAAAATTTGCAAGGGTTACTGGCAAGGGCCCTTGCACAGGCAACCTTTGTAAAGCACCACAATTATTACCATTACATTGATTACTAGTGTAAGCCTGAGCAGTTAAATAATATTGTCCAGAAGTACTGCAAGAACTTATTGGGAATGTTCTTGTGTAATTGATTGTTGCATTTCCCTGATTGGCAAAGCACTCTGTAGCCAATAATGTTCCATTTGGACAATAGAACTTAACTAAGCTTGAAGCATTACCTTGTGGATAATCAATTGAAAAGGAATAAGTTACATTAGTGCTGGTAACAGTGGTAACAAAGGTTGTTGAAATTACTGAAGCGCATTGTGCATTACTTTTTGTAACTGCTACAGCAGTAAACATCAAAAACAAAACCGAAGAGAGTAAAAACTTTTTCATAAAAAAGGTTTAGAGGTAAAAAAATAGATTGGCGGTTCAAAGGACACCTTTTGAAAAAGTAATTCAATGGAGGATATAGTGATTATTGATTCTATTGCCAGAATTAACTTATGGACAATACTACCAGAAAAAAAAACTTAATTGGGAATTGGAGTGGTTCGGATGAACGGATTTTGACTGGGTTTCACGGATTATGGAGAGGTAAAAAGCAAAGATAGGATTGTTTTTTAAAAATCAAAAGAATTAATAAAATATTTTTAAAATCAATCATTTTGTGAGATTTCTTTCATGATTGCCTACTGATTCTATTAAAGATTGAATGTTTTTTATTCGTGCAATTTCTGCTGAGCCCATGATAAAGCCAATTCAAACTGTTCCTGAGGGCTAATGTCGGTATTATCCAGAATAATAGCATCCTCCGCTTTTTTTAAAGGGCTCACCATCCGGTGCGAATCAATATAATCTCTCGTTTCAAGATTGGCCATCACTTCTTCAATAAGGATATTAGGGTTTTTGGCATACATTTCTTTATATCTTCTTTCTACCCGTACTGCAATATCGGCCGTCATAAATATTTTTAATTCAGCATCGGGGAAAACAGTTGTGCCGATATCCCTTCCATCCATAATAATTCCGTTACCTGCACCCATTTTTCGCTGCTCACCTACAGCAAACTCTCTTACCTTTTCAATGGAAGAAACCTCGCTCACTTTTTCGGCTACAACCATATCTCTGATCACATATTCGATATTTTCGCCGTTCAGATAGATTTCTGTTTCCCCACTCATGTGGTTTGGTCTAAATTCAAGTGTAATATTTTTAAGGGCCACCTCTACTTCTTCTTCGCTGGTCCAATCAATATGATTTCGTAAAAAATATAATGTAATGGCCCTGTACATTGCACCACTGTCAATATAGACATACTCCAATTCTTTCGCCAATTGTTTAGCTAATGTGCTTTTCCCACAGCTCGACCATCCATCTATTGCTATTATGATTTTTCGCATATGCTAAAAAAAACAAAACTAAATTAAAAACCCCGCTTTAGGAGCGGGGTTTATTTTTGAAATTTAAAAAAGTTATGCTTCGGATGACTTTGCAGATTTCTTTGTTTTTTCATTAAAGATGAACTTGATCTTTTGGTTTTCTTTGTCAAGATCTGCTACCAGAATATCGCCTTCTTTAATATGCATATTTAATATCTCTTCTGCTAAAGGATCTTCAAGATACTTTTGAATAGCCCTGTGAAGTGGTCTTGCACCAAACTGTGCATCATATCCTTTTTCAGTAATAAACTCTTTTGCATCCTCTGTAAGTTCCATACTGAAGCCAAGGTTTTTCAATCTTACACTTACACCTTTCATTAATATATCAATGATCCGGAAGATGTGATCTTTAGAGAGTGCATTAAAGATCATTACATCATCAATCCTGTTAAGAAACTCGGGCGAAAAAGTTTTCTTCAATGCTTTTTCAATCACCGCCTTATTATTCTCTTCTGCATTTTGCATTCTTGTTGCCGTTGCAAAACCAACTCCTTCTCCAAAATCTTTTAACTGGCGTACACCAATATTAGAAGTCATGATGATGAGTGTATTCTTGAAATCAACTTTACGGCCTAAGCCATCAGTTAACTGCCCATCATCCAATACCTGCAGCAAAATATTGTAGATATCAGGATGTGCTTTTTCAATTTCATCAAGTAATACAACTGAATATGGTTTGCGGCGTACCCGTTCTGTTAACTGACCACCTTCTTCATAACCAACATAACCCGGAGGTGCTCCAATTAAACGGCTAACTGTAAATTTCTCCATGTACTCACTCATATCAACACGAATCAAAGCATCATCGCTATCAAACATATAACGGGCCAGGGCACGTGCCAATTCTGTTTTACCAACTCCTGTTGGACCGAGGAATATAAATGTGCCAATCGGTTTCTTGGGATCTTTCAATCCTACACGATTGCGTTGAATGGCTTTCACCACTTTACTAATAGCTTCTTCCTGTCCTATTACAGCACCTTGCAAATCTTCAGCCATACGGCGAAGCTTATCTGTTTCAGCCTGTACCATTCGTTTTACAGGAATGCCGGTCATCATGCTCACTACTTCGGCTATAGCTTCTTCATCTATGGGATATCTTTTGTGTTTACTTTCTTCTTCCCACTTTGCTTTTGCTTTCTCCAGTTCTTCTCCTAATCTCTTTTCTGTATCACGGAGGGAGGCAGCTTCTTCAAAGCGCTGGCTTTTGACAACTTTATTCTTTTCCTGTTTGATATCTTCTATCTTCTTTTCCAGGTCAAGAATTTCCTGCGGAACATTGATGTTCTTTAAATGAACCCTGGCTCCAACTTCATCCAGAACATCAATTGCCTTGTCGGGCAACAAGCGGTCGGTCATATAACGATCACTCAATTTTACACAGGCGTTGATGGCTTCATCATTATAAGCTACATTATGAAATTCTTCATACTTGGATTTAATATTTTGAAGAATCTGAATGGTTTCATCAATACTTGGAGGATCGATAATTACTTTTTGAAAACGACGATCTAATGCTCCATCTTTTTCAATGTACATTCGGTATTCATCTAAGGTTGATGCGCCAATACATTGCAATTCACCTCTTGATAATGCAGGTTTAAAAATATTGGAAGCATCCAATGAACCACTTGCACCACCGGCACCTACAATTGTATGTATCTCATCAATGAATAAAATCACATCCCTGTTTTTTTCCAACTCATTCATGATCGCTTTCATACGCTCTTCAAACTGTCCACGATATTTTGTGCCGGCAACCAATGCTGCCAGATCAAGCGAGACTACACGCTTGTCATACAATACACGGGAAACCTTGCGTTGCACAATACGCAATGCCAAACCTTCTACAATAGCAGTTTTGCCAACACCTGGCTCCCCAATTAAAATTGGATTATTCTTTTTACGTCTTGATAATATTTGTGATACACGCTCAATCTCCACTTCCCGTCCAACAATTGGATCGAGTGATCCGTTTTCGGCCAACCGTGTAATATCTCTTCCGAAATTATCAAGTACAGGCGTTTTACTTTTTGCTCCTGCAGGTTGCTTGGATCTTTGCTGAGAATATTTTGATTTTTCATCATCAAATTCCTCTTCACCGGGATCGTCATACTCGGCTCTTGGTTCGTTTGATTTTACCATACCTAGTTCATTTCTGAAAATATCGTAATCAATTTCAAACTGATTTAAAATTTGTGTTGCAATATTTTCCTTGTTCTTTAATATTGATAACATGAGGTGTTCAGTTTCAACCTGGGGGCTTTTTAGAGCTTTTGCTTCAAGTACCGTAACACGAATAACCTTCTCAGCCTGTTTGGTCAATGGCAGGCTATTAATATTGGCAATATTTTTTCCGGTTTTATCTTTTACTGCAAGTTCAATTTCCTTTCTTAATTCGTACAGATCGACGTTCAGATTTTTTAAAACTTTAATGGCAGTGTTTTCTCCTTCCCTGATCATCCCCAATACGAGATGTTCAGTTCCTATAAAATCATTTCCAAGCCTCAATGCTTCTTCCCTGCTGAACGAAATGATTTCCTTTACTTGTGTTGAAAAATTATGATCCATGGGGATATTCGGTTTTTACAATTATAACGAATAAATTTGACTGTAATTATCTATAAGTTACACACTATCTGTTAATAAAACTATGAATGTCAAAATTGATACCAAGCAGAAATTCCATGTCATTACCCCCATGGACAGCTCACTTACTGTAAATATGACAGAAGAATTCAGCCAATTGTTGCTTTCCTGTCTGAAAAAAGATATAAACAACGTAATTCTGAATCTGAAAGAAGTAGATACAATTGATGAACAGGTAGCAGATTGTATTATTATTTCCCAACAGTTGTTTTATGATCAACAATGCTCTTTTGTGATTTGTGAATTAAAACCTGAAGTGGAAAGCTTCTTTGATCAAAAAGATATGCTCGATCTCATTAATTACACAGCAACTGAAAGTGAAGCATGGGATATTGTGCAGATGGAGGAAATAGAAAGAGAATTGTTTGATGAAGAATGATTTTAAAAGATTAATGATTACACAAACTCAGTTAATTTTATCTTCACACAAACCTATATTCAATTTTTATACATGCTGGCTGTAACAATTCTTGGAAATAATTCTGCCATTCCCGCTTTTGGACGACACCCCACCTCACAGATCATTACTACCCAGGATGAATTACTGATGTTTGATTGTGGTGAAGGCACCCAGATACAGATTTTAAACTACCGGATAAAACGCAGCCGCATCAATCATATTTTTATTTCGCATTTACATGGTGATCATTATTTTGGTTTGATTGGCCTGCTTAACAGTTTCGCTTTATTGGGTCGTATTCAACCGCTGCATGTTTATGGCCCTGCTCCTTTACTGGAGATTCTCGAATTGCAATTCAAATATGCCAGTTCCACCCTCCCTTATGAGTTTACATTTCACCCTGTTGAGAAACCCGGCTTGCTGCTTGATGCTAAACATTATTCAGTTGAATGCTTTGAAACAAAACACAGGATTCAATGCTGGGGATTTGTTGTTAGGGAGAAAAGAAACATGAGAAAAATAAACATTGAGAAGATCAGGGCTTATGATATAAATTCATCGCATTTTATTAAATTACAGAATGGAGAAGATTTTTTAAGTCCGGAAGGAATGGTAATTAAAAATGAAATGCTTACCGATGAAAATACAAAAGCAAAGAGTTATGCTTTTTGTGCTGATACCATTTATGACGAAACAATGGTTGAACTAATCAAGAATATTGATCTGATTTATCACGAAAGTACCTACCCTGCTTTTTTTATTGAGAAAGCAGCAGAACGTTTTCATTCTACTACAAAACAGGCTGCCAGCATTGCATTAAAAGCCAACGTGCAGAAACTTTTAATTGGTCATTTTTCTGCAAAGTTTGAAAATATTGATTCGTTTGAACTGGAAGCAAAGGAAGTATTTGTAAATACCGAGATAGCGAAAGAAGGCACAACCTATCTCATTTGATTTGAAAAGATCCAATTATAAAATTGGGGCATTTCTCTGCGCCAGAAAGCTTCGTTGTGCTTTCCATTGCTTACTTGTTTAAAGAATAGTTTTTTATTCCCTTTAAGTTTTATTTGTTCATAAATCTTTTTCATATCTCCAACCATTTCTGCGCTTTCCATTTCGCCGCAAACAAAATAAATTGCGGAGTTGTTATTTTTTGAACTGTCAATTTTTTTCTTGAAATCAGGTGCAATCCAAAAAGCCGGAGAAAAAATGCCGGCCCCACCAAATACACCGGGATATTTCAACACAGCATATAAAGATATCAGCCCACCCATTGAACTTCCGGCAATTACAGTAGATTCTTTTAAAGGTTTTGTACGATATGTTTTATCAATAAATGGTTTTAACGTGTGCACCAAAAAATCAACATATGCATCTCCTTCGCCTTCTCCAAACCTTGATGGGTATGGATTATACTCGGTTAATCGTTTACTGTCGCCATGATCAATGCCAACAATAATACATTGTTTGCCGGGTCTTAGTGAATCCATCATTTCATCAACTCCCCATTCCCCAAATGAAGATGTTACCGCATCAAATAAATTCTGCCCGTCATTCATATACAACACAGGATATCTTTTTTTTGTAAATACATACTCATCAGGCAGGTAAACCCAGATGCGTCTTTTTCTATTTAGTTGGGGAATAAAAAATGATGTATCAATGATGAAAACATTCTTACTCCTGGTAGAAACAGGGGGCCTGCCCGGAAAATCATCAGCCCATGCATCTATGTTAATTGATATAACAGTATCAGAATTGATGCGGTTGATGCGATTACTAATGGATGAACCATTAACAGCCGCCTCAACCGTTAACCAGGTTCCCCTGGTAATTTTATATTCAATGATGCCTGGTTCAATTCCGGTAACGTTCACAAAGGATGTACCATCGGGCAACAACTGAAAAGCAAAAGCTTTTACACCTGCATTCCAACCATTAAAATTACCGGCAACATATAAACTGTCTGAAGAATGCTTAAAAGGCTTGTTTTTAATCTCAAACCTAACAGCGTGTTGTGCTGAAAGAATGTTGCAAATAAAAATTGCAGTATAGGTGAGGACAATCTTTCTTATCAATTGAAAAGAGATCTGCATTTTGATGGGTTAACCAACGGACATTAAGTTTCTTTGTAAATAATTTTTTACAGATTGATGTAACCCTTCAGATAATGACACTAAAGGCAAGCGAAGATTATTTTCAATTAAACCTAACTCTGTTAAGAATGCCTTTACACCTGCCGGGTTGTTTTCTGTAAATAACAATTCATAAGCCTCCAGCATCTGATCATTTATTTGCTTAGCAGTTACAAAATCACCTTTTAATGAAGATCGTACCATGTTACTGAATTGTTTCGGCAAACAATTGGCCGCAACACTTATCACACCTTCCATTCCACATGCAATTTGCGGCATGGCTAATGCATCATCGCCACTTACAACAAAAAAATCTGCAGGTTTATCTTTTAATATCTGCATACACTGAGCCATATCGCCACTTGCCTCTTTTATACCTGCAATGGTTGAAAAATCACGGGCAAGCCTCAACGTAGTTCCTGCAGAAATATTTCTGCCGGTACGTCCGGGAACATTGTAGAGAATAATTGGCAGCGGTGAAACTTCTGCTAATGCTTTATAATGCTGATAAATGCCTTCCTGAGAAGGTTTATTGTAATATGGACTGGCACTTAATATGGCCACTGCCTTATGTAGTGGAAATGTTTCGAGATCTTTTATGAGAGATAGTGTATTGTTTCCACCAATACCAACAACAACCGGAACCCTGTCATCAGTAACCTGATAAGTAAAAAGAATCAACTCCGTTTTTTCATCCTTACTCAGTGTTGGAGTTTCGCCGGTAGTGCCGAGGGTAACTATATACTCTGCACCATTGTCGATAATATAGTTAATCACCCGTTCCAATGCTATATAATCAATCTCCATATTTTTTTTAAATGGAGTTACTACTGCAACACCTGTTCCTCTTAATTGATCTCTTAGATTCATATACTTATACTTCAAATAAAAATTTTAATGTTATAATTCATCCCAAAAGCCCATTTTACTGTACCGTTCAATTCGCTGATTAATCCTATCAAGTGAATCAACTTTTTTCAATTCCTGTAAAATTGTGATCAGCTCCTTTTTTAAAAGTTGGGCCGCTTCATCATAATCCCAATGTGCTCCACCTGCTGGTTCAGGAACAATTCCATCCACGATGCCAAAGCCCTTCATATAATCAGGTGTTAATTTCAATTGCTCTGCAGCCACTTCTTTTTTTTCCCAGCTTCGCCATAAAATGGAACTGCAGCTTTCAGGTGAAATAACCGTGTACCATGTATTTTCCAGCATCAGCACTTTGTCTCCAACACCAATGCCTAATGCACCGCCGCTTGCTCCTTCACCTATTACAACACAAATGACCGGCACTTTCAACCGAATCATTTCATAAATATTTCTGGCTATTGCTTCACCCTGACCTCTTTCTTCTGCTTCCAGTCCGGGAAAAGCCCCTGGGGTATCTATGAGCGTAATAACAGGTTTATTAAACTTTTCAGCAAGTTTCATTAAACGCAACGCTTTCCGGTAGCCTTCCGGATTAGCCATACCAAAGTTGCGTAGCTGACGCATTTTTGTATTGATTCCCTTTTGCTGACCAATGATCATTACTGTTTCACCATTTAACATAGCAAAACCTCCAACCATTGCTTTATCATCCTTAACTCCTCTGTCGCCATATAGCTCAACAAAATTGGTACACATCTTTTCGATGTACTTTAATGTATAAGGTCTGTCGGGGTGGCGGCTCATTTGAACCTTTTGCCAGCTGTTGAGATGTTGGGTTATTTCAATTCGCTTTTCTAGAACACTTTGCTCCAACTGTTGAATGGTAACAGAATAATCAACCTTGGGATTTTTTTCAGCCATTTGCCTGATTTCTTTCAATTCATCCACTAACTCTTTAATGGGCTTTTCTATCTCAATAAACTGACGGTTTTCTAATGATGGCATAGTAAAATGTATGGGCAGTAAAATTAAGTGATTACTATAATAAAAACAGCCCCGATTCAGAACCGGGGCTGTAAGTAAGTATTTTCTTACTAAAACTAATTTATAGTTTTTTCAATTCAAGCTTATAAGTTCCATAAGTTGAACCCGGGCTCCCCGGTACATGGTGGTTCAAATTTAATATAATTGACCCTGTGCAGGCTAAAACAAAATTACCCGAACCTACTGTAGTAACAGCCACGGATGTTCCTCCATATTTTCCATAGGTTTGATTCGTAACGGTTGCAACTCCAGTCGTTGCATTAACATTAACTGTAAAAGGCACTGCGCTATTACCTCCATAAGCAGGGTTTGGATATACATTTTGCATTCCAAAACTTGTGGCAGTGGCATTTACAACAACATTATTAAGAATATCGCCAGGCGACCAATCATCCCATTCATCAGTAATTACCCTATAATTACCAGTCATCACAGCGGGAACAAAAGGACAAACAACCGATCCGCTAAAATTAAGAACTGCAAAATAAAAGCTACCCCCTGCCGGCACATCTGCATTAGTATTATTAATATTGAATTTTCTGCCATCACTGGTTATAACTTCTACGTAGAAGGTAAAAACGCTGCCAAGGCTAAAAGTAGTGCCATTTAATGGCAGCCCTAAAGCTGTTGCCATTTCCGGTGCTGTAATAATTATGTCAAAATAAGAAGTGTCAGTAGGGTTACGGTCATAGCTCTTAACCAACTTCCAGGCCGTTGGATTATTATTTTGCCCCTTTACAACATATACATTGACTTTTGAAATTGGACTACCCCAAGGCCTCACACGTCTGCCAATTTTGGAGGTTGCCAGGTTACCAAAGTCAATTGTATTGCCCAAATTACCATTGGAAACAAATGCGTTTGAGGTGGTATTAAATACATTGGACTCCCGCATATATGCACCAACGGTAAAAGCGCCGATAAACTCCTGTATATCGTTTTTTGTGGTTTTAGAGCAGCTTGCTACACTAAGTATCACAGCAAACAATACCGGGATGATGAATAATTTATTTTTCATTATTTAAACTTTTTTATTATTAAAAAACAATTGCCGACCCATTATCCCAGAACACTTTTATTGTATTATCAGGTTTTTGAACTGCATTCGTATTTAATGTAACATGATCTGCAGGGTAAAAAACACTTCTGATAAATGGTCCTGGTGCGGGGCTCAAGGTTGGTTGCATATTATAAGGCATCCCAGTTCTGCGATAATTATTATAAGCCTCAATACCGTTCCCAAAAAGAGCGATATGATATTCCTTCATTACAACGTTCAATTTTGTATCTGTTGTAGCTGCCAGATCGTAATTGTTTAATACTTCGTTTACATAGTTATCAATTTGACTGGAAGTAGGTACAAAAGCAGGGTTTGGAGTTAACCCTAAAGTGGCTGGAAAACCAAGTACTTTCGTAATTGATTGCCTTACGCCATTTTCAAGAAGCGTTCTTGCATTGCCGGTTAATCCTGTTTTTAATACCGCCTCAGCAAGCAGGAATTGTGTAAAAGAGGATAACCAAATTGGATAAATACCAGCTCCTTTGCCACCAGGGTTGATTGTTTGAGTTACCGTGCTGGTAGTTACACTTGCACCTGTATTTGCTGGTAAAGCATCAAAATCGCCCCCGGCAGGATAAGTTCCCCAAGCGGTACGAGACTGACCATCTGGCGGAATACCTGATGCATCAGCATGGTCACGTCCAAAATAACCATCATTAACCATGCAATAAGCCATTCCTACAGGATAGTGCCCCGGTGCAAGTTGACCTTGACAAGAGAGCGCTATTAAGGCAAATCCCCCTGCCTGACCATTTTTAGCATTTGACTGGCGGCGGAAATAATATCTTATGCGGGGATCAATCACAGTTTTTTCTCCTGCCATTTCCCAAGCCAGATAATTTGAAATATAGTTTCCCACTCCACCAGCAGCCCTGTAACTGGCATCATAATCGGGATGGCGTGAAGCTGGGTTTTCTAACTGTGTTCCAAAACGGAAAACAAAATCCTCGGCTGGCGTGTCAATTAGATCGCCTGCAGCAACTAAAGCTGCAATCTTGGCCCCAGCCGTAGCATCTGTAAGCCTGGTCGTCATATAAGCTTTAAGCTTTAATGTTTTAGCCAGTGTAACCCATTTAGTTATTGAAGCAGGGTTTGAACTTGCTCCATTATTATAATATAAATCTACAGCAACGGGTGAGCCTGCAGATTTTGCGAAATTTACAATTGCATCATCCAACAATTTGATACAGGCTGCATAAACATCAGCACCTTTGTCAACTTTTGGATTGATGACTGAGTTTTCTGGATTGGCAGCTTCTGTCCAGGGTATATCTCCAAAATAATCAACCATTGTTATGCCTGTATAAGCTTTTAAAACCTGGGCAATTGCAACATGATGCCATCTGCTTTGAGCTGTTGCCAGTGGCTCCATTGCATTTAGTTGGGTAAGAACTGAACGGTAAGCTAAAGTCCATGTACCATTAAACGATTCGGGGCGGTATCCTTGCAAATAGTTTGCGCCCCCAAAATTTCTTAATCGGGTTAACTGCATCCCTATATTGGAAGTGTTGTTAAATAAATCCTTAAAACTTAGCTGACCAGCATTGAGATATAAGTCCACATCTGCCTTATCCAGGGTTGGTACATTCGGGTTAGAAATCAGTTCGTCAAGCTTCTTTTTACACGAACCAGCAAGTAAAAGCAGTGCCGATAATGTGATTATTAATTTAAATTTTTTCATATTAAATGAGTTTATTTATTAGAAAGTAATCCTGAGACTGGCACCCATTCTTCTTGATGAAGGGCCTGTTAGTAACTCAAAGCCACGTGAAACACCACCTACACCCAATGTTGTTGTTTCAGGATCAAAATTGCTGTATTGAGGGAAGTTTGGAGCGTTGTACCAAAGGTTCTGACCTGATATAGTTAACGAAATTCCACCCAAAGGAGTCTTTCTCAAAACAGACTCAGGTAATGCATACGAAAGCGATACCTCACGTAAACGAATTACTGTAGCATCCCAAACTGCAAACTCATCGGGTCCCTGCAATTTATTACGGAAAAAAGCTCCTGTAGCAGTAATCTGAATATCATTAGTTGTTCCATCTTGCTTAACACCTGGGAGGATATAAGGAAGGTCACGATCGAACTCAGTATCCTTGGTTAAACCTCTGGCTAAAAGTATTAATGGTGTTACAGCGTACATATCGCCACCTCTGCTGTAATCCCATTGCATACGGAAGTTAAATCCTTTATAACTAAGGTTTGTAATTCCGCTTACTTGAAAATCAGGATTTACATCTCCTATAATACCCAGTCCTGGATTTTCCATATAGTTTCCATCACCATCTACAACCAATTGGTTGCCTTTAGAGGGATCTCTTTTTGCTGTACTACCGTAAATCATGCCAACTGGTTTATCTGGGAAAGCAAAAATTCCAAGATCAGTATAGCCGGCTAAAACAAGGTTTTCAATACCATCGGGGAAATCATAAGCCCTGTTCCTGTTTAAGGTAAAGACAGTGTTAATGTCCCAGGTTAAATTACTATTCCTGATGATGGTATAACCCAACCCTAATTCAATTCCTTTATTTTCTACAGTTGCGGCGTTAATACTCTGTACCGTAAAGCCTGAAGCAGGATCGAGACTACGGTCAAGAATTTGATCAGGATTTCTGCGACGATATAATGTTAAATCAACGTTTACCCGGTTATTAATTAAACGGGCTTCAACACCAACTTCAATTTCTTTAGACAATTCAGGTTTCAAATCTGGATTTGGCCTGCGAGAGCCCAATGTATTGGAGTTGACAATAGTAGCACCTTGTGTTACAAAACGGTTCGTTTGAATTCCAAGCGTTGCTCTTGTTTGATAAGCATCTCCAAAAGATGCGCTGGTAGAATAACCGGCACGCAACTTCAGGTAATTGATGATTTTGTTTGACTTGAGACTTTCAAATGCACTGGTAGGAATAAATGAACCACTTACGTTTGGATAAAATTTCGTTCTGTTTTCATTTTCAAATTTAGAAGACCAGTCATTTCTGCCTCCTACATTAAAATAAAAGAAATTTTTATAACTGACAGTGGTGAAAAGAAACCCGCCAAGCAACAATTGTTCTTCTTTAAAATCCATATCTCCGCCTCCTTCATTTGTTTTATTTTGAACTATGAAGTTGGAATGATCAAAAAGATCAAAAACCAATTGCTGAGAACTGAATAAACCAAATTGTTTGTAGTTATTACGGTAAGAATTTGCACCTAAATCAACGTTAAGGGCCCAGTCGTCGGTAAGAGTCTTATTATAGCTTGCAACAACTGTATTATCCCAAATGATTCTGTTTCCGGAAACGGCTCTGTAAAAACCAAGCGGAAATTCAGCTGCTCCTTTATTATGCTTATAATTTTGCTGCTCATTATAGCTGTCAAAACCAATTTTATACGTAATTGACAGGTTCTGCAATAATTCATATCGTAATTGAAGACTACCAAAAGCACGATTGGTAATTTGCTCTACCCTCGAATTTGCTGCTGTCCAACGTGGGTTGGTAATATCATCACCACCTCTGTAATAAACTGAAGCGCCTGTGGCCGGGTTTTGAAAAGGCCAGCCTGCCAGATCAGCAGAACGGGGAGTGTAGATTAGATCACCAAAAACGGAAACGCCGTTATCAGCTCCACTACCAAAACTACTGGCTGTTGGGGGTGTTTTAAAATCTGAAACAACATAATTCAATGAGCCATTTAAAGTAAATTTATTGGTAAGTTTAACATTTCCACCTATTCCAAAATTGTTTCTTACTACAGTATTACCAGGTGTAAACCCCTCATCATTAAGACGGCTATAGCTTGCGTTAAACGCTGCTCCCGCTCCGCCACCACTAATATTGATACCGGTATTACTTATTAACCCATTGCGGAAGAAATCTTTAACGTTGTTGGGGTAAGCCTGATAAGGAGTTAGTTGCCCTTTAAATTCAGGAAAAACTCCATTCAATCCTGGTCTGTCATAAGGGTGCTTTAATTGTAACGCAGGAGAAGTGAAAGGTACAGAACCCCAATTACTGAAGAAACCAAAACCAATTGATCTGTGAAATCCTCCGCCATATGTATTTTGATACTCTGGCAAGTTGGCTACTTGATTCACAAACAAAGACTGATTAACTGTTATTTCAGTCTTCTTTTTTGCACTCCGTTGAACAGCACCATTTTTTGTAGTAACTAAAACTACACCGTTACGACCAAGCGAGCCATAAAGGGTGGTTGCGCTTAACCCTTTCAATACACTGATACTTTCGATATTATTTGGATCGAGATCAAAGAACCTGCTACCTGTTTGGTTGCCTTGTGTAAAACCTTGTTGAGAGTTAGTTGAACCATCAAAAGGAACACCATCCACAATAAATAAAGGAGAGGATGAACCTGTTAACGAAGAAACTCCCCTAATTTGAATATTGGTACCAGAACCAGAAATTCCACTTGTGTTAAGGATATTTACACCTGGTGCTTTACCTTGTAACAAACGAATAGCGTCACCGTCAGGACGAAGTTCCAATTGCTTTTTATCAACTGTAGCAACTGCATAACCTAAGGCTTTCTTTTCACGTCTGATACCAGAAGCAGTTACAACCACCTCTGTAAGATTTGAATTGGCATTCGCCAGTTTAACATTAACAGTGCCACCGCTTGCGGCAGAAATTCTTACTGTTTCAAAACCAATGCTGGAAATTTCAAGTGATGCATTGCGACGAACACTGAATTTAAAAATACCGCTTGCATCTGTGGTTGTACCATTTTGGGTACCCCTTTCTGTAACAGAAGCATTAGCGACGGCATTACCATTTTCGTCCGTAACTTTTCCGGACACATCTACCGTCTGTGCAATTGCCAGCTGAAAACACAGCAACAGCATACCAGTCAGGATGGATAGCTTTTTTCTCATGTTGATTGTTTTAGTTAAAATTACTTTCTCAAATATAAGGGTTCTGATCTATTGACAAAAAATTGTTAAAACCAAAATTTTTACCCCAATCGTGATATGACAACGATAATTTAACATTTGCTGCACTGTCATGAAAGAAATCACATTAAAGTTTCCACAGGATTTGCACTTTTATTTCTGATCGCTTGTTTCCCTGTATTTCATCAAGCCCTGAGCCTAAACGATTGCTTCTTTTATTGATTAATTGGGACCACCTGCCCCAAACTGAGAGTTTTTTCGAAAGATCATAATTAATATTGAAATAGTAACGATATCCTATATCTGAAAAAGCAGGAATTGAAAATCCATATAATACATCATTCTCATACGCATAAATGCGGCTGTTAAAATCGTCGGTTTCAAAATATTGAAGACGCATATTGGCTGAAAAGGGTTTAAGCAATGGTTTGTAAAACACATCAAAAAAAGTGAGGAACCCCCTGCTCTCAAGAGGACCACCTAAATCATACCACATAGCATCTAAACGTTGCCGTAGTGTAATACTTGGGCTGATCTTATATTGAATTTGTGTTCTCCAGTTTTTTCGATTGACGGGAGAAACAAGAGCAGTTGGCAATTCGTTATCAGCAGTAAAATTCAATCCCTTACGCTCACTGCGGAATCTTGTGTAGATTTCAATTTGTTTATTGGGGCGATGTGTGAGCTGTACCAAATAATCCTGTCCGTTTGATGGGGCATCAACTCTATACCTTAAATAAGGAAACCGATAAAAATCAGCATATGCATCAAGTTTCCATTTAGAAGTTGGTTTAATGGAAACGCCTGCAAACAAACCTTTTTCATTTACAGGGAATGTTCCTTCGGTAAAAGCATTCCCGAAAATTGATTGATATCCGGGCTCCATATTGCGATATACAAATGATAAATCAATTTTAGGATCAGCACTGATCAGTAAACCACTCATGAACCCATAATATTGTTGGTTGTGGTTTGCTGCTTCGCCGAACCAATGCAGGTTTCGCCAGGTATAACTCCAGTCAACACTGATATTGGTTAGCCGCTTTCCACGAAATGCAAAATTGTTATATGGCTGATCATTTTTATTTAATGGCCGGTTGAATTGAAAATGAACTGCATTAACACCGATATGCACATTACCCTGATTGTAACTGAGATTAGAGCCATAGGAATTCATCTGTACGGCATTTCTGTCTGCTTGCTCATTACTTGTTCGATGCAGACCTGAAGTAAGCAAAGAAGAAAAATAATCTTCGGCCTGTAAGGTATCAATAACAATATTGCCGCTTACTTTACGAAAAGACGCAAAGGCAGTGAATTGAAAACTTTTCTTTTCAAGTGTTATTCCTGCTCCACGGTTGAAAAAATATTCACTGGTTGAATTAAATGGACGAAGGATAGAAGCTTGTCTTTTAATGTTGGTTACTTCAACACTTTTTTTGAACGCCAGCGATTGCCATTGAATCAACCCTTGCCCCATGTTCACAGTAAAATCACCAATTGCCAGATTTTTGATGATTCCTGTATTACGGATAAACAAATGAACAGAGTAAAAATCAAACCCATTTTTTTGTGCGCCTCTGAACCATTGTTCACCCGGATCTTTCTCTGCAGTGATTCCATATTGCAGCAAATTGCTGTAGGTATACTTATAACGAACTAAAAACCGTTCTCTCCCGCCGGGGTAAAAGCTTGTTGCAGCTGTATCATTTTTTCGGCGGAAGCCTTCAGCCTTTTCCAATACATAAGTTACTCTTGAT
>Ga0163144_10014268_pt1 | contig 16515 bp, 15 predicted proteins | sample OliLak19BULKMAT1_FD_123175 | JGI IMG/M metagenome (GOLD analysis project Ga0163144, IMG submission 123175) | Freshwater microbial mat bacterial communities from Lake Vanda, McMurdo Dry Valleys, Antarctica - Oligotrophic Lake LV.19.BULKMAT1 | ecosystem: Environmental > Aquatic > Freshwater >... | reverse complement strand
TGTGGCGTCAGAAAGCGCTTAAGCACTTCTGTGTCCTTGTAGTCGATGTACTTAATATTATGAGTGGAAAAAAAATCTGCTTGCATATAGCGGTTATTAATTTAATTGTTGGGATTCCCTGGATCGGCTCATTTCTTTGTCACTGCTTCCGGTCCTCCCTCACCAGCCTATAGGCTGGCTCGGTTCAGTCCTCAGCTGCTTCGCGAAATGATCTCAATCCAGAAAATCCGGTGATTGTCTATCCTAAAACGGGATATCTTCTGGATTAATGTCTTCACTGGGATACTCAATCGCATCTTCCTTTGGTGCTTTTGGAGCAGCTGCAGGTGCTGAAGTTGATTGGCTAGGAATTGATGATCGCTCGCCACCGCCTGCACCACCTCCCGTGCGAGGGCCAAACTGTACCGTCTCTGCAATAATTTCGGTGCGATACTTCTTCTGACCTTCCTGCTCCCAACTGCGAGTTTGGATTCTCCCCTCTACAAGAAGCGAGCTGCCCTTTTTCATGTACTGAGTAACAAGTTCTGCGACTTTGCCGAACGCCACAATATTGTGAAATTCTGGCTGATCCTCGTATCCTGAATCACGCTTGACGCGACGATTAGTGGCGAGTCCAAAAGAGGCAATCTGCGTTCCCGTGGGAAGCGATTTAAGTTCCGGATCCCTGGTCAGGTTGCCGAAGAGGAATACTTTGTTGAGATTCATACGCCAAGTATATGCTACTTAGTAACTGGATCAACATGAACAGATTCTGTTGGAGCGGGTACAGTAGAAACTTCTTCAGTTGAAGTAACAAGCTCCTCCACCGCGCTATCGATCTCTGCCTCAGAGAGCTTCTTATCACTTTCTTTTGCCATCTCCGGCTTGCGGATAGTCTCCCCTGCCAAATGTTCTGAAACGAACACTTTCTTTGAGAGCGTCGACTCGCGCACGGTGGAAACAACGATCGAACGAAGCACATTCGGGAGTGCAGCCACCTCCGCAGTTATTGTATTAATTACAGCTGCATCACACTCAAATTTTACCCAGCCAAAGTAGGCTGATGTAAATTCTTCTCGCTTGCCAGTAGCGGCTTTCGCCATACCGTAAGAAAGTTGGGTCATCCGCGGCATTTCTTCCGCAATGACCGAAGCACCGTTAGTTGAGAGGATCGATTTGACCTTCTCTACTTCGGCTGGGATGTCTCCCTCCGAGACTCTCGGGATGATGTGGAATCCCACTTCATACACCTTAGAATCCTGGGCCTCATGGACAGTACCTTCGGTTTTTTCCATGAGGGGCACTATAGCAGGGCTGAGAGCTCTAGGCAAACCAAACGCCAAATAAGGCCTAGTTATATAGAAATTGAGGGAAATGCCCGAGAGACGTTCAAGAGCACCTGCTTTCTCATTTCCTCATCAGAGATGCCTCGAAGTTTTGCGATAAATGCGAGCGTGTGTACAACATACGCAGGCTCATTACGCCTTCCACGGAGCGGGTTGGGAGTAGCATACGGTGCATCAGTTTCTGTAAGTATGCGGTCAGCGGGCACCATGCGTACAAGATCATTGTATTCAAAAGCAAACGTCACAACTCCAGAGAATGAAAGATAGCAGCCTAATTCGAGATACTGCTTAGCCTCGTCAATTGTTCCAGTAAAGAAGTGAATTATTGCTGGAACACCCGATTCTTTTAACATTGCAATCACATCTTCGTGTGCATCCCTGCAGTGGATCATCAAAGGCTTCCCTACTTCACGCGCGAGCACAATTTGCTTTTCAAACACTTCCCTTTGGCGCTTCTTATCTGCTTCCTCCTCTCCTTTTTTGAGGCGAAAATAATCAAGACCACACTCACCTATCGCAACAACTTTTGGATCCTCTACCATATGCCGATATATCGGCATATCAAACTTTTCTGTGTGATTGTCAGCAGGATGTTGGCCCACAGTCGCCCAAATATTTTCTTGTTTGTTTGCAAACTCCACGCCTCTCTTTGAAGATTCAAGATCGACACCCACGGTAATCGCCCCGACACTTCCCTCTTTCATGCGAAACAACACCTCATCGATATCTGCATCGAATTCTTTAAAATGGATATGCGTATGCGCGTCGAAATACTTCAAGTCGGACATTACTCTTTTCTAGGAAATAGATTTTCAGGTTTTTTATTTTCCCTCACTGCCGCTTTAATCAGCTCACTTGTTTTTGGCATTATTGAGTACAGCGTACAACCGATCAAATAGACCTCGCGAACCAATTCTTCAATTATTCTTTTACCTGCAACCTCATCAGTTTTGATGAGCGCAAAAGGTTTCTCCACAGCAATTCGTTCATCAAGAGCGCCGATTCGCTTCCAGATCATTTCACATGCTTCGTTTACCTTATATGCGTTCATTGCATTAAGAAATTCTTGTGGGAGTGTATTTATTTCTGTAACCACTGTGTCGTTTAGATGCGCTTGTGCCATCGTCATCACGCGAGATACCACATTACCCAATCCGTTTGCAAGATTGCCGTTATACGCTTCTTTAAATCCTTCGCGCGTAATATCTCCATCTTCAAAAGGAGACACGTGGCGCGCAAGGTAGTAACGCACAGCCTCGGCACCGTATTCATTAATCAGTTCCTCTGGATCAATCACATTACCAAGCGTCTTGCTCATCTTCTTACCCCCTGAGGTTATAAACCCATGCACCAAAAGGGTTTTTGGGAGTGGTATCCCCGCGGAAAGCAGCATGCCTGGCCAAATTGCAGCATGAAAACGAAGAATATCTTTGCCTATCACATGCACATCAGTGGGCCAGAATTTTGTGTAAAGCTCATCATCGCGTCCGTAGCCTAGCGCAGTGATATAGTTTGCAAGCGCGTCGCACCATACGTACATCACCTGCGAATCGTCTCCTGGTACAGGAATTCCTAAGCCATCTGGCCAATCTGACTTTCGTGGGCGAGAAAAACTCACGTCTTCAAGCCCAGTGCGCAGGAATGAGAGAATTTCATTTTTTCTTGATTGCGGTATTACATGCAACTCATCACTTTCAATTTTTTCTATAATTGTATCTCCGTAGCGCGAGAGTTTGAAGAAATAGTTTTCTTCCTTTAGAAACTCTGGCTTTGTTCCATGATCAGGACACAGACCGTCAGTCAAATCTTTCTCAGTAACAAACGCTTCGTGTCCGACACAGTAGAGCCCTTCGTACTCTTTTTTATAAATATCACCGGCTTCAACAAGCTTTTTCCAAAGTGCTTGAGCCCCTGGCCAGTGCGCCTCCCTGTTGGTTGTTCTGATAAATTGATCGATGGAAATATCTAAAGATGCGTACAGCGACTTAAAGTTCTCTACAATCAAATCGAGAAACAAAAGAGGCTCCTTCCCTTCACGGCGGGCTGCATCAATCATTTTTTGTGTATTCTCATCAGAACCGGAAAGAAAATACACATCCTCATGTAGTAATCGATGATAGCGCGCAAGGATGTCGCTTAAAGTCGTAGTGTACGCATGCCCCATGTGGAGCTTGGAGTTTGGGTAAAAAATCGGCGTTGTAATATAAAACTTTTTCATCAGGACAGTTTATGCTTAAGCTTTCATGCGGGCAAGTTCACGCTCTTTTCTTTTTTGAATGTCATTTACAAATTCCTGGAGCGCCGCTGCAATTGGTACGGAAAGCAAAACGCCAAGAAATCCTGCAAGCTTTGCCCCGATGAGGAGTGCGAGTATCACCAAAAGCGGCGGCACGCCCACAATCTTCTTTACAACAAGCGGATAAAACAGATTGCTCTCAAAGAGCTGTACAAGCACATATATGCCCGTCACCACTATTGCAGAGCCGAAGCCGCCGCTTGTGTAGGCAACGGCAATTGCAGGTAGGGCTGCAAGAAATTGTCCGAACACTGGAATCAGTTCAAAGACTGCAGCGATTATCGCAAGCAGAAGTGCGTATGGGATGCCAAAGATGGTCAAGAGCAGATAGAGCATTACGCCCACCAATACGCCAAGCAACACTTGGCCTTGCATCCACTTTCCGATTTTGTCCTGGGAGCGCTTCCAAAGAGAGAGTACATACTCTTCATGCTCGACGGGAGTCACAATGCGCAAAAAGTCATCGACACCTGTTTCTTGCACCGCAAAGTAGAAGGAGAAAACGATTATCAAAAAGAAACTGGCAATCCCTCCGAAAAACGCATTGACTGTCGTAAATACGCTGCCAGAGAGCGATGTAAAAGTGCCTTGAAGCGATTGGATTATCTGCTGGGGTCCCAAGTTTGCGAACTGTGTACCAAAGAAACTGTTGCTTGAAAAAAAGGATGTAAATTGAATTGAATCAAATATTCTTGGTGCGTTCGCCAAAAAAGTTGCTGCGTCATCAAGTATCGGAGGGAGGAAAAAGACGCCGATAACTGAGAGGAACGCGAAAATCAACAGATACACGAGCAATACAGAAATGATCCGCCCAATTTTGTAGCGCATAAAAAATCGCACCGCAGGCTCAATGGAGGAAGCAAGAACAATTGCAGTAATCACAATCAGCACCAGATCATGCAAATAAAAGAGAAGCACGACCAGTCCTACGAAAAGCATAACGGTTACGACGCTCCTTGGTGTGATAGTAATTGAGACGTCGTTTCTCATGCCCCAAGTGTACTACGCCCTGAGCGCAGTGCGAATTGTCGGTACAAGATCGTCTATTTTGACTCGAGTCTGCCCGCCTGAATCCCGGTCTCGCAGCGTCACGGTGTCTGTAAACTCCTCCCCTTTCTCACCCAACGTATCGAAATCGATCGTAATGCAAAACGGAGTACCTATCTCGTCCTGTCTTCGGTATCGCTTGCCGATATTGCCATTATCATCGAAGGTTATCTGAGGAATCTCTTTTTTGAGCGCCGCATACACTTCTCTCGCTTTTGCAACAAGTTCCGGTTTGTTTTTTAGAAGCGGAAACACCGCAACCTTAATGGGAGCTAGGTGTGGCGGAAATTTCAGGTACACCCGACCCTCACCTCCAAGCTCGTCCTCTGTGTATGCCTTCGCTAACACCGCGAGCATATGGCGACCAAGCCCAAACGTAGGCTCGAGTACATGCGGGACAATTTTCTGATTCGTCGTTTGGTCAAGGTATGAGAGATCAACTCCGGAATGTTCGATATGATTCTTGAGATCAAAATCAGTTCTGTATGCCAATCCCCCAATCTCATCAAACTTGTGAGGATACTTAAAGTGAAAATCTACTGTGCGCTTGCTGTAGTGCGCGCGTTCCCCGTCTGAGATTTCAATTTCTTTAATATCTCCCTCGTCAAATCCCAAAAGCCGAAACCATGCGTGCGTCTGCCCCAACCAATACTCAAATTGTTTGTTCCATTCTTTTTCTTCAATAAAATATTCAAGCTCCATAATCTCAAGCTCTCGCACGCGGAAGAGAAAATCACGGGGAGCAATTTCGTTTCTAAAATTTCTTCCGATCTGCGCAATGCCAAATGGCAATTTCGGATGATATGAATCAATAATATTTTTAAAATTGACAAACATTCCTTGCGCACTCTCGGGGCGCATATAGACCGTCGTATCATTACCATCAACAGATCCAACCGATGTCTTAAACATCATATTAAATTGCTGTGGTGCTGAAAGCTCATTGCCATCAGGGCTTTTTATATTCTTTTCTTTGAAAGCCTCCCCAAACTGCTCGAGACTCATGCCCGTGGGATCGACGCCAACTTCTTCAAGTAAGTGATCCGCGCGGTAGCGCTTTTTTGTTTTTAGATCTGTTACGAGCGGATCGTTAAATCCTCCCACATGGCCGCTTGCCTCCCATACTTTAGGATTCATTAAAATAGCGGTATCAATGCCGTACATATCTTCGCGAGAATCAACAAAGTGCCTCCACCAAAGATTTTCGATATTTTTCTTAAGCGCGACCCCAAGCGGGCCGTAATCCCAAGTACCCGCCAATCCTCCATAAATTTCGGAGCCTTGAAAAACAAAGCCTCTTCGCTTACAAAGCGCAATAATTTTCTCCATCAATGTACTCTCGCTACTCATGTTTTATTTTGGTGCGACTGTTTCCATTCCCGGACTATATCCAGGCTCGCTCGCTACAATTCTGGTACTCGCCCCTTCCGCATCTGCATTGATGTGCGCACCGGTAAAACGATCATCCCCGCTTATAACAAGCCTGCCGGTGAGCGATGGCACAGTGCCCACTTGCGTAATACTTGGCGTAAAGCCCAATTGAAAGGTTACGGCGCGTGCGGTGGTGCTGAATCCTGTTCCCGCCTTAATGTCGCCGAGCGCCCAGGTAACTGTATTGCTCTTTGCATCGTACGAAACTCGCTCTGTGCCCGGTGTCGAATTGCCGATGTAGCGGATATAGGAAGGCAGTGTTGCTGATGCCTTGCCATTTGAAATCGTATTCGATGGATTTTGAATTGTCCACGTTACGCTATACGTAGTCTCTTGATCAACTTTTGGCGGCATAGGTCCGGTATTAATTTGCGAGCCGCTAAAGTGCCTGACATCTGTTTTAGCGGAGAGTGCGGACCCGACGCGAACAATGCGGCTATAGGCGGCGTTGATCGTATCTGGAACATTGCTGTCACTTGTTCCTGTTCTCTTCGCTCCAACTGAGACAGAGATTGCGATTTCTGGATTGGTGACCGCGGCGGATCCGGAACTGACCATCGGCGTAAAGGTAAACTCTACTTCCCCGCTCTCACCCGGTGCGACTCTCGCAAACGAGGAATCATCATCTTTACTCCACACGATTGTTGAATCAAGACTTCGATAAAATCCGCGCTGGGCAATTACGGTCGCCTTATCAAGAGCAGGGCCAGAGAGTACTGCAGAAATCTGGAGATCACTCACTTCGGTTGTGAGATTATTTTTCCAAGTGATGGTTCCTTTCACAATATCTCCCGGCTTAACGTTAACCGTTTTCGTCGACTCTCCGTTTATGGAAAGCGAGGACGTGATGAACGGACGCTGGAGAGAGACAGAGTGCGGCAGCATGAGGTACGGAACTTTAATATGAGCTTCGGTTTGATCGTCTTCGCTACCGCCAAGGAATCTAAATACACGCTCGTCATTGTCCTGACCTTCAAGAACTCCTTGAATTGTAACTACCTTTTCTTCCCCAGGTTTGAGATCTCCCAGTCGCCAAAGAGAATCTCCTACCGATGTTTCTGGCGAGGTATTGATGACTTGGAATCCAAACGGGTATTGCGCTTCAAATGCAAGATTTTTAATCGGTGCCTGAGCGTTTGAGCGGATGCGCGCCGTAAATTGCACCGGCTGGCCTGATACCGCTTGATCGGGACCTTCGATTGAAATACCGATTGGCGAGGCTCCGATTAATACATCGAGTCCACCCTCTTTAGTAAAGATTGCATTGCTTCCCGCAACGCGGTACTCAATTGATACGCCAATATGTTTTGTTGATCCTTCCTCTCCAAAAAGGACCGGACGAACGGTTTGTTTCGTGCGGCTACCGGACTCAATTGTTCCCAAAGAAATGCGCTCGCGTGCAAGCGGAACTTTTACATCTTGCGAGTTGCGTGTCCCGTCCGGATATTCAACAACAAGATCAACAAGTTCAAGCGATGCTGAGTTTCTATTTTCAATAATAATATCAAACGAAGATTCTTTGCCGCCATCTACCATCGAAGGACCCAGGACACTAAGTGTGATCTTGGACGAGGAAACAACATTGCCACCATACAAAAAGCTGTACACCGCGTATCCTACAGCGCTCACAAAAAAGAGGAGTGCTGCCAAAAAGATTGGCAGAAGAAAGCTGCGTTTGGAGGGAGATCTTTTTGCGTTTGGTTCAGCAAGAGTTGCGGGGGTGGGGGGAGGCGCAATCCACCCATGCGGCTTCTCCATATCCTCCTTGGGTCCTGCTTGTCTTTGTTTTGTCTCTGTTTTGATCGTACGTGAGTAGAGCCGGTCTTCAAGACGCTCTATCGCATCCCTGTCTTTATCCATATCAAGAGAGTATACCAGAGGCAGTCTGTGATTTTTTAGGTCAAAATTCCTCTAGATACAACCTTTATAGTCCGCTGAGCGCGAGAACGCGGTTTATTGTGCGTACCGCCTGAGGACGAAGTGCTCTAATTTCTTCAATTCTATCTGTGGTGAGCGGCTGGTCCGCAAATTTTGCAAGCGCTGCGTCCTCAGGCAAGTAGCCCAGGCGAGAGAGTATCGAAATCACCATCAAGCACTCTGCATCAGCGATGTCATCGCTTTGTGCTTCTGAAATAAATGCAAATCCATCTTTTACCACAGCGAATAATTCTGGATCACCCGCCTCTCCGGGCAACAAGCGAAGCAGTAACCTCGCTATCAATCCAACCGCTCTGCGCGCTTCATCCAAATTAAAATTAAGCAGAACGCTATGCGCTTCTGCGCCGATTAAACGATTAGCGCCCGCACCGCGCACAAAGGTAAACCGTCCAAGGGTCATAGGTTCCAGTGCGTAACGCAACTTTCCTTCCGACCTGCGCGCGCTTTGCGCGCGCAGGCGCATCAACCCATAATCACGGGTCAAGATAAGCGAATTGGTGCTTGCCTCGCCAAGCGCCTGTTTTGTTAAAACAATACCGTCTGAAGTGTAGATTTTTCCTGCCATAGTATTTTTACTCCTTTGAGAGAATGAGCTTCAAAGGAAACCCAAGATCTTTGTGTACTTCAACATCCTGCGGCGCGTCCACAAGCGTAATATCTTTTAGTCCCGTTTCTTTTATGAGCAAGTCTTCGACGCTTTGTACAAAGTGCTTTCCTTCGTCATTCGTCTGAATTGTAAGCATTGGTCTGTCAGACACAACAAATCCTTCTTCCTTTCGAAGACCTTGAATCAAGCGGCCCAGATCACGCCTCATTCCTTCTGCTTTAAGTTCCTCAGTGAGATGTAGGTCAAGTTCGAGCCCCTCTCCATTCTCTTCGCACACCACTTCTTTTACATTCACTTCCTGCGCTATAAGCGTTGTGTACTCGCCTGCAGTAAGTTTTGTGCCTCGCACGGTGAGGCGCGAGAGCGGCTGGCGAACTTTAATATTATTTTTTGCACGCGCCTCTAGAGCCTCAGTTACAATGCGACGCACCTCGTGCATATAAGCGAGCACTTCTTTTCCATTTGCTTCAAGCGAATGCGAGGGCCAGTGCGCCAAATGAACACTGATGGGATCAGAATCTGACTTTAAAGAACGATAGAGGTACTCTGCGTAAAACGGCATTACTGGGGCCATTATTTTTGCAAGTTCAAGTAACACTATGCGCAACGTCTCGCGCGCAGCATGTGCATCCGTTACATCATCTCCCTTAAAACGATCTCTTGAACGACGCAGATACCAAGTTGAGAGATCATCGATAAACCCACCAAGCGGGCGCACAGCGACGTCGAGCTCATATTTTTCAAAACCTGAAGTCACTTCTTGCGTAAGCTCAGCTAGGCGTGTACGTATCCAGATATCAAGAACATTCACGCTTTCAGATTTCTCCGCAGAAGAACTTGTGTCATATAGCGATAAAAACGAGCGCACATTCTCAAGTCGCATCAATAATTTTTTAACAACTTCATCCACTCCGCGCGTAGAGAAATTTAAATCCTCTCCTCTCACAAGAGGAGAGGCGAGCATGTAGTAGCGAAGCGCGTCCGCACCAAACTGCGAGATGAGATCCATTGGATCTGGATAGTTCTTCAGCTTCTTGCTCATCTTTCGCCCATCTTCTGCAAGAACTAGTCCTGTTGTAATGACGTGCTTATATGAGGAGCGATTAAAGAGCGCCACACCAAGTACGATCATTGAGTAAAACCATCCACGTGTCTGGTCCACGGCCTCTGCAATAAAATCAGCTGGATATCCTTTTGCGCCAAAACCAAATAATCGCTTCGGGTTAAAGCGATCTTTGTTGAAAGGATAATGATTCTGCGCGTACGGCATAGAGCCTGATTCAAACCAGCAGTCAAACACTTCTGGCACGCGCTTCCATACACCGTTGATTGGATCCCCCCAGGTCACCTCATCGATATATGGGCGATGCAGATCGATATCAAAATTTGAATTATGTGGGAACGGCACAAACGGCAGCGCCTCTGGGGCACTGGTATGCGGCAGTTTTTCTTTTTGACGATTGATTTTAATTTGGGAGAGCGGCACGCGATTCGCGATCTCTCGCATAAGCCACAGCGGAGAGGCGTGCGTGACAATCAGAATATTTTTCCCTTTATATCTGCGCTCAATATCAAAAAGAAACTCCCCTACTCGCTTATGAATAGAGTTATAGTCTTCGACACCCGCAGGCATACGATCGAATTTATCTGCAATCGAAGTAAAGAGCACTTCCCACTCTTTAATCGGCATACCGCTTTTCTCTCCAAACCCGACTTCGCGCAAACGCTCATCATGCATGAGCGCAGAATCTGGCAGCCCAAGCTCTGTTAGCACAATTTGCGCAGTCTCTTTGGCGCGAAGAATTGGCGAGACAACGATCAAATTAATCTCTTCTTTTTTAAGCGATTCAACAGCGGCACGCACTTGCTCTTTCCCCTTTTGAGTCAGGCGATTATCAGTCATTGTACCTGCATCGATAAATTGTTCAGCGTTTGACTTGGCCTCGCCATGGCGCATCACAATGTAGCGATTGCCAGATCGCTTGGTATTTGAAAGCAGTTCTTCAATCGATCCAATAACTTTCACCTTACCTGTCTTATCATTGCGCCATACCGGAAGCGGTGCGCCCCAATAGCGCGAGCGCGAGATTGCCCAATCGGGGGCAGTTTCAAGAAGATTGTTAAATCGACCAGTACCAATATGATCTGGAACCCATCCCACTTTTTTATTTTCTTCAACTAGTTTCTGCTTGATTGAAGATACTTTTACAAACCACGAAGACGCAGCGTAGTTAAGAAGCGGCGTATCACAGCGCCAGCAGTGCGGATAGCTGTGCACGATTGTTTCTTGTTTATACAAGCGATTCGAAGCAATCAACGCTTCAATTATTTTCTTATCTGCATCCAGGTGGTGCCCCTTGGGCTTAACCTGCATGTCTGCAAAGCCTTCAACTTCGTATCCAAAGCGTCCGTTCTCGTTTACGTGATGAATCAAAGGAATCCCCTCTTTTTCTGCCAGCTCCTGATCAATTGCTCCATATGAGGGAGCTAGGTGCACTGCGCCAGTTCCGTCGGAAAGCGAGACGTACGCCGCGTGATAAATCTTCCAGGCTTTATTTTTTCCTTTAAAATCTTTCTTGGTGTAAAACGGAAATGGCGGCGTGTATTTTTTGCCTACTAATTCTTTACCCGGGAATTCTGAAACAATGGTGTATGGATCTGTGATTACTCCGAGTCGCTCTTTCGCAAGAATCAAAAACTCTCCATGTACCTCAATCTTTACGTAGGTTGCGTCTTTATTGATCGCAGCGGCTGCGTTTCCAGGCAGAGTCCAAGGGGTCGTAGTCCATACTAAAAGCGATGTCTTATCTTGTCCTTCTAGTGGAAGTTTTACGTAGACCGCAATATCTTCAATATCTTTATACCCCTGTGCAACTTCGAAGTTTGAAAGCGTGGTGCCACAACGAGGGCACAGAAGCATGCCCTTAAAGCCCTCATATATAAGAGAGCGTGAGTGGAGATTCTTAAACGCCCACCACACCGACTCGGTATACGTGGTATCCATCGTTTTATAGTCATTCTCCATATCAACAAAGCGCCCCAAGCGTGGGATGATTTTCTTCCAATCGTCTGCATAGCGAAGCACCGCGCCGCGCGCTGTTTCGTTAAACTTCGCAATGCCAAGCTCTTCGATTTCTCGTTTTGTTTTGATGCCAAGCTCCGCTTCGATCTGATTCTCAAGCGGCAACCCGTGGCAGTCCCAGCCCCAACGACGCTCGACTCTATACCCCTGCATCGTGCGATAGCGCGGGATGATGTCTTTGATTGTTGATTGGAGAAGATGCCCGAAGTGGGGCAAGCCTGTCGCAAAAGGAGGGCCATCGTAAAATACAAAATCGCCCTTTGGTGCAGGCTTGTTGACCGATTGTTCAAAAATCTTTTCTTTGTTCCAAAAGGCGAGAATCTCTTCTTCTCGCTTGGCAATTATTGATTTCTCAATTACAGGAGTTGACTCTGTAGGTGTATGTTGGGAGAAATCAGCCCCCTTCTTATGTTGCATGTGGACTTACTATAGCAAAAGGTTAGTGATTAGCGTATAGCCACTAGAGTCTAGGAAAACGGTTGTGTATTGTCTCACCACTACACAACTTAGTAAGCTCATTCGCGAGCTTCCTCGTATTTCCATGTGAAAGAATCCCCAAATACGATGGTACGGTCGGACTCTTTTCTTCAAGCCCCTTCACTCGCTTCAGCATCCTACGCTTAGTGCTAGTCCTCAGTACTAGATGATCAGGAAAATGAACCCAGCCCAGGAAATCAACACCCGAGACATACGTTGTTATTGAAACTTTTTTGGGATGCAGAACAAGCTTAAGGCGTTCTTTAAGAAATATACCGATATATCGGCATATTGACTCCAATATTTCTTTATCGCGTGAAAGAAATACAAAATCATCCGTATAGCGGACATAGTATTTCGCTTTGAGTGTATGCTTCACGTACTGATCGAACTCATTCATGTAGATATTTACTAAAAGCTGCGATGTGAGATTGCCGAGTGGAAGGCCCGGTGTGCATTCTGATATTCTTGAGAATTTGAGAATGTCTGCACCAAGGACAGTTGGCGTGGGTGCGTTTGAAGAAAAGCTTCCTACCACTTGTGCAAGAAGCCAGAGAATATCTTGATCTGTGATGCTCCTCTTCAAGATATGGAAGAGAATGTTGTGGTCTACGGAGGCAAAGAATTTGCGGATATCGCACTTAAGTATCCAGGCAGTGCGTGTGTGGTTGCGCGATACCTTGCGGGCAAAGATGCGGAAGCGATTTATTGCTCTGTGTGTTCCCTTATCTGTGCGGCACGAGTATGAGTCTGCAATAAACCGCTTATCAAAGTATGGGTACAGCATGCGATAGAGCGCGTGGTGGAGGAGTCTGTCCCGCACGGAAGCTTTATGGATGTCTCTTGGTTTCGGGTCGCTTATTCTAAAGTGATGGTATGGGCCGTGGGTGAAGGTTTTGTTCTTGAGGTCATGGTGAAGAGTGAGAATGTTGTGCATTAAATCAACTTGAAACTCCTGTACATCCTGTTTGTTCCTCTTTCCTCGTAGAAATTCCTGCCAAGCTAAAAGCAAGTTCTCTACAGAAATGATATCGTCATAGGTATGAGAGAACAGAACTTTGGGGCGACGCCCCCCCCCTCGATTGTTGCCGGTTTTGGAGCGAATCAAACAGGCCTATCTGCTCTGGCATGAGTATCATTCTACTCTGCCCAAACTCCATCGCTACACACTGGGAGAAAGAATAGATACGTTGTTTATAGAAATAATGGAAGCGGTCTCCGGTGCGGCATTTTTGTCACGAGAGAAGAAAATTCCTTTTGTAGGTGTGGCGATACGGAAACTAAACACGCTTACATTGCTACTGCTTATTTTGTGGGAATCAAAATCACTGCGGGACAAAAAATACATTGCGCTTTCCATACAGATGGATGAAATCGGGAAAATGCTCGGCGGATGGAACGGACAGTTGCAAAGACAAAACTCCTCCCAGAGGGAGGAGGAATGAAGAAAGTTGCTGAGACGGAAGACGATCTCGTTGTCCAAGTTCCACTCGTTGCCGGGAGTAACCCAATTCGTGTTGAGCCATGACTTACCGTCATCACTGCGATTGACGTTGAAGACGTTCGGGTTGCCGAGGGAGTCCGTCTGTGCGAAGCATCGTCTATTCCACCACCCATAGAATATTCTCCGGGCTGTATCTAATGTGGCATCATAATGCCGTGATGCTACGCACCAAGTATCTTCAATTTTTTGAAGTTTCTACATGCACCACGCTCTCTTCAACCGCGGTCAAAGAAACTCCGGGCGCATGGATACTGGATTCGGCAGCAGACAATCCCTGTCGTCCACATACTCGCCTACTACCAATTGCAATAGTACCAAATAAAGTCGGCTCGCATCTTGCGATGCGAGCCGAGAGTTAAGGGACCAAGGGTTAGTGCTAAACCCTTAAGTCTTAATCATTTATTTGCTGAGACGGAAGACGAGCTCGCGGCCCAAGCGCCACTCGAGGCCGGGAGCAACCCAAGACGTGAGGAGCCATGACTCACCGCCATCACTGCGATAGACGTCGAAGACGTACGGGAAGCCGAGGGAGACCGCAATCTGCTCCATGGCGGTCCAGAAGTAATCCCCCTTCGGTTGATCCTTCAGCGAAAGGCGGATGGCCGGCCCGTCGCAAGGTTCGCACAGGTCGTGACCGAGCTCTTTGATGCGGGCCCAGACCTGCTTTGTTGTCGGCAGTTTCTTCGAATCGGTGAACCCCAGATCGCGGACCGTTGCGCGGGCGAACTTGATCGTCTGCATCTGCCCAGGCTTCCATGCGGGTTTGGACATGAAGTCCTTTGCCCAATCTGAGACGAACATGTTGCACGCCTCGAACTCCGTGAGAAGTTCCTCCTTAGATTTGCCGCCGACTTCGCACTGAAGGTAGACGAGGAAGTCTTTCGGATGGACGGAAACGGGTGCCGAAACAGACGGGCAACCGGCACGCAAGAACATCGCGAGGTTATCGCGTGCTGTCTTATCGTTGACCGGTAGTGTGAGCTCCTGCGAGCTAACACCGGTCTTCTCCATCACGCGAAAAAACTTTGCGGCGAGGTCGAGGTTATCGCTGATTACGCCGAGGGGTGCGATGTTAGACATCGGATGCCTCCAAGTTTAAATGAGCTGTCCTGGAGTACGGGAATCCGTATCCATCAGCTAAAGTTAATTGTACTCCTGAAATATGACTTTGTCAACTAAAGTTCACGTGGGTTTGGGAACTAGAAGACGGGTGCCGTATTCGGAAAATTCTTCTTTCTTTACGAATACCTACATCTCCTCGGGCGCTTTGATGCCCAAAAGATAGAGGCCATTTTTGAGTGTTTGACGAGTTGCATCTACCAGTGCTAATTTGTATGCCGCCTCAGGTGTGCCATCAAGAACTTTCGTAGATGTGTACCAACTATTGAACGCGGAGGAGAGTTCGGTGAGGTATTGTGCAACGTAGTGTGGTTCATACAAAGATGCTGCACGTTCAACAATTTCAGGAAAGCGGATAAGCAATCGCTCAACATGTGAAAGCTCGCTTGGGGTGCTCGTGTCTGCTTGAATATTTTCTGCCGCTGCTTTGCGCAAAATAGATGCCGCACGCACATGTGCATACTGCAAGTATGGTCCCGAGTCTCCTTCAAGAGAGAGTGATTTCTCCGGATCGAAAATAACATCCTTACCTGTTCCCTGTTTTAGAATGATGTACTTGATTGCAGCAACCGCAACCATTTTGTTTGTTTCGGCTGGTATTTTATGTTCACGCTCTTTCGATTTCTCTTCAATCCGAACTTCAAGATCTTCAAGAAGGGACTCGCCGGTAATAATGTTCCCTTTGCGGGAAGACATCTTTCCAGACGGTAAGTTGAGCAGCCCGTATGGGATATGCAGTAATTTATCTCTAAGTTTAGGAAACACGGCTTCTATCGCCTTGATAACTACTTTAAAATATTCTTTCTGCTCATGACCGGTAACCGTGATTGATTGATCAAACGGATATGCATCTACCTTTAATTTAACGAGGCCAATATCTTTTGCTTCATAGGTTGGGAGTCCTGCAGAATTTATGAACACACGTGTGTGCAATCCATATTTCTCACCCTTAAAGATAATTGCCCCATCACTTTCTTCAAAAATACCATCGCTGATGTGTTCCTTTACAATGTCTCGGCCAATCGGGCCCGATTGACTCTCGAAAATTTCTACATCAAATTTCTCTGTACCAAGTGCGTGACAGAGACCCATCAAATGGTGGAGGGATGTTTTAATTCCCTGCTCGCGCAGTCCTGAGAGTTCGGCATCACTTCCTTCGTACAACGCTTTGTTAATCACATCTATTGCAGTCATTGCTTCAGGGTTGTCTTCGTACGCCGCCGCACCTTCTTGATATGCCTTGCCCAATTGCGAGATATCTTTTGGATCGTAACTTCCGTTGCATAAACCCCACACACCTTTTGCAACTGAGAGGCCGATATCAGACGCGTAATTTGCTCTCGATACATCTGCACCAATCGCTTCGATAAGACGCGCGACCGATTCACCAATAATGTTGGACATCAAGTTCCCAACATGCAGCGGCTTAAAAAGATTTGGGCTCGTATACTCAACCATCACTTTATCGCCTTCGCGGTTTGCGTTTCTTCCCCACTCCTCCCCCTCACTAATTGCGCGCGCGATTGCTTGTGCAAAAAATCCGCGGGCAAGTGTGATGTTTACAAACCCAGGACCAGCAACAGACACTTCTTTAACAAATGGCAATTGGGCTGCCTCGAGTCCTTTTTTAATATCTTCAGCAACTTCTTTGGGCGGTTTACCCAACTCTTTTGCAGCGGCGAGCGCCGC
>Ga0163144_10014267_pt1 | contig 16516 bp, 16 predicted proteins | sample OliLak19BULKMAT1_FD_123175 | JGI IMG/M metagenome (GOLD analysis project Ga0163144, IMG submission 123175) | Freshwater microbial mat bacterial communities from Lake Vanda, McMurdo Dry Valleys, Antarctica - Oligotrophic Lake LV.19.BULKMAT1 | ecosystem: Environmental > Aquatic > Freshwater >... | reverse complement strand
GACCCACCGAAAGAGTCCGCCGCGCCCGCCCTGAAGCAGCTGGCCGCACACGGCATCATCGTCAAGGTGCTGACCGGCGACAACGATCTCGTGACAGCGCAGGTCTGTCGCCAGGTGGGCCTGCAGACCTTGCATCAGGCGGCCGGTGACGCGGTGATGCTGGGATCGCAGGTCGAAGCGCTGAGCGACGAGGCGCTGAAGGCCGCTGCCGAGTCGCACAGCATCTTCGCCAAGCTCACGCCACTGCACAAGGAGCGCATCGTGCGCGCCCTGCGTGCCAGCGGCCACGTGGTGGGCTTCATGGGCGACGGCATCAACGATGCTCCGGCCCTGCGTGCGGCCGACATCGGCATCAGCGTGGACAGCGCGGTGGACATCGCCAAGGAAGCGGCCGACATCATCCTGCTGGAGAAAAGCCTGCTGGTGCTGGACGACGGCGTGGTGGAAGGCCGCACCACCTTCTGCAACATGCTGAAGTACATCCGCATGACGGCCAGTTCCAACTTCGGCAACGTGCTGAGCGTGCTGTTGGCCAGTGCCTTCCTGCCTTTCCTGCCGATGCTGCCGCTGCAGTTGCTGGTGCAGAACCTGCTCTACGACATTGGTCAGACCGGCATCCCGTTCGACAACGTCGACGCCGAACTGGTGACCGCGCCGTTGAAGTGGAGCCCCACCGACATCGGCCGCTTCATGCTGTTCTTCGGACCGATCAGCTCGCTGTTCGACATCATCACTTTCAGCGTGATGTGGTGGGTGTTCGAAGCCAACAGCGTGGCGCGGCAGACGCTGTTCCAGTCGGGCTGGTTCGTCGTCGGCCTGCTGACGCAGACGCTGGTGGTGCACATGGTGCGCACGCCCAAGCTGCCCTTCGTGCAAAGCCGCGCGGCGGCGCCGCTGATGGTGATGACGATGGCGATCATGGCCGTGGGCCTGTGGCTGCCGCTCGGGCCGCTGGCCAGCTACTTCAAGCTGCAAGGTTTGCCGCCGGCCTACTACGGCTGGCTGCTGGCCATTCTCGTCGGCTACAGTTTGCTGACCACGCTGATGAAGCGCTACTACATCCGGCGCTTTGGCTGGCAGTAAATCGAAGAAGCCCGAAATGGAATTCAAGGACTACTACGCCGCGCTCGGAGTCGAACGCACCGCCACGCACGAAGAGATCAAACGCGCCTATCGCAAGCTGGCTCGAAAGTACCACCCCGACGTCAGCAAGGAGCCGAATGCCGAGGCGAAATTCAAGGAAGTCGCCGAAGCGCACGAAGCCTTGATCGACCCCGAGCGGCGCGCCGCCTACGACGACATCGCAAAGCGCCAGGCCAGCGGGCAAGCCTTCGAGCCGCCGCCCGGTTGGGACAGCGGGTTCGAGTACAGCGGCCGTGGTGGCGATGGCATGGCGGGCGGAGGCGACGCAGACTTCAGCGATTTCTTCGAATCGCTGTTCGGGCGCGGCCGGGGCGAGCGCAGCGGCCGCGAAGGCATGCGGCGCGCGGGCGCCAGTGCCGGGCCGGTGCAGGGTGGCGACCACCACGCCAAGGTCAGCATCGAACTGCGCGACTCTTACCAGGGCGCACGGCGAACGATGTCGCTGCGAATGCCCGTCATTGACGCGCAAGGCCACGTCACACTGCAAGAGCGCCAGCTCGAAGTGACGATCCCCAAGGGCGTGCGCGAAGGCCAGCACCTGCGACTGACAGGGCAGGGCGACGCGGGCCGGGGCGGTGGTACCGCCGGCGACCTGTATCTCGAGATCCAGTTCCTGCCGCAGCCGCTGTACCGCCTGGACGGGCGCGACGTGAGCTTCGATCTGCCCGTCTCGCCCTGGGAAGCCGCGCTCGGCGCCACCGTCACCGCGCCCACGCCAGAAGGCCCGGTACAACTGGGGGTGCCGGCGGGCTCGTCGCAAGGCCGCAAGCTGCGGCTCAAAGGCAAGGGCCTGCCGGGCTTTCCGCCGGGCGACCTGTACGCGGTGATCACCATCGCCGTGCCGGTTGCGGCGTCCGAGCCGCAGTCGGCGGCCTATCAAGCGCTGGCGCAGACCTTTGCCGGTTACGACCCTCGCGCGTCTCTGAAGGTTTGATCACACCATGGCTGAACTGAATCGCCCCCCGTTGCAAGGGATCGTCGTCGAAGAGCATCTGGTCTTCACGTTCACCGCGTTGTGCCGCGCCAGCGGGGCCGACGCGGCGCAGCTGCAGGCAATGGTCGGCGAGGGCCTGATCGAGCCCAACGAAACCATCGGGACCATAGGCGCGGGCCCCGACGATTGGCAGTTCAGTGGCGACGCACTGCCGCGCGCGCGCACCGCGCTGCGTCTGGCACGCGACTTCGAACTGGGTTTGTCGGGCGCGGTGCTCGTGATGGATCTGCTGGCCGAGATCGAGCGCCTGCGGTCGCTTTTGCAGTCGAGTTCGCGAAGTCGATGAAGGCGCCGCCCGGCCTGCCAGACCCGATGGCAGTTGAGGCGGCGTGGTTGCTCCGGCTGAATGCCGCCCTCGGCTGACGGCAGCAAATCATCGCCGAGGACGCCGTGGCCGCCGGCATGCAGTCCAAGCTTGGCGCCGTCGCGACGCTGCACGACGCCACGCCATCGTCATGGGTCTGGCGTCGGTAGAAACGCTGGGTCCGGCCTCGGTCATCGCCACCGACAAGACCGGCACGCTGACGCGCGCGGATGAGCATCGTGCGCGCCAGCACCACATCCGGCGCCAGCGCGTCACCGACGTGGACTGCGCACCCACCGGGCGGGTCGAGCAGACGGGCGCGGCCTTGCAGCCGGGTGCGCTGTTCGACGAGACTGCGGTCGTTCTTCGCAGCGGCAGCCTGGCCGGCATCCTCAGCCTGCGACGGACCGAAGCGGGCGATTTGGCGATTTGGCGAATCAGGGTGACCCGGGCGCAGCGGTCTGTCTGGTCGCAGAACAAAACCTGGCGGCACGGCTCGCCGCTGGCCGAAGGCGCGGTGGCCTTCGGCCAGGCGCACCGAGCCGGCATCTGCGTGGTGATGTCCTGCCTCTCAACCGGATTCTCGGCACCATGCAGACGGAAGTTGTTGCCCCTGTAAGGGCTCGTCTGCGTGGAGATGTCGAGCCTGGTGCTGTGGCTGAGCGAGTTCCGAAAGCTGGTTCTTCGAGCCCTGCCGTCAGACCGGAAGTGAACGCGCTGATTGGGTGCGGCAACGAACAGAAGGCAGCGGGCCTGTGCGTGCAGAGTGCGGATGCACATTGCCGCGCAGCAAGAGCGGTCCGGAAACAGCGTCCCAGCCCACCATCGAGAATTTACAAGCCATGACTCATCTAGGTGAAGGCGCAGGGCCGCTGGCCAACGAGGCCGGCATTGCCCGGCGGGAGGATCGGCCATGATTGCCTTTCAGGTCAGTGACATGACCTGTGCCCGCTGTGCCGGCGCGGTCACCAGGGCGCTGAAGGCCGTCGATCATTCGGCCCTGGTCCGAGTGGATCTGACGACGTTCACGGTCGAGATCGAACCCAGCAAAGCCAGTGCCCGGCAACTCAGCGACGCGATCAAACGGGCCGGCTACTCGCCGGTCGCGGCGTGAGCAGTTTTGCGGTGTCGAAAGTCGGGCTGGATGCAGACGGCCGCGTCATTCGTGTGCTCTGGGGAAGGGTGGGCACCTTGAGAAACGCCTGGTCGATGTCCGAAGTCATGGCGCCGGTATCGGAGGCGGTGAACGCACTCGACGCGGGTGATCAGGTCTTCGCCCTGTTCCCTTCGATTCACGGACGCCTGCCAGACCGCAGGTTCATCGTCGCCGACCACGACGGCGGCCTGAAAACCATCGTCCTGGACGGGCCCACGGCCCATGAGCGAGAGATCCACGACATGGACCGGATAGCCCCGGAATGCAAGGGACGGTGAACACCCTTCCGCTTCGGCGGCAAAGAGGATTTTGTGGGTACCGCGCCGATGAGCCTCGTCTCCCTGGCCGACGACACGCGCATGAAGCTGGTGCCGGCTGCCCAGCGTGAAGCCTATGCGTTTGCCATTGTTGGCGCGATGGCGCAAGGCGTCTCCTTTGGCCATCCCTGCAGAATTTTGGCTTGCGTTATCACGACCTCCTTGGCCGCCCCCACCGACCGGCGCCCACATGCCCGGCCGCCCGCGGGCGCGGGCATGAAAGGCACCACGATCCAAAGACCACGAACTCCTGGAACTGCGCCCTCACAGCCAGAAAACAGCGCTTCCTGACAGCCGTTCACACCCGCTTTGCCGCAACATGGGTGTCGGTCAGCAAAGAACGAACGCAGTTGACGAAATCGGTTCTACCGCGATGTTCGGTGACGCAGTCGATGTGCTTTCGGGGCTCAGGGCTCGTGAGGAAATCACCTGGACGTTCTGCCGCTGGATCGGGACGCGATGCAAGGCGCGAAGTGCGCCGTGTGGCGAGCCACACAAGCGATTCGCGACGCCGCATCGAGCCCAAGGCCAGCGAGTCAAATGTTCAAGTCATTTTGGAACGAGCCCTTGGGCTCCGCAGTGTTCCTCGGTGAGCAGGCAGATGCACCACATCAGGCGGCACCTGGGCTCGAGTTCGTTTTTTTCAGCATGCGGCGCACCGTCTCCCGACTCACATTGCCCAGGCCTGTTTCTTGGCGGGCAGCTTCTTTGAGTTGGAGGATCGTCCAGCGCTCGCGACCCTGCGCTGGCCCGAGCGAGCCAGCGCAGTCACCCGTGCCTCGGCATCCGTGTCGTACTGCTTGGGTCGGCCAGAGCGCGCTACGTCGAACACCGCCAGATTTAGACCGCCCTGCAAGTACGCCTGCAGCAGATTCGGCAGTTGATCTCTCGTCCCCGCTGAACACACCGCATGCACGCTGCGCTTCGTGCCCGCGTCCACTTTCACCGCTTTGGCGGCAGCGCTGTGCACCCGACCGAGCAGCGTTGCGGCGCGCTGGCAGCGTTGCCCAGCCAGGGCGAGGACGCCCGGGCCTGATCGAAAGACTCTCAGCCTCTCAGCCGGCAGCGTCGGCGCGCCTCGCCAGCAACATGTAGCGCCGCCTGTTCAGGCGCGTCCGATTGCCGAATCTGGTTTTGAAGGTTCAGCTGTCATTTCGGCAGGCCATCCGGTCGTCAGAGTTCGATGGCGTACAGATCGCCAGCGCAAGACCGCGTATACCCGTCGTGCCCCATTCCACATTCCAGACGCCACGTTCCTGGCTCCGCGCGCCCCGAATGTGGCTGCACATGAACATCGACGGCACACCATGAACGACACCATCCATCGCTTGCACGGCCTGGGGCAACGCCTCTGGCTCGACAGCATCAGCCGCGAGTTGCTGAAGAGCGGCACGCTGGCGCGCTACATCTCCGACCTGTCGATCTCCGGTTTAACGTCCAACCCGACGATCTTCGAGCACGCCATCGTCGACGGCGCCGACTACAACGACAGCATCCGGGCGCTGGATGCCGCAGGCATGGCGGGCGAAGAGTTGCTGTTCGAACTGGCCCTGGAAGACCTGACGCGGGCCGCAGATCTGTTGCGCCCCACCTTCGACACGAGCGATGGCGAGGACGGCTGGGTGTCGCTGGAAGTTTCACCGCTGCTGGCTGGCAATGCGGCGCACACGATCCATGCCGCCCATCGGCTGTTCGAGCGCGCGGCGCGGGCCAACATGCTGATCAAGATCCCCGGCACGCCGGAAGGCCTCCGGGCGGTCGAGGAAGTGGTGTTCGACGGTGTGCCCGTCAACGTGACGCTGCTGTTCTCGCGCGAACATTACCTGGCTGCGGCGCAGGCCTACATGCGCGCGATCGAGCGGCGCATCGCCGCCGGCCTCGATCCGCAGGTCGAGTCGGTGGCGTCGCTGTTCGTCAGCCGTTGGGACTCGGCGGTCAAGCTCGAAATCTCTCCGCCGTTCCACAACCGGCTCGGCATCGCAATGGCCATGCGCACCTACCGCGCCCATCGCGAACTGCTGGCCAGCGACCGTTGGCAGCGGCTGGCCATGGCCGGCGCACGGCCGCAGCGGCTGCTGTGGGCCAGCACGGGCACCAAGGACGCCTCCGCGCCCGACACGCTCTACGTTCAGGCGCTGGTGGCCGCAGGAACCATCAATACCTTGCCGGAGAAGACACTGCTGGCCTTTGCCGACCACGGCGAGGTCAGCACCCCGCTGCCGGCCGATGGCGGCTACGCCGATGCCGTGCTGGAAGAGTTTCGCCGGGAGGGCGTCGACGATGCGGCGCTGGCCGAGCGGCTTCAGCTCGAGGGCGTCGAGGGATTCGCCACGTCGTGGCACGCCACGCTGTCGTGCATCCGGGAGAAGTGCGCGCCGGCGAACGCTGCAACGCTGCCGTGAACCGTCAAGCTGTAGTCGCACCGGCCGGCAGGCGCGAATCCGCGAATCCGCGCAACTGCGCGCCCGCGCGCCGACGCAGTGTCAGATCGACAGCAGTTCGACCTCGAACACCAGTGTGGCGTTCGGCGGAATCACGCCGCCGGCGCCGCGGGCGCCGTAGCCCAGCTCGGCCGGGATCAACAGCACGCGCGTGCCGCCCACCTGCATGCCCTGCACGCCCTCGTCCCAGCCGCCGATGACCTGGCCGGCGCCGAGTGCGAAGGCGAACGGGTCGCCGCGGTCCTTGCTCGAATCGAACTTCTTGCCGCGGCCGTTGCTGGCCATCGGGTCGTGCAGCCAGCCGGTGTAGTGCACCTTCACGCGCTTGCCCTGGACGGCGGTGTCGCCGGTGCCGGGTTGGGTGTCTTCGTATTGCAGGCCGGATGCGGTGGTGATCATGGTTCGGACCTCTGGGGCTCGGATGGTGAAGGGACGCGCATCATGCCACCCCATCGTTCCCGCCATGCGGCCACGGTCGCGGCCAGCCAGTCGCCGAGGGTGGACGCTGCGCTGGCCGGCAGGCCGAGCACCGCGCTGGCGGCGCGCAAGGCGAGCAGCGGCTCGCTCAGGTCGAGCGCCGCCGCGCCGTTCTGCTTGGACAACTTCTGGCCGTCGGCCGCCAGCACCAACGGCGTGTGCAGGTAGGCCGGCGTGACCAGGCCCAGTGCGCGCTGCAGGAGCATCTGGCGCGCCGTGTTGTCGGCCAGATCCTCGCCGCGCACCACATCGGTGACGCCCTGCGCGGCGTCGTCGATCACCACGGCCAGCTGGTAGGCCCACAGGCCATCGGCGCGCTTCAGTACGAAGTCGCCGACCTCGCGCGTGACGTTCTGTCGCTGCGCACCGAGCCGGCGGTCGGTCCAGTCGATCACCACGTCTTGTCCGCCGCGCGCCGTGTGCAGGCGCATGGCACGCGCAGGCTTGCCGCGCAGGCCGCCGAGTTCCGGCCTGCAGGTGCCGGGGTAGACGCGTTCCGCGTGGCGTTCATGGGCCAGGCCGCGCGCCGCCAATGCCTCGTCGATGTCCTTGCGTGTGCAGCCGCAAGGGTAAGCCCAGCCGCTGCCCTCCAGCATCTGCAGGGCGGCGGCGTAGGCCTCGTCGCGGCTCGACTGCCAGAGCGGCGCTTCGTCGGGCTGCAAGCCGCAGGCGGCCAGCTGCAGCAGGATCAGCCGGTCCGCACCGGGCACGCAGCGCGGCCGGTCGACATCTTCGATGCGCACCAGCCAGCGGCCGCCCTGCGCCCGCGCGTCCAGCCAGCTGGCGAGCGCCGCCACCAGCGAGCCCGCATGCAGCGGGCCGGTGGGCGATGGCGCAAAGCGGCCGGTGCGACCGGCGGGCGGCGGTGGTGGAAATGACATGTCGCGATCAGGCGGCCCGCCGGTTCAATCCAGCGGCCCCGCATGCCGTTCCAGCAGCGCCCGCCTCGTCGTCGGACTTTCCAGCTGCCCCAGCCACCACTGCAGCGCCCGTCCCAGGCCCAGGCTGCCGCGTTCGGCGCGCCAGGCGTAGTGCAGGGTGCCGATGGTGGCGCCGCGTGCGGTTTCCTTCCTCACCAGGTGGCCGGCTTCCAGATGCGGCCGGGCCAGCGGCTCGGGCACGAAGCCGCAGCCCAGGCCGCGCAACAGCGCTTCGAGCTTCAGGCGCATGGTCGGCACGGTCAGCACGTCCTGGCCGGGCAGCAGGTTCAGGGTGAGGGGCGCCAGCCGCTGCGCGGTGTCGGCCACGGCCACGGCGCGGTGGTGCACCAGTTGGGCGTCGACCAGTGGCTCCGCCGCGCCCGCCAGCGGGTGGTGCGGCGCCAGGCAGAAGATGAACTCCATGTCACCGAGCGGCCGCAACTCCACGCCGCCCGGGTTGGCGTGCTGGGAAGACACCCCGATCGCCAGGTCGACCTGGCCGGAAGTCAGCGCTTCCCAGGTGCCGGCCAGCACGTCGCTGCGCAGGCGCAGCCGGGTGGCCGGGCCGGCGCCGGCCAACGAGCCGTCCTTCGGGTCGGGCTGCTCGCAGAAGGCCTGCACGAGTTCGAAGATGGTGGGCATCGACAGGATGTCTTCGACGCTGATCGACAGCTGCGTCTCCCAGCCGCAGGCCACGCGCCGCACCCGGTTGGCCACCGCGTCCATCTCCTGCAGCAGCCGGCGGCCTTCGTGCAGCAGTTCGCTGCCGGCCGCCGTCAGCTGCGCCTGGCGGGAACTGCGGTCGAACAGCAGAACGTCCAGCGCCTCTTCCAGCTGCCGCACGCTGTAGGTCAGCGCCGATGGCACCTTGCCCAGTTCACGTGCCGCCGCCGCGAAGCTGCCGGTTCGCGCGATGGTGTCCATCATCACCAGCGCGTCGGGGGTCAGGGCCTGGCGGCGTTCAGTCATCGCAAGTCTCCGGCGGTATGGGGCTTCATGTTATTTGAACGGATGCTTCAAGGCCCGACCATCCTGGCGCGAGGGGTCGCTTCTACATTGAGGGTTCTGGACAGGAGCACATTGCATGATCACCTTGCGCAAATCAGCCGACCGCGGTTTTGCCGACCACGGCTGGCTCAAGAGCTTCCACAGCTTTTCTTTCGCCGGCTACTACGACGCCGCCCGCATGGGCGTGGGGAATCTGCGTGTCATCAATGAAGACCACATCGCCCAAGGCACCGGTTTCGGCAGCCACGGGCACCGCGACATGGAGATCGTCAGCTACGTGCTCGACGGCGCGCTGGCGCACAAGGACAGCATGGGCAATGGCCAGGCCGGCGCGCAGAACGCCGGCGTCATCCGCCCCGGCGACGTGCAGCGCATGAGCGCGGGCACCGGCGTGCAGCACAGCGAGTTCAACCACGCCACCGACCGTGCCACGCACTTCCTGCAGATCTGGATCCAGCCGGCGCAGCGCGGCATCGCCCCGGGCTACGAGCAGAAGCACTTCGACGCTGCCGCCAAGCGCGGCCGGCTGGCGCTGGTCGCCTCCAGCGACGGCCGTGAGGGCTCGGTGACGATCCATGCCGATGCCGCCCTGCGCGCCGGCCTGTTCGACGGCGATGAGGTCGTCGAGCTGGCGCTCGCGCCTGGCCGCTTGACCTATGTGCACCTGGTGCGCGGCAGCCTGCACGTCAATGGCCAGGCACTCGGCGGCGGCGATGCCGTCACGCTCGAAGGCGAGCCGAAGCTGCTGCTGAGCGGCGGTGATGGCGCCGAAGTGCTGGTCTTCGACCTCGCGCCATGAGAGGGCTCCGGCATCAGTCGAGCAATCGGTGGTTCAGCCCGCAGTGGAAAGACAAGCTGGCTGCCGGCTTCACCCACTCGGCCACGATGGACGGAGACAAGCAGTCGACTCTGCATTGCATGCCGACACTTTGACGGCCACGCCGTCGGACGCCTCGGCCGAAGAGATGGTGCCGCGCGACATCGCCACCGCCAAGGCCTTCGGCGCCCGCGTCGCCGAAGTGGCTGCGAAGTTCGCCTGAAGCTGCGAGCCGGTTTCAGAACCGGCTCAATCCAGGCGGCGCTGCAGTCGCGCCGATGGAATCGCTGCTGGCCGTCTGGCGTGTGCTGCCCTGGATCGACCGGGTGGCCGTGCTGTTCTTCTTCGCCGCGTGGGTCGGCCATGCCACTTTCGCGCGTCGCCGCGCCGAGGTGCAGCCTTCGCTGCTGGCGCTGACGAACCGCGAGCGCAGCCGCTGGATGCTGCAGACCACCCGGCGCGAGAGCCGCGTCGTCGACGTCCGCTCGTTGCCGCAGCCCCGGAACACACGAGCCATGCCGAAGAGAGCACGCGCCTGGACTTTGCCGACCGCGCCGGCGGCGTCATGGGCCTGGCCGCCGAGACTTTCAACGACGGGCTGCGCACCTGCTGCCTGTCGTTCGCCGCCCGCGCCTGGTTCGTCTCGCCCTGGGCGCTGATGGCCGTCACGGTCGGCGTGGTGTGGGTGCTGTACCGGTGCGAGTTCCAGTCCGGGGTGCTGTCGGTGCTCGGAGGCTGATTGCGTGGCGGCTGTGCCCAACTGGCACGACCTGAATCGCCGAGCTACCGGGTAATTTCCGTGGTGCGCGCGCCGCGTCTGGCAAATGATGTCGGACGGGCAGGGGTCTTGCCCGATCGCCCGTCACACCCGAAGGAGACATTCTCGATGACCGACCTTTCCATCCATCCCACCCAGGCCGCAGGCGCATGGCTGGCCGACTTCAACTCCGCACTGGAACGTCAGGACATCGACGCCGCGATGGCGCTGTTCGACGCCGACTGCTACTGGCGTGACCTCGTCGCCTTCACCTGGAACATCTGCACCCAGGAAGGCCCCGAGGCCATTCGCGCGATGCTGCAGGCGCGGCTGGCCGACGTGAGGCCCACGGCCTTCGCCGTCGAAGGCCAGGCCACCGAGGCCGGCGGCGTGATCGACGCCTGGTTCACCTTCGAGACCGCGGTGGCGCGCGGCCGCGGCCACCTGCGCCTGAAGGACGGCAAGGCCTGGACGCTGCTGACCACGATGACGCAGCTGAAGGGCCACGAGGAGAAGACCGGCGCGAACCGCATCAAGGGCGCCGAGCACGGCGTGCGTCCCGGCCGCAAGACCTGGCTGGAGGATCGCGAGCACGAACTCGCCACGCTGGGCATCAGCGAGCAGCCGCAGGTGGTGATCGTCGGCGGCGGACAGGGCGGCATCGCGCTCGGCGCGCGGCTGCGCAAGCTGGGAGTGCCGGCGATCATCGTCGAGAAGAATGCCAAGCCGGGCGACAGCTGGCGCAAGCGCTACAAGAGCCTGTGCCTGCACGACCCGGTCTGGTACGACCATCTCCCTTACCTGCCCTTCCCGGCCGACTGGCCGGTGTTCGCGCCGAAAGACAAGCTCGGCGACTGGCTGGAGATGTACACGAAGGTGATGGAGCTGAACTATTGGGGCGGTACCACCGCGAAGAAGGCCAGCTTCGACGAGGCCACGCAGACCTGGAGCGTGACGGTAGAGCGAGAGGGCAAGGAGATCACCCTGCGGCCGAAGGAACTGGTCTTCGCGCTCGGCGTCTCGGGCCTGCCCAACGTGCCGAAGATCGCCGGCGCCGAGACCTTCCTGGGCGAACAGCAGCACTCCAGCCAGCACCCCGGTCCTGAAGCCTACAAGGGCAAGAAGGTGGTGGTGCTGGGCTCGAACAACTCGGCGCACGACATCTGCGCCGCACTGTGGGAGCACGGTGCCGACGTGACGATGATCCAGCGAAGCTCCACGCACATCGCGCCGTCCGATTCGCTGATGGAACTCGCACTCGGCGGCCTGTACTCCGAGTCCGCGGTGAAGGCGGGCGTGCACACCAACATGGCCGACCTGATCTTCGCCTCGATCCCCTACAAGATCATGGCGCCGATGCAGGTGCCGGTCTACGACGAGATGAAGAAGCGCGACGCCGACCTCTATGCACGGCTCGAAAAGGCCGGCTTCATGCTCGACTTCGGCGTCGACGGCTCGGGCCTCTTCATGAAGTACCTGCGCCGCGGTTCTGGTTATTACATCGACGTCGGCGCCTCGGAACTGGTGGCCAACGGCAGCGTCAAGTTGCGCAGCCGGGTCGATATCGAGCGCATCAACCCGCATTCGGTGACCTTCTCCGACGGCAGCGAGTTGCCCGCCGACCTCATCGTCTACGCCACCGGCTACGGCTCGATGAACGGCTGGCTGGCCGACCTGATCTCGCCCGAGGTGGCCGACAAGGTCGGCAAGGTCTGGGGCCTGGGCTCCGACACGCCGAAAGACCCGGGGCCCTGGGAAGGCGAATTGCGCAACATGTGGAAACCCACCCAGGTGCCGCACCTGTGGTTCCACGGCGGCAACCTGCACCAGTCGCGCCACTACTCGGAGTTCCTGGCGTTGCAGCTGAAGGCGCGTATGGAAGGGCTCGACACGCCGGTGTACCGACTCGCACCCAGCTTTCACAAACGCTGAACCTGATGCCAGCCAGGCCGCGCCCGCCGGGCTGGCATCATTGCGCGAACTGACAAACAAGGGCTGTGATCGATGTGTGCCAGCAAGGTGGCGTCAGGCCAGCAGCGTGGATGGATCATTCCCATCGGCGGGGCTGAAGAAAAAGAGAACTCGCCGCAGATCCTGCGGCGCTTCGTGGAACTGGCCGGCGGCGACCATGCCGACATCGTCGTGCTGCCCACCGCCAGCCAGGTGCGCGACACCGGCGCGCGCTACGAACGGATCTTCGGCGAACTGGGTGCGGGCAGCGTCAGCGCGCTCGACTTCGACACCCGCCGCGATTGCGACGAACCCGGCCGGCTGGCGCGCCTCAAGCGCGCCACCGGCATCTTCTTCACCGGCGGGAACCAGCTGCGCCTGTCCACGCTGCTCGGCGGCACGCCGGTGGCCAAAGCCGTGCGGATACTGAATGCGGCTGGCGTGCCGGTGGCCGGCACCAGCGCGGGTGCGGCCTTCATCAGCGAGCACATGATCGCCTTCGGCGACGAAGGCAGCACGCCGATGGCCGGCAGCGTGCGGCTGGCGCCCGGTCTGGGGCTGACCAATCGCTTCATCATCGACCAGCATTTCCGCCAGCGCGACCGCCTCGGCCGGCTGCTCACCGCGCTGGCCTACAACCCCTTCGCCGTCGGCATGGGGCTGGACGAAGACACGGCCGCCTTCATCGCGCCCGACAACACGGTGCATGTGGAAGGCTCGGGCGCCATCACCGTGGTCGATGCCGCCGAGGTGCAGTTCTCGTCGATGGACAGCGTGAACGAAGGCCGGCCGGTGTGCCTGCTCGGCATCAAGCTGCACATCCTGACGCAGGGCGCCACCTTCAACCTGCACACCCGGCTGGCCGACGCCGGCAGCCTGGTCAGGCCCAGAATCTGACTTCCATCATCAGCTGCAACCCGGGAGAGCACAGCATGCGCATCGTCGACCGTTCGGTGTACGTGGGGCCTTCGCTCTACGCCCACTTCCCCGTCATCAAGATGGTGCTCGACCTGGGCGCGCTCGAAGCCTGGCCCACCGGGCGGCTCGGCGTCGCCTATGTCGACGGCCTGGTGGCGGCGCTGCCCAGCCTGCAGGAACACGGCTGTTCCTACCGTGAGCCGGGCGGCTTCATCCGCCGCATGCGCGGCGACGCCGAAGACCCCGACGGCACCTGGCTCGGCCATGTCTTCGAGCATGTGGCCATCGAGCTGCAGAACATCGCCGGCGAAGACGTCACGTTCGGCAAGACGCGCAGCGTCGACGGCCAGCCGGGCTTCTACACCGTGGTCTACGAATACGCCCAGCGCGACGAAGGCGTGGAAGCCGGCGAACTGGCGCTGCGCCTGCTGTGCTCGCTGCTGCCCGCCGGGCTGCAACCCGCGGGCACGGTGCCCGCGGGCTGGAACTGGGCCGAGGCGCGCGAGGAGTTCATCCGCTACGCGCAGCGCCGCGCGCTCGGGCCTTCCACAGCTGCGCTGGTCAAGGCCGCCGAGGATCGCGGCATCCCCTGGCTGCGCCTGAACGAGCAGAGCCTGATCCAGCTCGGCCACGGCAAGTTCCAGCAGCGCATCCAGGCCACGGTGACAGGGCGCACCAGCTACATCGCGGTGGAACTGGCGGGCGACAAGGAAGAGACCAACAAGATCCTCGCCAACAACGGCCTGCCGGTGCCGCGCCAGGAACTCGTGCGCTCGGCCGAGCGCGCCGTGCATGCGGCCGAGCGGCTGGGCTACCCGGTCGTCACCAAGCCCTACAACGGCAACCACGGGCGCGGCATTTCCATCGGGCTGAAGACGCCCGACGAAGTGCGCGCCGGTTTCGCCGCGGCCGAACCGCATTCCAGCTCCGTCATCGTCGAGACCTTCCTGCACGGCGACGACCACCGGCTGCTGGTGATCAACGGCGAACTGGTGGCGGCCACCCGGCGCACGCCCGGGCAGGTGGTGGGCGACGGCACCAGCACGGTGCGGCAACTGGTCGATGCCGTCAACCTCGACCCGCGGCGCGGCATCGGCCACGAGAAGGTGATGACGCGGCTGGCGCTCGACGCCCAGGCCGACATGATGCTGGCGCGGCTGGAGATGACGCCCGACTCGGTGCCCGCGGCCGGCCAGGCCGTGCCGCTGCGCAGCACCGCCAACCTGTCGACCGGCGGCACCGCCACCGACGTCACCGACGTCATCCACCCCGACAACCGCGAGATGGCGGTGCGCGCCATCATTGCCATCGGCCTCGACGTCGGCGGCGTCGACTTCCTCTGCCCCGACATCACCGAGAGCTACAAGGCGGCCGACAACGCCGGCTCCGGCATCTGCGAAGTGAACGCCGCGCCGGGCTTTCGCATGCACGTGGCGCCCAGCGAAGGCACGCCGCGCGACGTGGCCTCGCCGGTCATCGACATGCTGTTCCCGGCGAACGCGCCGTCGCGCGTGCCGATCGCCGCCATCACCGGCACCAACGGCAAGACGACCACCAGCCGCATGCTGGCGCACATCACCAAGATGGCTGGCTACACGCCGGGCCTGACGACGACAGACGGCGTCTACATCGACGGCCAGCGCACCGTGGAAGGCGACATGACCGGCCCGGTGGCCACGCGCATGGTGCTGGCCGACCCGAAGATCGACATCGCCGTGCTCGAAGTGGCGCGCGGCGGCCTGCTGCGCGCCGGCATGGGCGTGCCCTTCGTCAACGTGGGCGCGGTGCTCAACGTGCAGGCCGATCACCTGGGCATGAAAGGCATAGACACCCTGGAGCAACTGGCGGAGGTCAAGCGCGTCATCGTCGAGGTGGCGCGCGACTGCGCGGTACTGAACGCCGACGACGAGAACGTGATCCGCATGTCGGCGCACACCGAGGCAAAGCACCTCTGCTATGTGACGATCAACCCGAAGCACGGACTCGTGCGCGAGCACATCCGGGCGGGTGGCCGCGCCTGCGCGCTGGAAGCCGGCGTCAACGGCCAGATGATCACGCTCTACGACAAGGGCCGCCACATCCCGCTGATGTGGACGCACCTGATCCCCGCCACGCTGGAAGGCCGCGCCATGCACAACGTGCAGAACGCGATGTTCGCTGCGGCACTCGCCTTCAGTCTGGACATCAAGCTCGACGCCATCCGCCAGGGCCTGCGCACCTTCGACAGCACTTTCTTCCAGGCGCCGGGGCGCATGAACGTCTATGACGAGCACCCGTTCAAGGTGATCTTCGACTACGCCCACAACGCGCACGCCGTGGGTGTGATGGCCGATCTGGCGCAGCGCCTGGACGTGCGCGGCCGGCGCATCGTGGTGGTGGCCGGGCCGGGCGACCGGCGCGATGAAGACATACGCGCCATTGCCGCGCAGGTGGCGGGCCGCTTCGACCACTACATCTGCCGGCGCGACGACGGCCTGCGCGGCCGCGCCGGCGACGAGGTGCCGAAGATGATCGCCCAGGTGCTGCGCGACCACGGTGTGGCCGAGTTGGCGATGACCATCATCCCCGACGAACAGGAGGCGATCGACTTCGCCTTGCGCATGGGCCAGCCCGGCGACCTGCTGCTCGTGTTCGCCGATGCGCTGACACGCTCGTGGAAGCAGGTGACGAAGTTCAAGCCCGCGAGCAGCCTGGCGATGGCCGCGCCGGTGGCCGGCAAGGCCGCCGCCGCCGAGCCCGAGGCCGAACTCGACCACAGCCGCCCGACGACCGATTTCGAGGCCGCCGGTTTCGTGCGCGACGAACGTGGTCTGCGTTTCGTGGGTGAGCAAGCTGATTGAGCTGGCCCACCCCCGAAGCGCCTGCGGCGCTCCTTGCAGGCCGCGCAGGGCCAGAGGCCCTGCTCTTCGGCAGGCGCAAACGGCACGCCGTTTGCGTCCGGCCTCGGCCCCCTCAAGGGGGCGACGCTGGCGGCCCGGCAAAGCCGGATCCGCGGCGTCCGCCCGGGTGAGCGCTGCTGCTTCTTGACGAGCCACGGGGATGACACCTGAAGCGCCCGCGCCGAACCACGGTTTCGAAGATTCGCGCCGGCTCACCGGACCGAACCGCTGGTTTGCCGGCAGCGCCGTCATCCTGACGCCGCTGGGCGCGGCGGCGGCCGACCCGCATGTGCTGGCTTGCTGGGCCGCGCAGGTGGCGGCGATGGTGGCGGCACTCGGCTGGCCCGGCGCTGCGCCGCAAAGCCATCGCCACGCCAGCGGCACGCTGCTGGCGCTGGCCGCACCGGCCGATCAGCTCTTCACCGCCACCGAGGT
>Ga0163144_10014265_pt1 | contig 16518 bp, 17 predicted proteins | sample OliLak19BULKMAT1_FD_123175 | JGI IMG/M metagenome (GOLD analysis project Ga0163144, IMG submission 123175) | Freshwater microbial mat bacterial communities from Lake Vanda, McMurdo Dry Valleys, Antarctica - Oligotrophic Lake LV.19.BULKMAT1 | ecosystem: Environmental > Aquatic > Freshwater >... | reverse complement strand
CCTTGAGCGCCGCGGCCATGGCGCCGCCACCACTACCGATCACCGCAATGCGGCGCGACGACTCGGCATGACCGGGGACGTTCCGCGGTGGTGCGCCTGTGCCCCGCTTCGCGCTGTTCATCGCGCACTACCTCTTCACGGTGGACGGGAAGCCGGCGTCGGTCGTCGCCTTGGTCAGGGCGGCCGCGTTGGTCTTGGTGTCGTCGAAGCTCACGACGGCCTCCTTCTTCTCGAAATCGATGGCGGCCTTGCTCACACCCGTGACCTGGGTCAACGCCTTCTTCACCGTGATCGGGCAGGCGGCGCAAGTCATGTTGGACACGGCCAGCGTGACGGTCTTGTCGGCAGCCCAGATGGGGCTCGCCAGGAGGATGACAGCGGCGGCGGACAGCAGGGTCTTCTTCATGGGGTTCTCCTTGTTGGTGAGTTGGACGGTCAGTAGAAGTACGGCACGACGAATGGGAAACCGGCAGCGATGACGAGCAGGACGAGCACGACGCCAAACAGGGTCTTGTAGGTGGTCCGTACTGCCGGAATGGCGCACACGTCGCCCGGCTGGCAGGCGGTGGCCGGGCGGAAGATCCGGCGGTAGGACACGAAGAGCGCAACGCCAGCCACGCCCATGAAGAGTGGGCGGTAGGGCTCGAGCGCCGTGAGATTGCCGATCCACGCGCCGCCGATGCCCAGCATCAGGAGCACCAGTGGCCCCAAGCAGCACGTGGAGGCCAGAATCGCGGCCAAACCGCCCACCAGCAACGTGCCCCGTCCCTCCGTGGATGTCGCCGTCATTCGAATTCCTCCTTGGCGCCCATCTCCCGACGGGCTAGAATCAAGTCTGATGGCGTACTTAAGTACGGAGTCAAGCACTTTATGCAGACCAGCGCCGCCCCTCACCTGACCATCGGCGCCCTCGCGGCGGCCGCCGGCGTCAACGTCGAGACGATTCGCTTCTATCAGCGGACGGGGTTGCTCGCCGAACCGGCCAGGGACTACGGACGGATTCGGCGGTATGCGGAACGCGACGTCTCGCGAGTGAGGTTCGTGAAATCGGCCCAGCGCCTGGGATTCAGTCTGGACGAAGTGTCAGGCCTGCTCAGACTCGAAGACGGGTCGCACTGCGACGAGGCGCGGGTGATGGCCGAGCAGAAGCTCGAGGACGTGCGGTCAAAGCTGCGAGATCTTCGGCGCATCGAGTCGGTCCTCGCCACCATGGTCGCCGAGTGCGGCGAGCGTCAGGGCAGGATCTCCTGCCCGCTCATCGCGTCGCTGCGGAGGCGGTAAGCCAGGACCACGTCTCAGGTGAGGGCCTCAGGCTGACGCCCGACCAGGCGGCGACGCGGCCGCTCGTGCGGCAACCACGGCCAGCAGCGACTCGTAGGACGACGCAAACGACGCCACGCCCTCCGCTTCGAGTCGCGCCAGCACGTCGGGCAGATCGATGCCGGCCGCGGCCAGCGCGGCGAGCGTGTCGCGCGCGGTCTCCAGGCCTCGGTCGATGCGCACTTCTGGCCTCCCGTGGTCGCGGTAGGCGGCGATCGTCGCCGGCGGCATGGTGTCGACCGTCTCCGGACCGACGAGGGCCTCGACGTAGTAGACGTCCGGGTAGCGTGGATTCTTTGCTGAGGTACTCGCCCACAGGGGACGCTGACGGCGTGCGCCGCGCGCGGCCAACGCGGCGAATTCCGAACCGTGGAACGTCTGCTGGAAGGCATGGTAAGCGAGCTTCGCGTTCGCGATGCCGGCCTGCCCTCGCAGGGCCTCGAGGGCCGCACTGGTCTGGTCGCCTGCCGTTGTCCGATCGTCGATCAGCCGGTCCACGGCACTGTCCACGCGACTCACGAAGAAGCTGGCGACCGATGCAATCGTGGCCACCTCCTGGCCCGCGGCCACGCGGGTCCGCAGACCCGCCAGATACGCGGCCATGACCTCGGCGTGACGTCCGCGCGAGAAGATGAGCGTCACGTTGACGTTGATGCCGTCGGCCACCACCGCCTCGATCGCCGGGAGGCCCGCCGGCGTCGCCGGTATCTTGACCATCACGTTCGGCTTGCCGACAGCCCGCCAGAGCCGTCGCGCCTCAGCGATGGTCCCCTGGGTGTCGTGGGCCAGCCGCGGTGACACTTCGATACTGACGTAGCCGTCATCGCCCTTCGTTCGTGCGAAGACCGGCAGGAAGAGGTCTGCCGCATTCGCGATGTCCTCAATCGCGAGGGCATCGAATATCACGTCGGCGCTCTTGCCTTGGGCGGCCAGGGCGTGGATCGCCTCGTCGTAGGCATCGCTCGTGGCGATCGCCTGCTCGAAGATGGTGGGGTTCGAGGTCAGCCCGGTGATGTCGCCGTCGGCAATCATGCGCGCCAGCGTTCCGCTCGTGATCAGATCGCGGCGGATGTTGTCGTGCCAGGGAGACTGGCCGAGGTGCTGAAGGGTCACGAGAGGATTCTGCATGGGGGCTCCAGGGCGGGCGTCGCTCGCCGCGCTCGCTTCGAGTTGGACGATCTTGCGAAGGCGCCGGAGGTGGCGCTCTTCGCCGGTGAAGGTCGCGTCGAGAAAGGTGCGCACCAGCTCCTCGACCAGCGCCGGTCCGACCACCCGGGCGCCGAGCGCCAGCACGTTCAGGTCGTCGTGCTCGACGCCCTGGCGCGCCGAGTAGGTGTCGTGGCAGACGGCCGCGCGTACGCCATGCATCTTGTTGGCCGCCACCGAGGCGCCGACGCCGCTGCCGCACAGCAGGATGCCGCGATCGGCGCGTCCGTTCACCACCGCCGTACCCACCGCCCGCGCCGTATCGGGATAGTCCACCGGGGCGTCGGAATCGGTGCCGAGGTCATCGGCCACGTGGCCGAGGCCACGCACCTGCGCCAGCACGCGACCCTTCAATGGGAAGCCGGCGTGGTCCGACGCGATGGCCACTCTCACGACGCCGCCTGCCACAGGTAGCGCGCATCGGTCGGTCCGCCACCCGGAAGGCACCGGACGCGCCCGTTCGCGGCGAGGTGCTCCAGGATCTTGTGCACCGACTCCACCTGATCCGCCATGTCCGCAGCGGCAGCGATGTCTGTCGCCGTTCTGGGCACGTCAGGGTGCGCGTCGAGTACCCCCCGAATGACGTGCTGCAATGCGATGACCGAGCTGGCGGCCTTCTTCCCTGCCTCGACACCAGGCTGGTGATACGCGTTCACGTCGACCAGGGAGGCGTACAGCCCAACGGCGCGTTCGTAGAGCGCGATCAGCGCGCCCACCGACCTTCCACTCACGTCGGGTACCGTGATGGTGATCGACTCGCGCGCGTTGTCGTAGAGCGCTTCTCGCGTGCCGAGGAGGAAGCCGAGCAGGTAGTCGCCGGCGGTGATGTGCGGTTCGACCTCGAGCGGCACACCCTCCTCATCCTTCAAGACCTGGATGAACGTGAGGAAGAAGTTGTTCACGCCGTCCCGCAACTGCTGCACGTAGGCATGCTGGTCGGTGGAACCCTTGTTGCCGTAGACGGCGATGCCCTGGTGCACCACGTTGCCGTCTCGGGCGCGCTCCTTGCCGAGCGACTCCATCACGAGCTGTTGAAGGTAGCGCGAGAACAGGAGCAGGCGGTCCTTGTAGGGCAACACCACCATGTCCTTGGTGCCGCGCCCTCCGCCAGCGTGATGCCACATGAGGGCAAGCAGCGCGGCCGGATTCTTCGCCACGTCGCGGCTGCGAGTGGCGACATCCATGGCCCTGGCACCCGCCAGCATGCCGTCGATGTCGAGTCCCTGCAGCGCGGCGGGCAGGAGCCCGACCGCCGAGAGTTCGGAGGTGCGGCCGCCGACCCAATCCCACATCGGAAACCGCGCCAGCCATCTGCCGTTCCGCGCCGTGCCGTCGAGCTCGCTGTCGACCCCGGTGACAGCGACGGCGTGCGCGGCAAAGTCGAGACCGGCGGCGCGGTAGGCCTGCTCCGCCAGCAACATGCCGTTCCGGGTCTCCTTGGTCCCCCCCGACTTCGAGACGACGACCGTCAACGTCGTGGCCAGCGCACCACCGATCCGGGCCAGCGTGCGAGCGATGCCGTCGGGATCCGTGTTGTCGAAGAAGTGCGGGCGCATCGGATCCTTGACGGCTCCGAGCGCGTCGGCAACAAACTGCGGTCCCAGGGCCGAGCCGCCGATGCCGATCACCAGGAGATCCGTGAACCGCGCGCCGCGTTCTGGACCCACGCGCCCCGCATGGACGTCGGCCGCGAACGCGCGCACGCGATCGCGTGTCGTCGTGATGGCCTCGGCGTGAGCCGGCGTCGGGGCCAACTCGGGCGCCCGCAGCCAGTAGTGGCCGACCATGCGGTGCTCGTCGGCGTTGACGATGGCGCCTCGCTCGAGCGCCTCCATGGCGTCGAACGCGGCGGACATCGGCGGAGCCATGCGCGCGAGGAAGTGGTCATCGAAGCGCATCCGCGACACGTCCACCGACAGGCCGAGGTCTTCGACCACGCACAAGTGCTGCCGATACCGGTCCCACAGGGTCACGCCGTTCATCGCAGCTCCTTAGAGGCCGCCACGACGGCCTCAACCGTGAAACCGAACTTGGTGAGCAGTGCCTTGAGCGGGGCTGACGCCCCGAACGTGCGCATGCCGATCACGCGCCCGGCGAGGCCGGTGTAACGTTCCCAGCCAAACGTCGAGGCCTGTTCGACCGCGATGCGCGCCGTCACGTCCGGGGGCAGCACCGAGTCCCGATACGCCTGGTCCTGCTCCTCGAAGATTTCCCAGCAGGGCATGCTCACCACCCAGCTGCCAATCCCCTCCGCCGCGAGTCGTTCATGTGCCGCGAGGCACAGCGACACCTCGCTCCCGGTCGCCAGCAGCAGCACCTCCGGCGGACCGCCGGGCGCCGCCGCCAGCACGTACGCACCGCGCGCGACCCCGGAGGCCGGCGCATAGCGGGAGCGGTCGAGGGTCGGCAGTGCCTGCCGCGAGAGGACCAGCGCGGCCGGCTCGTGGCGCATCGGCACGATGCAGCGCCAGCACTCGAGCACCTCGTTGGCATCGGCGGGACGGAATACCCGCAAGCCTGGAATCGCCCGCAGCGAGGCAATCTGCTCCACCGGCTGATGGGTGGGACCGTCCTCCCCCACGCCGATCGAGTCGTGGGTGTAGATGTAGATCACTGGCAGTTCCATCAACGCGGACAGCCTGAATGCAGGTCGGGCGTAGTCGCTGAAGATGAGGAACTGCGAGCCGAAGGCCCGCAGCTTCGACAGCGCGAGGCCGTTCAGGATCGCCCCCATCGCGTGTTCACGCACTCCGAAATGAAGGTTCCGGCCATGGTGGTCCAGCGCCGAGAAGTCGCCGGCGCCCTCGAAGGTCAGTCGCGTCTTCGTGGACGGCGCGAGGTCGGCCGATCCGCCCACGAGCCACGGCAGGTGCCGGGCGATGGCGTTGAGCACGATGCCGGACGCGTCGCGTCCGGACACGCCTGTGAGATCGGCCGGAAAGGCCTGCAGGTCCCGACCCCATCCGTCCGGCAAGCGGCGGTGCTGCACGCGCTCGAACTGGTCGGCCAGATCCGGGTGAGCCTGCCGATAGCGTTCGAACGACTCGGCCCAGTGTCGTCGCAGGTCGGCGCCGCGTGCGCCAACGTGACGCGCGAAGTGCGCGGGCACGGCATCGGGCACCAGGAACTGCGCGTCCTCCGGCCAGCCGTACGCCCGCTTGGTGAGGCGCACTTCCTGGTCGCCGAGCGGCTCACCGTGGGCGACGTGCGAGTCCTGCTTGTTGGGCGAGCCGTAGCCGATGTGACTGTCGACGATGATGAGCGTCGGGCGGTCGGTCGTGCGCGTGAACGTCGTCAGGGCGCGCGACAGCATCTCGAGATCGTTGGCATCGCCGACCCTCGTGACGTTCCAGCCGTAGCCCAGGAACCGCGTCGCGACGTCTTCGGAAAAGGCGAGCGAGGTACTGCCTTCGATGGTGATCCGGTTGTTGTCGTAGACCCAGCAGAGGTTGCCCAGGCGCAGGTGGCCGGCGAGCGAGGCCGCTTCACCAGAGACCCCTTCCATCATGCAGCCGTCCCCGGCGAGGGCGTAGACGCGGTAGTCGATGACGTCGAAGCCAGGACGATTGAAGTGCGCCGCCAGCCACGCCGAGGCCATCGCCATGCCCACGCTGGTGGCCACGCCCTGCCCGAGGGGGCCCGACGTCGTTTCAACCCCCGAGGTCCAATGGTACTCAGGGTGCCCCGGGCACCGGCTGTCGAGCTGGCGAAAGCGCTTCAGGTCCTCGAGCGACACGGCCGGGCGCCCCACCAACTCGTAGTCGGCGTTGACCGCCTGGACGCCTGTCAGGTGCAGCAGGCTATACAGCAGCGTGGAGGCGTGACCCATCGACAACACGAAGCGGTCGCGATTCGGCCAGATCGGATCGTCGGGATCGAAGCGGAGGAACCGCTGCCATAGCGTGTACGCGACGGGCGCCATCGCCATCGGCGTGCCCGGGTGGCCGGAATTGGCCTGTTGGACGGCGTCGATGCACAGGGTGCGGATGGTGGCGATGGCGAGCGCGTCGAGATCGGGGGGTGCTGCTGGCATCGGCAGCGTCTGTTCCTTCACCGTTCATCCTCCAGATGGCAGATCTCGTTCCAGTGGCGAATCACATGCTGCTCGCGCTCGAGACCGAGTTGACTCACCGACGCGGTGTCGAGGGCCAGGAACGCGCCCGCGCCTGGCGGCAGCCCGAGCCAGCGGGCTGCCAGCATTCGCAAGAGGTGGCCGTGAGCGAAGAGGGCCACGGGCCCGCCGACCGAGAGCGCCCGCGCGATGACGCGGTCCGCCCGCACCGCCACGTCGGCCGGCGTCTCGCCCTGCGGCGCGCCGGCGGTCCACACGGTCCACGACGGTTCTTGGAGCCTGACCTCAGCGGTCGTTTTCCCTTCATACGCGCCGTAGTCCCACTCCTGCAGGTCGGGCTCGAAGATCGCGCATGCCCCATGGCCGGAGTGCCGGCACGTCTCCCGCGCGCGCGCGAGTGGGCTCGTCATCACCAGGGAGAAGGTGCACCCCGCGAGGCGGCGGGCCAGCGCCGCGGCCTGCCGTTCGCCCCGAGCCGTCAACGGGATGTCGGTACGCCCCGTGTGGCGACCAGTCACCGTCCACGGGGTTTCGCCGTGCCGGATGAGCCAGAGGACCGGCGCCGCACCGGCCGTCATGAGTGCCGCGCCGAATGAGGGGTGGTCCAGCCGCCTGGCACGAGCGCATCCGCTTCAGCCGGTCCCCAGGAACCAGGCGAGTAGGCAATGGGAGGACGGGCCTGCAGCGCGGGATCGACGATGCGCCAGGCTTCCTCGACGTAGTCCTGCCGCGCAAACCGAAACGTCTCGCCCCGCATGGCGTCGCCGAGCAGTTCGGCGTAGGGGTCCGTTTCCGCCCCTTCGTGATCGTGACTCGCGAGCAGCTCGAGCGGATACCCGGCGCCGACACCCGGCTCGCGCACCGTGGCGCCGAGCCCGATCTGGAACACCGGCCCCAACTGAAACCTCACGTAGTTCGACACCAGCGGCACGCCCGCAATCGGCGGCGGCCGGCGCAGCTTGACCACCACTTCGGTGAGCGCCGCGGGCAGGCTCTTGCCAGCGCGAATGAAGAACGGCACGCCGTCCCACCGCCACGACTCGACCTTGAGTTCCAGTGCGGCAAACGTCTCGGTCTGCGAGCCCGGGGCGACGCCGGGTTCGTCCAGGTAGCCGCGGACCTGCCCGCGAATCACCCGCGCCGGCTCGAGCGGCGCAATCGCCTTGAGCACCTTCACCTTCTCGTCGCGCAGCGTCTCGGAGTCGGCGCTGGCAGGCGGCGGTTCCATGGCGATATTGGAGAGCACCTGCAGCAGGTGATTCTGGACGACGTCGCGAATCGCGCCGGTCGTGTCGTAAAAGGCGCCGCGGCCCTTGATGCCGAAGGGTTCGGCCATCGTGATCTGGATGTTCTCCACGTAGCGGCGATTCCAGATGGGTTCGAGAAACGTGTTGGCGAAGCGGAAGAACACCAGGTTCTGCACTGCTTCCTTGCCCAGGTAGTGGTCGATGCGAAAGACCGCGCGTTCGTCGAAGCACTGATGCACGATGCCGTTCAACCGCCGCGCCGACGCCAGGTCGGTACCAAACGGCTTCTCCAGCACCAGGCGGGCGCCGCTGGTACAGCCGATTCGCGCAATCTGCTCGACGACCACTTCGAAGAGCGATTGCGGAATGGCCAGATAGTGCAAGGCCCGAGCGGCTCCGCCGAGTTCCTGCGCCAGTTTCTCGAAGGTCGATGGCGACGTGTAGTCGCCATCGACATAGCGGAGCAGCCCGAGCAGCTTCGGGAACGCCACGGGGTCGGCGCCGCCCCCGTGCTGTTCGACACTGACCCGCGCGTGCGCCTGCAGCTGTGGCAACGTCCACCCCTGTCGCGCGACGCCGATGATCGGCACGTCGAGCGCGCCGGCCTTCACGAGGTGCTGCAGCGCGGGAAAGATCTTCTTGAAGGCCAGATCGCCAGTGGCGCCGTAGAAGACCAGGGCTTCGGACCGCGTCGGCATCACGCCTTCTCCCGGTGTCCGCCGAAGGCCGCGCGCATGGCTGACAGCACCTTGTCAGCGTAGTCGCCCTCGCCACGGGAGGAGAACCGCTGAAAGAGCGCCGTGGTCAGCACCGGCGCCGGCACCGCTGCATCGATGGCGGCCTTCACCGTCCACCGACCCTCCCCTGAATCCGACACCCGGCCTGAGAATGCCGCCAGGTCGGTGCCGCCGACGAGTGCTTCGGCTGTGAGGTCGAGCAGCCACGACGAGACGACACTACCCCGCCGCCACAGCTCCGCGATCTCGTCCACCGCAAACTCGTATTGATAGTGCTCCGGGTCGCGCAGGGGCGTGGTCTCGGCATCGTGTTCCTGCTGCGCGCGCCCGGCGTTGGCGTGACGCAGCAGATTGAATCCCTCGGCATACGCCGCCATCAGGCCGTATTCGATGCCGTTGTGCACCATCTTCACGAAATGACCGGCACCCGACGGGCCACAGTGCAGGTAACCCCTGTCGGCCGTACCAGGCCTCTGGCCACGGCCCGGTGTGGGCGCAACCGAGTCGCTGGGTGGGGCCAGGGCAGCGAAGATGGGCTCGAGCCGCGCCACCACATCTGCCTCGCCGCCAATCATCTGGCAGTAGCCGCGCTCCAGCCCGAAGATCCCGCCGCTGGTGCCGACGTCCACGTAGTGAAGCCCGCGAGCCGCCAGTTCCTTGGCCCGCCGGAGGTCATCGACGTAGTAAGAGTTGCCCCCATCGACGATGACGTCACCCGGGTCGAGCACCGATACCAGGTCGGCAATGGCGGCGTCGACGACCCCGGCCGGCACCATGAGCCAGACCACGCGCGGGCTCGGGAGTCGGCGCGCCAGGTCCTCGAGGGACGTCGCGCCCGCTGCCCCGTCCCGGACCAGCGTCTCGACTGCGGCGGCACTCCGGTCGAACACCACCGCCTGGTGCCCGCCGCGCAGCAGCCTCCGGACCATGTTGGCCCCCATCCGTCCGAGTCCGATCATCCCGATGTGCATGCCTGCTCCTTACTGAACCGTTCGCATCATCTGTTTGCGACACCGCCGGCGCAACGAGGGGTCACGTCTTCGCCGCTGCCGACTGCAATTCGTCTTCGGCGCGGCGCCAGTCGTCGCCGTCGTGGCCGTGCGCATCCCTTCGCTCGAGGTAGAGCTCGTAGGCGCGACGCGCGATGTCACTGTGCGACACGGTCGATTGCTGATGAGCGGGTGGCGACGCTGTGTCGGCCGCATTCGATCGCTGAAACGAGTTGCGGCCGATGATCGAGCCGAAGCCGCCGCCGGCGTGAATCGCGGTGACTTCGTCGAGCACGGCGTCGTCGCTTTCGGCGGGCCCGCCCGAGAAGATCACGATGCGCCGTCCGTTGAAGGTCGCCTGTACGACATGGCGCACCCGCTCTGCCAGCGTGCCGATGGGGATCTGCTGCTCCTCGTAGACACGGCGCGCGGCCTCCTGCTCGAGGTGGCTCGACGGCAGTTTCACCTTGACGATGTGCGCGCCGAGTTGCGCAGCGATGTGGGCCGCGTAGGCGCACACGTCGATGGCGGTCTCGCCCGGCTTGCTGATCGCCGACCTGCTTGGCCTCCTCGGCGTAGCGTCGGATCTGCTGATACATCCCGACCCGGGCGGTGGATCCCGGATAGATGGTGAAGCCGACGCCGATGCATCCGAGCCGTAGCGCATCACGGACGCTGCCGGTCAAGGCCTGGTTCGGATCGGGATCATCGCTCAGTGCGTCGTGGTCGTTGACCTTGAGGATGAGCGGCACGTCACCCGCGAAGTCGCGCGCGGCCGCTTCGAGGAAACCGAGCGGCGCCGCGTACGCGCTGCAGCCACTGTCCACTGCGAGTTGGAAGTAATAGCGGGGATCGTAGGCCGCCGGGTTCGAGGCAAAAATCCGGGCCGGGCCGTGCTCGAGCACGCGAGACAGGTTCGTCAGGGTGCCTGGGTTGTCGCTGCCGTACCAGGTCAGAATCTCACGCACTCGGATCGTCATGACTCGCTTTCACGCTGGAGCGCCGTTGGCACAGCGCCGCCTCCGTCCACGAGGGCGTAGTGGGCGGCGCCCAACAAGGGCGCCTCATCAGTGACCATCACGTGAACCTGGAGGCTCTGCAGCAGGGGGCTCAGCCTGCCCTTGGCACAGAACCGCTCGAGGAACGCCGCGCGAGCCCGCGTTCGCCAGGCCTCTGGGGTGTCGGGCGGTCCGACGAGCAGTTTTTGCGCGACGCCGCCGCCAAGCCACATTCCGCCCATGGCCATGGTTCGGAGCGCCCAGTTGCCGGCCTCGGCTCCATACGCGCCCAGAAACAGCAACACGGCCTGCTCGGCGAGGGCGCTGCGGCCTTGCTGCGCCGCCCGCGCCACGGTGGCGCTGGGATCCCCCTGTGCAAGTTCGGCGGCGAGGTCGTCTGACGGCGCATCGGGTTTCCGATCGCGAAGGAACTCGTAGATCCGGAACAGCCCAGGCCCCGACACCACCCGCTCGGCACTCACGTGGCCATACTGCTGCTGCAACACTCGCAGGAGGTCCATCTCGTCCGCACTGCCCGGGGAGAAGTCGGCGTGCCCCCCTTCACTGGCGAGCGACTGCAACGCGCCCGCGCGGCGCACGAGCGCCGACATGCCGAGGCCGGTGCCCGCGGCCATCACGGCCACGGTGCCAGTCTGCGGCGGCGCCGCCTGCAGACAGACGTGGTCGGCGCGGCCGAGCAAAGGCACCGACCAGGCCTGAGCCTCCACGTCATTCACGAGCGATACGCGCGGGAGCCCCAGCGCCTTCGACACACGCGCGGCGTCGATGCTCCACGGCAGGTTCGTCGTTCGGACCCGGCCGTCGAGGACCGGTCCGGCGATGCCGAAGCCGGCGGCCTCGAGGTTCAACGTGCCGGTACCGACAAACGCCGCCACGATCCCGTCAAGCGACGGATGGTCCTGGCTGCGAAACGTCTCGATGCGAACCACGCGCAGGCCGTATGCGCCGCGCTCGACCAGGGCGAGGTTCGTCTTCGTGCCGCCAACATCGCACGCGAGAATCACAACACGAGAGTCCCTCAGGTGCCCCGTTCGTTACAGCGGGCCGGCACGGTCGCTGGTCTACCCTGCGGTATGGCCCCGGCCTCGTGACGTCGGGTTCTGTCCGCACACGACTGACACTCGCACTCGTGGCGCTGCTGTCCATGAGCGCGCTCTTCTCGTTCTGGCTTCCGGCGACGTGGGCGGCCGGTCCCGACACCCCGTTGGAAGACACGGCGGCACGGATCCGCAGTTGGGGGGCGTGGGGGGTCGCCCTGCTCTTCGGGCGCCACGTCCCGCTCATTGCGTTCAATCTGCTCAACTACGCGGCAGCGCTGACCTCGATGTCCTGGTGGACCTTTGCCTGGGCCACCGGCCTGGGCATCCTACCGCTCACGATCTTGCTGAACGTCCTTGGCGAGCGCATGTTGACGACACCTCTCTGGCTGTGGCTGTTCGGGGCCATCGTGGCCGGCAGCTCGCTGATCCTGCGTGGTCGCTGGCGACACGTGGAGAGACCGCCGCAACGCGGTGGCCGAGAGTAACCCTTACCGCAGACGACGCCGATGAGTCGACGCATCACCTCACCCCCGGGCGAACGCGACGCGACTGCGCGATCGCGGTCACAATGTCACCTGCCACAATCGCAGGGCGTTGGCAATGACCGACACGGCACTGACACTCATCGCGGCGCCCGCGATGATCGGGCACGTGTAGACGACGTCGCCGCGGGGCGGCGCGAGGCTTCTGCGCGCCCGCCTGAACCGCCACTCACGTGTCCGTCGTTCGTGCTCGACTCGACGTTCCGCTCATCGCTGACAGTACAGCCTGCGATCGCTGAACTCGAGCTGCACTCGTCGGCGAGCACGTTCGATACCGCCGTTGACCTGAGATTCCGATCTACGGGCGACATGTTCGTCGCGGAGACCAGCGCATTCGTCCCCAGCACGGGCGCGCAGCAGTTCTCCGGATACCAGGCCGTGCGCGTCGATCGGGCGTCTGGCGCGGTGCACGATTTCGTGGCGAACGTGGGCGATACGCCGCAGGAGCTCTTCGACCCCGCCACGTTCGACAAGCCGACCGACGTCAAGTTCAGCGGTGAGCTGATGTTCATCGTCGACTTTGGTGTATTCGAGCCAGGACTGCAGCTCCAGCAGCCGGGTTCGCTGGCCGAGTGGACCAAACCGCCCACAGCCAGCCCGAATGCCTGCCCGGGTCCGCGCCGCTGCCCCGCCGTGACCGTTGCTCAGGGCGCTCGGGTGAAATTGGGCGTGAGGGCGATCGTCCAGGACAGCGGTATCGTCGCCGGATTGAAGCAGACCTTGTCGTCGCAGGCCTGATACTCCAGGGCCCCTGTTATCCTCAGGGTCTGCTGCGTGCGCAGGGCCCGTTCTGCTTCGGACGTCACCTCGACGACCACCTCCTGCAGCAGCGTGAATGGCTTCTGGTACACGGGCACGCGCTCGTTGAGGGGCTCGAAGAAGTAGATCTCCGAAGCGGGGTACTGAATCGGCAGCGTACGCACGAATGGCTGCGGCGTGATGAGCAGCGACACCACGCGGTAACCGATGGCACCCGGCGCATAGACGTGAATCGTCGGGTGTGGATCGATCTTCACGGCGAGCGCGAATCGGGTGCCCGGCGACACCGTCGAATCGCTCGGATACGCCGTGACGTCGATGTGAGCGCCATCTATGCGCGTGGCGGCGACCGGCGGAGCCCCTTCCCCGAGCCTGAGCAGGATGCTCGACGCGGTACTTCGCTCTCGGTAGTATTCTTCGAAGAACCGGGCCGTAACGCGGCCCTCTCGATCGACGATGAAGGTTCCTGGAAACGGCGTCCCTTGCGTCAGCCTGGCGACGCTCAATGAGCCGTTGGTCGCCACGAACTTCTTCACGTCCTCCTGCACGGAGCGATCGTCACCGCCGGTCTCGAGCACCTCGTCGGCCACGGTATTGAGAATGCCGTACGCCGCGATCGTGGCGGAGCCGGTGTCGGACAGCAGTGGAAACGTGACGCCGCGGCGCGTGCTGAAATCCGCGAGGAGACCCGGCGCATCGTAGCTGATCGCGGCCAACCCCAGCCCTTCTGCCTTGAGTTCGTCCGCCCGGCCTTGCAACTCCACGAGCTGCGTCTTGCAGTACGGTCACCAGTCCACCGAGCGGAAGAAAACGAGCATCACGCCTTTCGGGCCCATGACGGACGCCAGGGTCTGTAGTCGGCCGGACTGATCCTTCAGGCTGAAGCCGGGGACACGGTCGCCGATCTGGGGTCCAAGCTTGGACACATCAACCGGCGTCCGCGAGGGCTGCGGTTGCCAGGATGCCGGAGTGGCCAGCAGCGCAAGTATCGGCCACACCACACTCATCATTGTCTTCATAGAGCGGACAGTATAGCGGACCGGACCGCTGACTGATGTGAGGCGTCTCACAAGCGCGAGGGGGACCGGCCTCGACCGGTTACGCAGTCGGACGACGGCTGGCGCGTGGTTGTCGCATCGACGGCCGCCGCGGCAGCGGTAGACGTAGCCAAGAACGCCGACGTAGGCGAGATGGGCAGACTGGCGCCGGCGGCAGTCACACCGAATCTCGTCGAGAGTATCCCGAGTCCTGCGACAGGCCCGCCCAGGGGCTGCGCTCATCGCGCCGGAGCGCCGGTACCGCAATCGCTTGAGCAAAGAGCCATAAACCGAAACCGAGGAAGAGACCGCTGGTGCCCGACCCGAGGGCCAGCCGCGGCTCCACCTGCGCGACATACAGCCAGGCGAAGGCAAAACCCACGATCAGGCGCACGACGAGCCCGACTGGACCCACCTGAACTGGATCGCTGACCAACAACCGGGCTACCCAGACCGGCAGGTCCACCTGGGGCAGCCCAACCGCGGGAAGCACTTACATCATCGTGGTGATGGCGAGAGTTGCCAGAAACCCACTGGACCACATCAGGGCCACGTCAGGTAACCGCGCCGGCCGATCGAGCAGGTTGTTCTAGGTGGTCATGAGACCTCCTTTTATGCTCTTCCGGTCCATCCGGCCTGCCAGTCGTTACAGCTGAAGCTGACTCGGGCCGCGGTGCCTGCATCGAGGAGGCGCCCACGTGACACAGCCAGTACAAACGGCCGGCGGCTCCCGGTGGGATGGTCGCACAGTGACCGTGGGGAAAGAGTGCGCCGCGCCCTCGTTCCCCACGGTCTCGTTGGTCCACAGCCGGCCGCGGGCGCTCAGTGCGGGGGGAACGTCACGACGTTGCGCACGGCGACCTGAATGCGGCCATCCGACAGCACCTTGGGTGGCACGGCTACGCCCTCGGCCACCCCCTCGCCCCACACAGGATGGCGGAGGGCGCACTGGAAGGAGACCACGCCATCCGTGCGACCGATGATGGGGCGCTGCGATTGGAACCGCATCACGATTGGATCCTTCGCGTTGCCGCTCTCACCGGCCGTGACGTGTATCACGTACTCGCCGAAGACACCGGCCGTGTTGGGTGGAACCCAGATGCCGGCGGCGCCGCCATACTCGCCGTGGAGCATGACGCCGGTCGGCGATGTCACCGCGAACATCCAGCCGCCGCCATCGACCAGAAAGCCGCTGCTCGGGACCCGTTCGTTGGAGATGGTGTACGCACGGTAGTTGTTGCGTCGGTCGTCCATGAACCCGAAAAAAGCGACGCCATTGTCGGAATCGGTTCCGCGGAAATCGAGCCCGAACTGCTGCAGGAAGTATTCGGTGGCCTCGGCGCGGTGCTCGGCAATTTCGGCATAGTTCCGGCCCCGGACCTGCTTCTGATAGAACTCGGGCGTGCCATCCGGCGATCCAGAAGGGTCGAGGATGCCGTTCTGGATGAACACCATGTACTTCACGAAGCCGTCCGGGGTGGGACTCGCCGCCTGCCGGCTCTGCGCCTCAGCCAGTCCGCTGGCCAGCACGCCGGCAAGCGCCACAGCAGCACCAAGAGTAACGATATGTGTCCGTCGATTCATGTCACCCTCCTTGAGCCGTGCGTCCGGACCAGTTGAGCCCAGATTCACTCCCGCACGGCGTCGCTGAGGAACTGTCCCGTGAGCGCGTGGGGTATTACACGTGGCTGGCTGAACCTCAGAGAGGGCGGAGGTCCTGAGGCATGGTCGGGCTATCCACAGCAGCCGTTGGCTTTGCCGTCGGCCTTGACACCGGCGGGCGTCGCGAGGAACGCGCGCCGACACCGATCGCCACAACAATAGAATGTCCGCCCATCGCGTGCGGCGTGGCGAGCCGTGACGGGGTTCACTTGCATGCCGCACACCGAATCCTTCGTTACCGAGGGCACTGCTGACGTCGTGGTCATGTCATGACCGTAGAGGGTCGACTCGTGCCGTTCTGTTCGATAGTGAACACGGAAGCCTTCGGCCGAGTTGCTGGGCCGCAACCAGCCTTCCACAGTGTGCGGCAGCCGCGCCATTCTTGCGTTCGGGGCCCACACTCCGCGTTGGGCACACCTCCCCCTGTGCAATCGAGGACAGACGCCCTGGGGCACTCCGTCCTACGGTGCTACTGGAGCCGGCGAGACCCGTGTAATCAGCGCGGTACGAGACGCACTGACTGACGGACCGAGGCGGCAACGCGCCGTCGGCGAACACTTCGACAGATGACGAGGGGAGTTGCAGATGCGCACATCGTGGGTAGCCTCGGCTGTGGTACTGGGAGCACTGACGCTCTCGCTCAACGGGCAACGGATTGCACCCAAGCTGGACAACGTGTCGGTGCCTCCAGGCTATTTCCTCGATCTGCTGGTGACCGGGCTGGACTTCCCGACCGCGATCACATTTTCTCCAGGCGCTGCGTATGTGGCGGAGTCAGGCGCCGTTCCGGGTTTCACGCCGAAGGTGAAAACCGTCAACGCGCAAGGCCTGGTGTCGATCGTCTTGTCCGCCGATCAGCTCGGCGCGACCCAGTTGCTCCCGCCACTG
>Ga0163144_10014263_pt1 | contig 16520 bp, 18 predicted proteins | sample OliLak19BULKMAT1_FD_123175 | JGI IMG/M metagenome (GOLD analysis project Ga0163144, IMG submission 123175) | Freshwater microbial mat bacterial communities from Lake Vanda, McMurdo Dry Valleys, Antarctica - Oligotrophic Lake LV.19.BULKMAT1 | ecosystem: Environmental > Aquatic > Freshwater >... | reverse complement strand
GGGATCACCCGGGCGCAGTTGGATCCGCCGTCCGGATACCGCGTCGCCCAGGCCTCCTCCATGGTGAACGGCGTCAACGGGGCCAGCCAGGCGGTCAGGCGCAGAAAGACCTCGTGCATTACCGTGCGGGCGGCGCGGCGACGGATCGCGCCGGGGCGGTCGCAGTAGAGGCTGTCCTTGCGGATGTCGAAATACAGGGCCGAGAGGTCCCCGGCGCAGAACTCGAGTACCGGACGGACCACGTCCTGGAAGCGGTAGGTATCGTAGGCACCGCGCACCTGCAGATCCAGCTCCCATAGCCGGTGCAGGATGAACCGTTCCAGCGGCGGCATGTCGGCATAGGCGACGCGCTCGGCCTCGTCGAAATCGGCCAGGGCCCCCAGCAGGTAGCGGACGGTGTTCCTGAGCTTGCGATAGGCGTCAACCGTGGTCTGGAGGATCTGTTTCCCGATCCGCTGGTCCTCGGCATAGTCCACCAGGGCGACCCACAGGCGCAGGATGTCGGCACCGGATTCCTTGATGACGACGGCGGGGTCGGTGGTGTTGCCCCGCGACTTGGACATCTTTTCGCCGTTCTCGTCCTGGGTGAAGCCGTGGGTCAGGACGGCATCATAGGGGGCGCGGCCGCGGGTGCCGGAACCTTCGAGCAGGTTGGACTGGAACCAGCCGCGATGCTGGTCCGAGCCTTCCAGATACAGGTTCGCCGGCCAGTGCGACGGGCGGGCTCCACTGTAGCCGTGGGCAGGGTCGCGGGTCTCCAGCGCAAAGGCGTGGGTGCAGCCGGAGTCGAACCAGACGTCGAGGATGTCCTCGATCTTCTCGTAGCCGGCCGGATCGTGCAGGCCGAGGAAGTCGCTGTCCGGCTTGGTGTACCAGGCGTCGGCCCCGCCCGCCTCGATCGCGGCGACGATACGGGCGTCGACCTCGGGGTCATGCAGCGGATGGCCGGTGTGTTTCTCCACGAACATGGCGAGCGGCGTGCCCCAGGCGCGCTGGCGGCTGACCAGCCAGTCGGGGCGACCCTCGACCATGGAGCGGATGCGGTTCTTGCCGGCGGCGGGATGGAAGTCGGTCTGGTCGATCGAGGCCAGGGCCGTCTCGCGCAGGGTGTCCCCGTCCGCGTGATCCAGCGGCCGGTCCATGCGGATGAACCACTGGGGCGTGTTTCTGAAGATCACCGGGGCCTTGGAGCGCCAGCTGTGGGGATAGGAATGCTCCAGCCGGCCACGGGCCAGCAGGGTCCCTGCCTCGATCAGTTTTTCCATGACGGCGGGGTTGGCCGAACCGAACTTGCCGGTCTTTTTACCCTCGGTCTCCAGCACCTTGAGGCCGGCGAACAGGGGCACGCCCGGATAGTAGGCCCCGTCGGGATCGACCGTGTCGGGGACCTCATGATGACCGTGGGCCTTCCACACGTCGTAGTCGTCGGCGCCGTGGCCCGGCGCGGTGTGGACGAAGCCTGTGCCGGCATCGTCGGTGACGTGGTCGCCGTCCAGCAGGGGCACGTTGAAGCGGTAGCCGTCGTCAAGCTCGGCCAGGGGGTGGGCGCAGACGAGGCCGGACGGATGGATGTCATCCAGCCGGGTCCAGGTGGCGATCTTCGCGGCCTTGAACACCTCCTCGGCCAGCTTGTCGGCGAGGATCAGACGGTCGCCCTGTCTGGCCCAGGGCTGGAACTCCAGCCCCTGTTCCATCGACTGGACCTCATACAGTCCATAGGCGATCTCGGGGCCATAGCTGATGGCCCTGTTGGCCGGGATGGTCCAGGGCGTGGTGGTCCAGATGACCACGGACGGCGTCTGGTGGCGGAAGGCCAGCAGGTCGTCGGGATGGTCGTCGGTGGCGGCGATGACCGGGAATTTGACCCAGATCGTCGGGCTGACGTGGTCGTGGTATTCGATCTCGGCGTCGGCCAGGGCGGTTCGCTCGACCGGCGACCACATAACGGGTTTCGATCCGCGATACAGCTGGCCGGAGTTCTTGAACTTGTGGAACTCCTGCACGATCGCGGCCTCGGCCGAATAGTCCATCGTGGCGTAGCGGTGGTCCCAATCGCCGGTGATGCCGAGGCGTTTGAACTGGTCCTTCTGCACCTCGATCCAGCCGGCGGCATAGGTGCGGCAGGCGGCGCGGAACTCGGCCTTGGAGACCTCGTCCTTGCGCCGGCCCTCGGCGCGGTAGCGTTCCTCGATCTTCCACTCGATCGGCAGGCCGTGGCAGTCCCAGCCGGGGACGTAGTCGACGTCATAATTCAGCAGGAAGCGCGACCGGACGACGAAATCCTTCAGCGTCTTGTTGAGCGCATGGCCGATGTGGATGTCGCCGTTGGCGTAGGGCGGGCCGTCATGGAGAACGTAGAGGGGGCGGTTATCGGCCTGACGGGCGGCGCGCAGGGTCGTGTAGAGGTCGCCCCACTGATCGAGGATCAGCGGTTCCTTCTGCGGCAGCCCACCGCGCATGGGGAAGGGCGTCTCGGGAAGGAAGACGGTCTCGCGATAGTCCCGGCTTTCGCCGGGATGGGCGGACTCGGTTCGGGCGTCAGACATGGTCGGTCTCGGGCAATCTTTGGGCGGAACGTCGGGTGAGGTCGGCTGGAAATCCCGGCGGGCGCGGGGGCGACAGGGCCCCGTCGGCGCTACGCCGGGCGGCTAATCTCGATCAGGGTAATCCGGCGGACGTCCATCACCGATTCCTATCAGGGCGCGGGGGCTGGGAAAAGCGGCGCATTCGGCTAACCTCGGGTTCGAACGGCGCGAGGGGCGCCGGGGGAGTTTGATTATGCGTATCCGTTCGTCTGCATTGGCCGCCGTCGTCGTGGTCGGCCTGTCGGTCACGGCCTGCGGGCAGGGTGCTGCCGAGACGCCCAAAACTGACGCACCCACCGAAACCCAAAGCGCGGCCGGCGATGTCGCGGGTGCCGAAAGCTTCGTGCGCGCCCTGTTCGCGGCCTACAGCAATGCGCCCGGATCGACGGAACCGGAAAACCAGTGGTCTGCGGGCACCCAGGCCTTGCTCGATGCCGACGGCGAGGCCGCCCAAGGCATCGGCTATCTCGGGGCCGATCCGATTTGCGACTGCCAGGATTGGATCAACCTTCGCGTGACGTCGCTGGTCATGACCTCGACCGGTGCTGATAGCGCAAACGCGGCCGTGACCTTCGTCATGGGTGATGATGCCAAGACCACCGCCGAGACGCTGAAACTCGTTCGGGAAAACGGCATCTGGAAGGTCGACGACATCGTCTATGGCCAAGGGCACTCGTTGGTTGGTGAGCCGCCGTTGAAGCAAGGTGTCGCCGCCTCGACGGCCGCGCTTCTCGCCGAGTCCGGTGAGGCTCCATGATGCGTTTTGCCAATCCTGTTGGCCGCCGTGGCGCTGGCCCTCGCGGCGTGTTCCTCGGGCGATGACGCCAAGACTCCTGGCACCTTCACCCCGGACGATCTCGTCGTCGGCCAGACCCATCCCAATAGCGCAGCCGCGTCGGTGGTGTTCACAAACGCCGGTGAAACGACCGCTCAGACGCTTAAACTGGTTCGCGAAGGCGTGAATTGGAAAGTCGACGACGTGATGGGTTCCGAGGGCGCGTCGATCAAGGACGCTACGATCAAGCTGATTGAAGCGGCGGGCGGCTGAGGTTCGCTCACCGGCGCTGGATTACGCCATAAAGGTAATCGTTTCCGCCGATTTGCACGTCCAGATCGATGCAGATGCTTCATTTGCGTTGTCCGGGAGAAAGCACAGCCTTCGCCGCCGCCGCATCAAGGTCGATCTGGACCTTGAGCGCGTCGAGGTCGTCGAACCTCATCTCGCCGCGCAGCAGGGCGACCAGTTCGGTCTCGACCGTCTGGCCGTAGAGATCGCCCGCGAACTCGAACAGCCAGACCTCGAGCAGGGGCTCCGCGATCTCGAACATCGGACGGACGCCCAGATTGGCCACACCGTCGATGACGCGCCCGTCCGGCAGGCGTGTGCGGGTCGCATAGACGCCGTAAGCCGGACGCATGTAGTCACCCAGACGGACATTGGCGGTCGGGATGCCGATGGTGCGTCCGCGCTTGTCGCCGTGGACCACCTCGCCCTCGATGGCGAAGGGCCGGCCGAGGATGGTCGCGGCGCGGGGCATGTCTCCCGCATGGAGAGCCTCACGAACCGCGCTGGACGACAGTTTCAGCCCGCCGGGATCGTCGACCCGGTCGGTGACAGAGACGCTGAAGCCAAGCGCCTGACCGGCGCGGGCCAGCGCATCCGGCGATCCGGTGCGACCCTTGCCATAGGTGAAGTCGAAGCCGACGGCGGCGTGCTTCAGGGCGAGGCCGCCGGCCAGAACATCCTGCGCGAAGGTCTGGTCTGACAGGGCCGCCATTTCGGCGTCGAAGGGCAGCAGGTGCAGGCGCACCACACCGAGGGGCGCAAGGGCGCGGGCCATCTGGGCGGCCGTCATCAGGCGGAAGGGCGCGGCCTCGGGCTGGAACCAGCGACGGGGGTGGGGCTCGAAACTGACGACGGCGAGGGGCGCGCTCAGGCGGTCGGAGGCCTTACGGGCGGCGGCGACCACCGCCTGGTGGCCCCGGTGGACGCCGTCGAAAGCACCTAGCGCGGCGGCGGCCCCCCGGTGTTGCGGAGCCAGGTCGCGCCAGCCGGTGAGAATCTCTACGGACACGGCGGGCTCGATCACTCCCGCGCGGGCCGCCGGCGGCGTGGGACACGCACGAGGGCCTCGCCATCCATGATCAGGTCGCCGCCGACATAACCCTCGGTCCGCAGGGTGACCCGGGCCGATTCGGGATCGACGGCGGCCACAGTGATTCTGGCCGTCACCACATCGCCGATGCGGACCGGCTTGTGGAAGGCCAAGGTCTGCGACAGGTAGATGGCCCCGGCCCCGGGCAGGATGGTGCCGACCACGGCCGACCCGAACGAGGCGCTGAGCAGGCCGTGGGCGATGCGGCCGCGGTAGGCGGTCTTCGCGGCGAAGGCCTCGTCCATGTGAACCGGGTTGAAGTCGTCGGAGGCCTCGGCGAACGCCTGGATGCGGTCCTCGGTGATGGTCACGTCCTTGACCGCCACCATTCCCGCCGAGAGTTCTTCCAGAATATAGCCGCCCGAGGGGTGTGGTCCGGTGATCATGGGCGTTGCTTAGCGAGCGTGGCGGGAAATGGCGAGGACTTCTCCCTCCCCATTACGGGGAGGGAGAACGTCTGCCTGTCACCACCTCAGCTCCAGCGCGGCGTATCGGGCGTAGGCGGTCTCTGCAGTCAGCAGGGCGGCGGCGCGGGCGGGGTCGAGCTGGCCATCCTCGCCCCGCGCCGCGTCACCGTGAATCCCCTGCGCGATGAACAGGCAGTCGAGCGCCTGACGGTTGGCCCCCAGCACATCGGTGATCACGCCGTCGCCGATGCACAGAACCCGCGAGCGGTCGGCGGGACGGCCCAGCAGGCGTTCCGCCTCGGCCAGGGCCAGGGCGTAGATCGGGCCAAACGGCTTGCCCGCCATCGTGACGCGGCCCCCCATGGATTCATAAAGGTCGGCCAGGGCACCGCCGCAGTAGATGATCCGGTCGCCGCGCTGGACGATCCGGTCGGGATTGGCGCAGATCAGCTCCAGATCGCGCGCCACAGCGGGGGCGAAGGCCTCGCGGTAGTCCTCGGGTGTCTCGGTCTCGTCCTCGCGGGGACCCGTGACCGACAGGAAGGCGGCCTCGGCCGCACCCATCGCGCGATCAAGGCCCAGACCGTCGTACAGGGGCCAGTCCCGGTCGGGGCCGATGATCCAGGCCGGGCCCGGCGCGCGTTTGGCCAGTTCGGCCCGGGTGGCGTCGCCCGAGGTGACGAAGGCCTGCCAGCTGTCCCGGGGGACGCCGAGCGCGTCCAGCTGGGCGACCACGTCCGAGGCCGGACGCGGCGAGTTGGAGATCAGGACAACCTGGCCACCCTGCCGGCTGAACCGGATCAGGGCCTCGCAGGCCTCGGGCCAGCTCTCGCGGCCGTTGTGGATCACGCCCCAGACGTCGCAGAGCAGGACGTCATAGTCGGCGGCGACGGCGGACAGGGCGGGGAGGGCGTGGGGCAGGGTCATGCGGCGCTGACTAGCGGTTCCGGGCGAAAGGGTGAAGGAGGGTTTGGCGCGGTCGCTTGCGCCTGCTAACCGGACGCGCATGAAAATCCCTCGCCTCGCCCTCGCCGCCTATGGCTTCGCCCTCGTCGTCATCGTGCTGGACCAGCTGACCAAGGCCTGGATGCTGGATGGTCTGAGCCTGCGCGAGGTGGGCCGGGTCCTGATTGCGCCGCCGATCCTGAACTTCACCTATGTGGAGAACACCGGCGTCAGTTTCGGCCTGTTCGGCGGTGGCGGTTCGATGCGATGGGTCCTGAGCGTGTTTTCCCTCGTCGTGGCCGGGGCCCTGGCCTGGTGGGCGCTGAAGGCCGAGCGGCGCCTGCTGGTCGCCGCCATCGGTCTGGTGATCGGAGGGGCCATCGGCAATGCTATCGACCGGATCCAGTACGGCTATGTCGTGGATTTCATCGATTTCTCGGGGACGGGCGTGTTCCCCTGGGTGTTCAACGTCGCCGACAGCGCCATCACCATCGGCGTGATCCTGCTAATTCTGGACAGCCTGGTGTCGGAACGCAAAGCCGGCGTTGGCGCGGCCCACGAAAAGGCGTAATCACCCGCTCTTTCCGGTCTCGCAAACTGTGTGACCTGGGCGCCCCGACCGCGCCGGAGCCGAACCGAACCATGCGTCTTCTGACCGTTTCCCTCATCGCCGTTTCCGCCCTGGCCCTGGGTGCCTGCGGGGGGCTGCGCCAGTCCATCGGCCTGACCAAGGTGGTGCCGGACGAGTTTCTGACCGTGTCCACGGCCGAACTGACGGTGCCGCCGGAATACGGGCTGCGCCCGCCGGCACCCGGCCAGCCCCGGCCCCAGGAACTGGCCCCCGAGAGTGCTGCCCGCCAGATCCTTTTGGGTCAGCGCCAGTCGATCACCCGCACCGCGGGCGAACAGGCCTTGGTCACCGCCGCCGGTGCCGACCGCGCCGATCCCCTGGCTCGCTATGTCATCGACGACGAGTTCGGCGACCTGGCCCACAAGGAAGAAAGCTTCGCCAACCGCATCCTGTTCTGGCGCCGCGACGACGCGGCAACGCAAGGGGCGACCGTGACCCAGACGGCCGACGGCGCGGTGACCATCGACGCGGCCACCGAAGCGGCGCGTCTGCAGGCGCTGACCGGGTCGCAGTCCTCGATCACGATCCAGCCGAGGCGCTCGGGCGGGTTCAAGCTGCCGGGGCTGTAGGACTTATTCCTCCCCCGTCGGGGGAGGTGGCGCGGTGCCCGTTTGCGCCGTGACGGAGGGGGCTAACCGCGAGAACCGTGTCTGGGGCAGGCCCCTCCACCACTTCGTGGTCCCCTCCCCCGATGGGGGAGGACCAAGCATGACCAACATCCTGTCCCTGACCCATCTGTCGGGTATCGAGCAGCTGAAGCTGGCCTTCCAGGGTGAGGACAACGCCGCCCCGATGGCCCGGACGCTCGACTACCGGCTGACCGAGATCGAGGAAGGGCGGGTGGTGTTCGAGGGCACGCCGACCCAAGCCGTCTACAACCCTATCGGCACGGTCCACGGCGGCTGGATGGCGACCCTGCTGGACTCGGCCTGCGCCTGCGCGGTGCACTCCATGCTGAAGCCGGGGCAGGCCTATACCACGCTGGAGATCAAGACCGTGTTCCACCGCGCCCTGACCGAGGGCGTGGCGGTGAAGGCCGAGGGGCGGATCGTGCAGATGGGGCGCAGGGCGGGCTTCGCCGAAGCGGCCCTCAAGGGCCTGGACGGCAAGCTCTATGCGACCGCGACATCGACGTGTCTGGTGATGGAGGTTGGGTAGCCACCGGTCGAGGCGTCGGCAGGTCAGAAGGGCGGCCCGGCAAACCCGGTCGGTGTGCCCGCGACGAGGCGCGTGAGCGGTGTTTTCAGGCCTCCCCCCACATGCGCAGCAAGTTCCCGAGCGTCTTGTCGAGGACCAGTGACGCCTCATCCGTCGCTCCCTCGCGCAGGCGTTCGAGGTCAAACAGAATTTCCCTCTGGTCAGGCCGTCTGACGAAGCTCTGGACCCAACCGACGCAAGCCAGGCGAAGGCCAGTTGTAACAGGCGTGACCCTGTGGAGGAGCCCGGTGGGGTAGAAGACAGCGCAGCCCGCAGGTGGACGGAATTCGCGATCACCCGCCGGGTCCGCAATCAGAAGCCCGCCTCCCTCATAGGTCTCCGGATCCGTCAGGAAGAGCGTAAAGCTTATGTCAGTCCTGAACGGCCACCCGTCCGTGTCGGTCATCACGGCGTTGTCAGCGTGCAGCCCATACTGCTGGCCGGGGCCATAGCGTGAGAAAATCAGGTTCGACCAGCGGACGGGGCGCACCAGGCTGCGCACAATGCTATGGCCCTCCAGAGCCAGTCTCACGCGTCGGCTCACGGCCACCACCCCCGGGTCGTCGCCACGAGCCTGCTCGTTTCGCTTGACCTTTACGGCGGCCGCACCGGCCGTCAGTGCGCCGTCCCGGAAGGGCGCATGATCCAGCGCCTCCCGGATGGCGAGCACCTCATCCCCGGCAAGCACGTCCTCGACTATGACCAATGGCCCCTCCGATGGCGCACCCGCCTGGGCTGATGATGAAAACCCTTAAAGCCTCTTGTCCACGCACCCCCTTGCCATCGAGCCGCTTCGGCACCATCCTCCCCTCACGGCCCGGGCCCCTCTGACTGCGACAGCTTCTTTGGCGGTTGCGGTGATGTCGGACGTAACACGTTTCAAACGTGAGGCCCGATTGCTGTGACCGGTGTCGCGCCTCCCCTATCTCGACGGGATGCCTCATGCCTCTGCTCCTATGCCCCAACGATAACAGCTCGATGCAGACTGTGGAGCGTGCAGGCGTCCAGTTTGACATGTGTCCGACCTGCCGGGGCGTCTGGCTCGACCGGGGGGAACTGGAAAACCTGATGGCCTCAGGTGCACAATCTGCCCCCCCGCCTCCGGGACCCGCCCCCTATGCGCCGGCACCCCCACAGAATCGAAACATGGGCTTCGGCGAGCGCGGTGAGCATGGTGAGCGCGGCGAGCACGGCGAGCGTGGCTACGGGGGTTACGGGAAGAAGCGGGGTTCCATCTTCGACATCTTCGACTGACCCCGTTCGTCTTGAAAGGACGCGCCTGATGAGGCTCACGACCCGGATCACGCTTATCGCCCTGTCGGCCGGGGTGGCGCTCGCCGCGTGCGAGCCGATCGACACGTCGGCCCTGCGCGAGATAGAGGAGACGGCAAAGGCAGCCCGGACGACGGCCGACAGTCTGAATGCCCGGGCTTCCGATATCCAGGGGGCGATCGACGATCCTGTCGGTGCCCTGCGGACGGCGGCCCTGGGCGCGACCTTTACCAGGACGCCCACAGCCGAGGCCAACCTGTTCGTGCTCACTGATCTGCAGACCGGGTGTCAGTGGCTCGCCACCTATGGCGCGGGCGGCGAGGCGGTGAGCCTTGTTCCGCGCACGGAACCGGACGGGCAGGGCACCCGTCAGCGCTGCATCCCGATCAACGGGCTCGGCCTCCGCACCGGTGAAGGCGCGCAATAAGGCGGCTGGAATGCCGACTGCGGGGGAGGCTGCGGACCGGTTCGAGCGTCCCGCGCGATGCGCAGAGACGGTCGAGGCCACGGCAGGGGGCAGCTGCGATGGGTCGGGGCGGTCGTCGAACCATCACCGGGAGCCGCGCCTCGGGCAGTAACGGGAGCTGCACGACGTTTCCTCACGCTAGCAAGGCGGCAGGGCGGCCAGCCCGGGGCGATTTGCCGGGATCTGGAAATCGGCGTTATGGTCTGTCTGCACAAAGGAGAAACGCGATGCTCCATCGGAGAACCCTTGTCCTCCTGGCCCCGGCCCTCGCGCTCGTCGCGACGCCTGGAGCCGCGAAAGCGGTCGACGGGCTGGACGCCAACAAGGCGCTGGTCCGGCGTTTCTTCGAGGAGGTCTGGAGCACCGGCGACACAGGCCGGCGTGACGCGTTCCTGGCACCCCGATACCGGGGTCACGTGGCCGGCTCGCCGGAAACGATCGACCGCGACGGATGGACGACCTGGTTCCAGGGCTTCCGGTCCGCCTTCCCCGACGCTCGCTTCACTGTTGAGGATCTGATCGCAGAGGGTGATCGGGTCGCCGCAAGGCTGACGATGCGCGGCACCCATCTGGGGTCGTTGAACGGCATGCCGGCGACGGGACGTTCGGTCGTCGTTACCGGCATGAGCATAGAGCGCATCGCGCAAGGCCGCATCGTCGAGGGCTGGAACGAGAATGACGCCCTCGGCATGCTGACCCAGCTGGGTGCGCTTCCGCCGGCCTGACCCCGTGTCGGACCAGGACGGCGGCGCCCAGGCTGGATAACCGCAACGGTCGGGAATCGAACCCGAACGGCCATGCCGTGTTGAGACTCTAGGCGAACCGCCGCCGCTTCTCCGCCGAGATCAGCGTCGAGCGCACAAAGTCGGCCGGCGGGTCGGTCTCGGCCAGTACGGCTTCCTTGATCGCGCGGGGTTCGCCGAACAGATGGCCCTGGGCCATGGAGATGTCGAGCTCGAGGATGTCGACGATCTGGCGTTCGTTCTCGCATTTCTCGGCGATGACCTCGATGCCGTAGCGGCGGGTCAGCTGGGCGAAATCGGCGGCCTGGATGTCGCGCAGGCTCGGGATCGGCGAGCCGCCGTCCAGATCGAGCAGCTGTTCGATCAGCAGGTCGGCGGCGACCTTGACGAACCGGACGTCCGAACGCTGGAGGTCGTTGAAGTCGAGATCCAGCGTCTGGACCTTGTCGATCGAGAAGCGGAAGCCGAGGTCGGCCAGCTTGGCCATGTTGCGCGCCTCGACCGCGCCGCGGGCGTCGAACGTGGCCTGGCCCAGTTCGAAGATCAGGGCCTCCTTCAGGTCGCGGTTCTCGGACAGGAAGGCCAGGAACTGGGGGAAGAAGGTCTCGTCGCCCAGGGACGAAAGGGCGACGTTGCAGAACACCCCGACCTTGCGGTCCTGGCGCGCCAGCCGGCGCACGATCTGGGCGCAGCGGAACAGCAACAGATTGTCGATGGCGGGGACCAGCCCCTCGCCCTCGGCGATCGACAGATATTCGGCCGGCATCATGACCCGGTCGGTCTGGTCGCGCAGCCGGGTGAAGCTCTCGTAGAAGACCGTGCGGCGCTGGGGCAGGGTGACGACGGGTTGGAGGTACAGGTCGACGCGGTTCTCGCTGAGCGCGTCGTGCACGGTCTTGAGCAGCAGGTTGGACTGGTGGTGGCGGCGGGCCTCGACGCTGTCGGGCGCGACCATCGGGCTGACCGACAGGCGCTGGTCGATGGACACGCTCATCTGCTGGATCAGGTCTTCCAGCATGCGGACCTCGCCCGTCAGTTCCTCGGTGCGGGTCAGGGCCCCGGACTCGATGGCGGTGGCGAGGTCGCCGAGCGCAGACTGGGTCTGCTCCATCGCGTCGGCCAGCAGGCGGTGGGCCTCGCGCACCCCGGCGATCTCGGCCCGCAGGGCCTTGCGCTCGGTGAAACCGGTGAAGAGGGCATGGGTCGCGGCCAGCACGCCCAGCACGCCGAAGGTCGCGGCGACGCCCGCGCCGATGCCCAGACCGGCCCGCCACAGGAAGGCACCGACCGTCAACGCCAGGAAGACGTAGCCGAAGAACAGGAAACCGTTGGTCAGTGCACGCATGGGAACGGCTTGGTCCGTCTTCCCGGATGGAATCGACCGAGTATCAGGGTATCAGGGCCAAACAGCTAGGGTGTGCCGGAAAGAAAGCACGCCAATATCAGGGGATACGCATGGAACTGTTCGATCTGACCGGCAAGGTCGCCGTCATCACTGGCTCCTCCAGGGGCATCGGCAAGGCCATCGCCGAACGGATGGCCGAGCATGGCGCGAGGGTGGTCATCTCGTCGCGCAAGGCCGGGCCCTGCGACGAGGTGGCGGCCGAAATCAACGGCCGATACGGCGCGGGCCGCGCCCTGGCGATCCCGGCCAACATCGCGTCGAAGGAAGACCTGCAGCGGCTGGTCGACGACACCAACGCCACCTTCGGCCAGATCGACATCCTGGTCTGCAACGCCGCGTCCAACCCCTATGCCGGACCGATGGCGGGGATCGCCGACGAGCAGTTCGAGAAGATTTTCCACAATAACGTGCTGGCCAATCACTGGCTGAGCCAGATGGTGGCGCCGCAGATGCTGCAGCGGCAGGACGGGGCGATCGTGATCATCTCGTCGATCGGCGGCCTGCGCGGCAACGCCCTGATCGGCGCCTATAATGTCTCAAAGGCGGCGGACATGCAGCTGGCGCGCAATCTGGCGGTGGAGTGGGGTCCGTCGAATGTGCGGGTCAACTGTATCGCGCCCGGCCTGATCCAGACCGATTTCGCCCGCTATCTGTGGGAGAATGAGGACGTGCTGAAAGTGACGGTCGAACCGAACCCGATGAAACGCATCGGCCAGCCGGACGAGATCGCGGGGACGGCCGTCTATCTCTGCTCGAGGGCCGGGTCCTATGTGAACGGCCAAACCCTGGTGGTGGACGGCGGGCAGACGATTGCCTGGTGACGACCGCGAGGGCCCCGGTCTGCGGCAGGACCTGATCTGGCGGCTGGAGGCTGCGGCGTTCGCGGGCTTCATCGGCCTGATGCGGCTCATTGGGCTGGAGGCGGCGTCGAACATGGGCGGCTGGCTGCTGCGCACGCTGGGACCGCGCGTGGGGACGCACCGGGTGGTCCTGCGCAACCTGCGCATCGCCTTTCCGGACATGGACCCCGGCGAGCGGGCGCGGCTGGCGATCGCCCAGTGGGAGCAGACGGGTCGGACCTTCGCCGAGACGGCGGTGATGGACCGGCTGACGCCCGCCTCGGGCCGGATCGACATCGTCGGGGCCGAGCGGCTGGAGGCGATCCGCCAGAGCGGGAGGCCCGTCGTATTCGTGTCCGGACATATGGCCAATATCGAGACCATGGCGGCGGTGCTGGTGGCCAGTGGCGTGCCGGTGCAGGTGACCTATCGTGCCGCCAACAACCCCCATGTCGACGCCCAGATCCGGGCGGCGCGGGCGCGCTACGGGGTCCGGCTGTTCGCCCCCAAGGGCGGGGACGGCGCGCGCGAGTTGCTGGCCGGCTTGGCGCGCGGCGAGAGCGTCGCCCTGATGAACGACCAGAAATTCTCGGAAGGACCGGTGGTCACTTTCTTTGGTCAGCCGGTCAATGCCGCGCCGGGTCCCAGCCGGCTGGCGTTGCGGTTCGGGACGGTAATCCAGCCCATGTCGGTGGTGCGACTGCCCGGTGTGCGGTTCCGGGTCACGGCGCATGAGCCGATCCCCCTGACATCGACCGGCGACCGGCAGGGCGACATCGCGCGGGGCGTGCAGGCGATCACGTCGTTCATCGAGGCGCGCGTGCGCGAGCATCCCGTCGACTGGTTCTGGGTCCACAAGCGGTGGCCCGACCGGGTCTATGCGGCGCTGGGCCCGGAGCCTCAGACTGCGGCGGCGAGGGCGTCCTCGCGCTGATCGGTGTTGCGGCGCCACGGACCCGAATAGTCTGCGGCGTTGGAGCGACGCCGGTCCGGACCGAAATAGTCGTCGGTCTCGATGAAGGCGCGGGGTCGCATGATCACCGCCTGAAGCCGGCCGAAAATCGCCTTGGCTGTGACGGGCTTGACCACGAACTCGGTCACGCCGGCGTCGCGCGCCTCGGTCACCAGGGCCCTCTCGGAGTGGCCGGTCATCATGATGATCGGAAGATACGGATTGGGGCTGTCGGCACCGTTGCGAACAAGGCGCGTGAACTCGACCCCGTTCAGCGGAAACATGTTGAAGTCGACGATGGCCAGATCGACCGGATGGTTCCGCAGGGCCGTCCACGCCTGGGATCCGTCCGAGACCTCGCGGATACGGCGCATCCCCGCCGACTGGAGAATGGCAGATACGATGGACCGCATGTGGGCGTTGTCATCGACCAGCAGAATGTTGAGCGATTGCAGGGCAGACATGGACGAAGACCGCCGACGCCGTCTGGACTGACGGTCAGGCGTCACAGCCTAGGATCAAAACACAGGCGGGTCCATGGCGCGGAAAGCTTGACCGGTCGCGAGGGCGGTTTCAGGTGCCGACTGTCCGATCATCAGCGAGGGGTCCAGGTTGCGGTCGCGCCATCGCATGCGCCAGCACAGATGCGGGCCGGTGGCGCGGCCGGTCATGCCGACACGGCCGATGACGTCGCCCCGGGTAACCCTCTGGTTCGGGAGCACGTTGATCCGGGACTGGTGCAGACAGGCGGTGACCAGCCCCTGGCCGTGGTCGATCAGCGTCAGGCCGCCCTCAAAATGCAGGCTCGTGCGCGCCAGCGTCACGATGCCGTCGGCGGGCGCGAGGATCGGCGTCCCGGCGGGCGCGGCGAGGTCGATGCCGTAATGGGGCCGGGCCGGGGTTCCGTTCAGGACGCGCTGCGCTCCCCAGGCGCTGGTCACGCGCCAGGTGTCCAGCGGCCAGACGAAACCGGAGCGGAAATCGTCGGCGTCGGCGCGGCTGGCGAAGCCCTCGGCCTTCAGCGCGGCCTCCTGCTGGATGCGGGCAAGCAGGGCCGGATCGGTCGGCTCCACCGTCGACGGCGGCAGGCCGTCGATTCGGGTCGACGCAAACTGTCCGGGGACGATTGTCAGGCTGCGGCGGGCGCTGCGGGTCCGGTCGCGGGCCTCGAGCTGCAAGGTGCCGGGGGCGTCGCGGTCGAAGCCGACAATGAACAACCCCGCAGCCGAGGCTGTGGTCAGGGCCTCGCCGTCGACGAAGACCAGGGCGCGCGGCCAGGTCCGGCCCATGACGAACCCGCCCTGGACGAACCGCCCGGTCAAGGCCAGGCCGTCGTTCGGTGCGTCCGCCCGGGCTGTCGCGGCGAGGGACGCGGCACCGGCTCCCAGGATCAGGGCGCGCCGCGAGGGGATCACGCCTCGACCATCCGGGACAGGGCCTCGGTCGGGCCGGCGTAGGCCTCCTGGCGCTCGGCGGACCAGTAGCGGAGGGTGTCGAGGGGGATACCCCGGCCGCTGACGGCGCACAGGACGAACGGTCCAGGCTTGAGTACGGCGAACTCGCCGTCGCCATAATGGAGCGTGGCGGGGGACGGGACAGAGGTCATGGAGTCAAGCTTAACCCGACAGCACGCGCGAGGCCACCGGTCTCCTCCCCGCTTGCCAAGCGAATGGGGAGGAGGCGCGGCGCTTCTTCGCGCCGTGACGGAGGGGTTCTTGAAGCAGGCGTGGTCTGCGGGGCCTCAATAACCCCTCCACCACTTCGTGGTCCCCCTCCCCATCTCCAGGCGGCGAAAGGGAGGAGACAACTGCTTCAGAACAGATCGCCCTGCCCTGCGGGCGTCGGCCTGACGCGCGTCGCCACCGGCGTCTTCGCCGCCGCCCCTCCCTCGATGCGCGCGCTCTTCGATCCATCGGGGAAGGTGATTCTCACGGCCTGACCGGCGGCCAGTTCCAAGGCTGAAGGGATCATGACGCCCGCCTCGTCGTCGATCCGCGCGAACCCGGGCTTGGGCCGTTTCGGATCCAGCGTCGCCAACGCCCGCGACAGGGCCGCCAGCCGACGGTCCTCGAGCGGTGTCCGCTCGCCGCTGACCCGGACCAGCCGCGCTGTCAGGCTGCTCAGCCGGTCCCACCTGCGATCCTGGGCCCGGTCCAGCAGCCCACGGGACAGCCGCCCTGACACAGCCACGAACCGCCGTTCATGCACCGCCCTGTTGCGCTCCAGCCCCGAGGCCAGCCGGCTCGCGGCGTGATCCAGCCGCTGCTGCGCCAGGGCGACCAGCTCCTCGGGCCGGGCCGGCAGTCCCCGGGCGACCGCGCGCAGGCGCACGCGCCGGTCCTCCAGCAAACGCGCCCCGGCGCGGTCCAGACGGCGTTCAAGGTCGGAGACGAAGGCGCGCAGGTCGGCGAGGACGGGGGTCGCCAGCTCGGCCGCCCCCGTCGGCGTCGGCGCGCGACGGTCGGAGACGAAGTCGATCAGGGTGGTGTCGGTCTCATGCCCCACAGCCGAGATGATCGGGATCGCGGCCGCCGCCACGATCCGCGCCAGGCCCTCGTCGTTGAAACACCACAGGTCCTCGACCGAGCCGCCGCCGCGCGCGACGATGAGGAGGTCGGGCCGCGGAACAGTGCCCCCCGGGGTCAGGGCGTCGAAGCCCCGGATGGCGGCCCCGATCTGGCCACTGGCGGCGTCACCCTGGACCACCACGGGCCAGACCAGGACGTGACAGGGCCAGCGTTCAGCGATCCGGTGCAGGATGTCTCGGATCACCGCCCCGGTCGGGCTGGTGATCACGCCGATGGTGCGGGGATAGAGCGGGATCGGCGTCTTGCGGTCGGGATCGAACAGGCCTTCGCCGCCGAGCCGCAGCTTCAACCGCTCCAGCTGGGCGAGCAGGGCCCCCGCCCCGGCCGCATCCAT
>Ga0163144_10014262_pt1 | contig 16521 bp, 12 predicted proteins | sample OliLak19BULKMAT1_FD_123175 | JGI IMG/M metagenome (GOLD analysis project Ga0163144, IMG submission 123175) | Freshwater microbial mat bacterial communities from Lake Vanda, McMurdo Dry Valleys, Antarctica - Oligotrophic Lake LV.19.BULKMAT1 | ecosystem: Environmental > Aquatic > Freshwater >... | reverse complement strand
GGGGCGAAACAAAGCGCTCTAAACTCCCACCAACAGAAATCTGATCCATGTCCCAAGTTGACCGGACGGATACAAACCAATCGTCTCTGCCACCCGATCGGAAGCGAACATTCGGACCGGGAACTAAACTTGAGGTGGATGCTGCGGCTGGTGCGCGGTTGCGCGCCGTCTCAATCACTTTGGCGTCAGATGCAGAGAGAACCAAATCGCCGACCACTGGCATTTGATTTCTGAAATCCAAACTCACGGTGCCTTTGCCAGAGTTAATCGCGGCCACTAATCCACAAGCGACCTTCTTGGCATCGCGTATCACGCAAACGACTTGTCCTGGTTTCCACTTGGTTCCTGCGACGTCTACTTGCAGTTTGCGCCCCTCGTCTTGGATCTCGGTAACCGATGCTGCGCGGCAATTCCCACCATTCACGACTGCCGTCATTGCAGCGACGAGAAAAAGTATGCGGTGCGTTTTTGACATACCCTATTGTACATGCGGCGCCGGGTGAAACGCACTAGTCCGCAATCGGCTGGGTCTCGATTTGGTCGGCGGTGGTGATTCCAGCTTTGTACCACTTAAAGGCGTCGTTCAGGATCAACCGCGTCTGTCCCTGCACAATTGAAAGGCCCACGGCAAATGGCTGCATGACGACGAGCATTCGTGCTGATGCCATATCGGAATCTTCTTTGTAGTAGCCATCGATCTTCAAACTCGAACTATCAAAGTGCAGGCCCGTGACTTCAAACCCCGAAGGCGAAACATGGAAGCGACCCTTGGCTTGAATATTTTCGACGGAAATTAGTCGAGAGAGCAAAGTCTCTCCATGCGTAACTCCAGTAACGAGTGGCACCACCGGAAGCGAATTTTTCATCAGCACCTGAAACTCAGAGCGAATCGATGTTGGCTCGGCAACTAAACTAGCTTTGGGGATCTTAACCTGCGCCCACCAGCTTTGCTGATCTCCACCTTGCACTAAAGAGGCATTCGAGAAATTCAAAATCGCGTTCTTAAAGTGAAATTCCCCTTTGGAGAGTCTGGTCTTATCGAAAGGCAAAAGCAGTTTTAAGTCTCCACCCAAAACCTGCTTCTTCATGCGTACGCGCGATTGAATGCCTTGAATTTCGAAATAGCCGCTATCCTCGCCGTTCCGGATCGAATTCGTAGCGACTTCTAGATTAAATTCGGCTTTGCCGCTTTCTAATTTTACAGGCGTGGACTTCGGAAGAAAGACGTTGAATGCCTCGAGTTTTTCCGCCATCGCTTTTTTCAAGGCCACTTTAAGTGACAGGCGATTAAACAGACTCGTAAACTCTAGATCAGGCGTAGTGCCTTCAATACTGAGATTGCCGCCTCGGAGAATTTTCACTCCCGCGTGCGTGATATCGGAATCATGCAAATCTGCGCGAAAGGTTCCCTCGGGCATATCGCCGTCCTTAACGTCCCAAACTAAACTCGCAGTTCCTGTTGCCAAGAATTTACCCATCTGCACGCGTAGGGCATTGGTATTAAAAAAAACTTTCACCGGGCCAATGACTTTGCCTTCGCGCACATTCGTCGCTAGGTGAATCTTGCCCGCGCCGTCCAACAGTTTGAACCACGGAATCGAGGCAAAATAGACGTTTAGCGGTTCTAGATTCTGGGCTTGCGCTTGAATATCAAATGACGCTGTGACCGATTTTAGAATTTCGGGATCCGGCGCATCGGGATCAAAGCTGTCCATCTTATACTGGATGCGGCCTTCCAAATGTTCAGCGAGGCGCTTAGTTCCCAATAGAAACTCGCCTGGAGAGAAGACAACAGTGGCTGGCCCTACTTCTACGCTTTTGTCGGGGACGATTTTGAAACCGCCCTTCACTTCGATGCCACCAGTATAGTGGTACTCGTTGAACCAAGCTTCTTCCAGCCGGCCAATCGAAATGCCCGTCATCTGAATGCCCCACTTAGAATCGGGATCATCCTTCTTCTCAGACTCAGGCTTCTTAGGCGGTGGCGGCTTGCCGAATGGGATCTCTGGGAACAAAGAGAGAGGGAGGGCGTCCTTGGGACGTTTACCCTCGACTAGTTTCCTCACTACAAAGCGAAACCGCGCCCGCGCGATAGAAACTTGGTGGAAGCGGATCTTTTTCGCCAGCAAAGCAAAGGGATTAAATACGATCAGCGCCGAATTAGTCTGCACCATCCAACGAATGTTTTTATCCTGGTGGGTTACTCCCGCAGCTTTCACAAATGCGACGCCAGGAACCGGAGTTACGATCCAATCGTAGCGCAGAATCCCCTGATCCCAACTATCAAGAAGGTTTCGAAACGCGGAAGTATTTAAAAAGATATGGGCCGCAGTCCAGTACGTGATCGCGAAAATAGCGCAGATGACGACGATAACGCGCTTCCAGTTGAATCGCTTATCCGGCCGCTTACTGAGGCGCCTCGATTTTGATGCAATCTGAAACACGACACCCACCCTGCCCGTTTAAAAGTCGGAGTGCAAGCCTACTAACTGCTGGCACGCGATATGCAGAGTATCCGAATCAGATGAAGTTTTATCAAACATTTTTCAATAGGAGATTAAACATGAGTACCAAATATATGAGCCAGCCTCGTGGTAAATTTTATCGATTAGTCGGTGCGGTTATTTACGTAAGCTTAGCTGGATTAGCAATCAGCTGCGCTTCGAACGACCGCCGCGTAGATGACATTGTCGTTTATCCAAATGCCTCCGAAAATCCGTCCGACGAAATTGCAAAATTGTCCTCGGAAATTGAAGACGCAAAGACTCGCAACGTTCCGCTCCTAGCGCCAACCTGGTTTGCTAGCGCGGAGAAATCGTTGACCGAAGCTCGCGCCAGCCAAAACGAGAGCGGAGATTTTCGTACCCTTTTTAAACGTGTAGCGGAAGGCCGCGTGCAAATTCAGCGGGCGAATGAAATTTCTGAAGCCTCGCAGAAAGTGGTGCAAGATGTTTTAAAGGCTCGTGAGACCGCAAACCAAACTGCTCAAGAGGCCGTGCGTGCAGGCGCTACGAACTTAGATGACATCCGCAAGTCTCTGGCCGCAGCTGACGAACAGCTAATTGAAATCACTAAATCGGTTGAAGATGGCAAGACGGAGAACATGTTAGATCGTCGTCAAGCTGCGATTAAAGCGTATGCCGCGGTCGAAGGAAAAGCGCTCCGCAAAGGCAAACTTGATACCGCAAAACGTGTCTTGGACGAGGCGATTGCCCAAGGCGCTAAAAAGTACGCACCTAAGTCGTTGGGTTATGCTCAGGAAGTAATCAGTTCGACGGAACAATTAATTTCGAGCAATCCAAAAGCCGAAACGGACATTGCGAAAAAGAGTGATGAGTCGCTGTTCTTCGCTCGTCGCGCATTGCTGTTCACTCAGCAAGCACGAGACATCTCTTCACGCAGCCCAGAAGACACTGTTTTGTGGGTTGAACAGGGTATCGGACGCGTTGCTGAAGAAGTAGGCGCTCCTGACATGCGCGATGAAAAATTGGACAACCAAATTGAGTCACTGCGCGCCAAAGTCAGCGACCTACAGTCGTCCGCTGTGGCAGCCGCACAAGCGGCCGCAGTAACCGAGAAGAAGGCAGTTTCGAAGAAGGCAATCCGCGCTTCGGGTAGAGCTCCTGTTAAGACCAAGAAAATGTAATTAGAGACTTCTGTCCCTGAGAAGGCCCGTTGTGCCCCCCGCACTTCGGGCCTTTTCATTTTGCGAAGCTCAATTTTTTTGCCTAGTTCAATTTAAAGATGAGCTATTGCAATACTTCCCATCCATAACGTTGCGGAACTCACCAGCTGCTGACCACCCTCCGATTTTCACGCCCAATCCGAGGCTCTTCGGGTGGCATCCGACTTGCAAACTCTAGATGCATTAACCCAAGTGGAAGGAGTGCAAATGGCACAAGATAAAAATCAAACGAAGACTGGCACCCGTAACCGTGGTTTTGCCTCCATGGACCCCGCAAAGCAGCGAGAAATCGCGAGTAAAGGTGGAAAGGCCGCTCACCAAGCTGGCACGGCCCACGAATTTACTCCTGAAGAAGCTCGCGAAGCTGGCCGCAAAGGCGGCCAAGCAAGTGGCGGAGCCCGTGCAGCCAGAGCCTTGAATATCCAAAAACAAAAAGCGGTAGAACAAGAGCAACAGCAAACCACTACCGCCCAAGCTTTGGATCAACGCTACAACTCTGACGTCGAGAATCCAGTTGAAGAGGAAGCAACTCGTTCGACCGGCCAAAGAAAAGACGACGAAATCGACCCAGTGGCCATCCCACGGGAAGATCGCCGCCTAGAAGAGGAACGCCGCGCCTCTTAAGCTCTGTGAAGAATTCATAGCCGAATTCCTTATCAAACAAGCAAAGGACGCCTCGTGAGGGGTGTCCTTTTTTAATTCTTACAAGCTGGTAAGGATTAGATGCAAAACGCCTCATTTTCCACATTCACATTGCTATTTTTTTGAATAAAAGTATTTATGGTGCCAAAGCAATCCGATGACAAATCCCATGCAGCCCAATGAATCCGTCGAAAACGTAGAAAAAGCGTCCGTTCTCATTATTGATGACGAGAAGGCGACCGGTGATTTTTTTGCCGGGATTTTAGAGCAACAAGGCTACCGAGTTGTGGTCAGCCGCAGCTTTTCGGACGCCAAAAACACTTTGGCTAGCAATACCTTTAACGTGGTCCTAGTCGACATCCAGTTGGATGACCGGGACGGCACGACGCTGCTCCCTATTATTAAGCAGCACCACCCCAAGGCCGAAGTGGTCTTCATTACGGGGCACGGGAGCATTGATACCGCCGTGCAGGCCATTCAAAACGGCGCTTTTGACTACCTGAGCAAGCCACTCGATTTAATGGAAATCCGCGAGGACCTCTGTAAGACGGTTGCTCGTGCAGTGAAGTACCATCCGGTTCCAATGGAAGTAGCAGAAATTGGTACTGCCGCTGAAAATCCCCGCACCATCGTCGGTAAATCGCCACAGATGGTAAATGTGTACCGATCGATTGCGCGTGCTGCGCTGACGCGCGAACACGTGTTGATCAGCGGCGAAAGCGGAACGGGTAAAGAATTAGTTGCCCACGCGCTTCACAAAAAAGGCCCATGGGCTGAGCGCCCATTTGTCACAGTAAACTGCGGCGCACTGACTGAAACACTTTTGGAATCTGAGTTATTCGGACACGTGCGCGGCTCTTTCACAGGCGCGCTCGCTAATAAAAAAGGCCTGTTCGAAGAAGCGAATGGCGGAACGATTTTCCTCGATGAAATCGGCGATATCTCGCTCAATCTGCAAGTGAAGTTGCTACGGGCGCTCCAGGAAAAAGAAATTCGACCTGTTGGTGCTTCGGAGTCTCATCACGTGGATGTTCGCGTGGTTGCCGCTACTCACCGCGATCTTTATAGCTTGGTTCAAGAAGGAAAGTTCCGCGAGGATCTTTACTACCGCTTGCGCGTCATCACGTTGGAATTGCCGCCGCTTCGTGCGCGAACCCAAGATTTGCCCGACCTGATGGATTTCTTTTTAGCAAAGTTCGCGGTGCGTTTGGGCAAGCCAGGCTTAAGTATCTCGGACGATGCGCGCGCACTCTTAATGGCGTACCCATGGCCCGGTAATATTCGGGAAATGGAAAATGCGTTTGGCCGTGCGGCTGCACTTTCCGTTACAAACGTGCTTTTCCCTGAAGATTTTCCACCAGAGATTTTAGTAGCGCTTCAAGCGCGAGCAGAAAACGTTGCTCAAGGCGAAGATGTAGTATCGTCGACAACGGCGACCAGACCGATTCTATTCCCGGCTCCGACGGTGCAAGCAAAGCCACGTACTCCTCGGTCGCTAGAGGAGGTCGAAAAGGAACACATTCTCGAAACGCTTCAGAGCGTTGGTTTCAATCGCTCACGTGCGGCAGAAATCCTGGGAATCGACCGTGTCACCCTTTATCGGAAAGCCTCGAAGTATGGCTTCCTCACTAAGCGGCAAACCGGCTCGGGTTCTGGCTCTGAAAACCCCTAAAATTTAGTCCCCCGTTGATTAATGAAACTGCTTTGTAGTTCCACCGCTACCCGCTTGCTTTGTTGAATCGATTTTGCTCAAAGCACTCGTCATCACTTTGTCGACTGCCTCACTCGCAGCTGGGAAATTTTCTTTCACAGTTGAAGCCAAGCGGCGGATACCTGCCGATAGCAATTGGCTCTTAGCCATTTCATACTCGTCGCTAAACTTAGAGAAGTAGGCGAGTGCTCCAGCAAAGTTTTCCCTTTTAAAAGCTCCACCGTCGATAGCACGAGCAAGTAAGCCACCTGCAGCAGCTCCTGCGAATACAGAAGCGCCCACGGCAAGCCAAGGATGCTGCTGCGTTTGATACACAGGACTGAATTCTTGTTTTACATTCTGCCAGTTTTCTTTCAGGCGCGTTTCCAATTCGGTGATGTTTTCACCAAGGTTTTCGCGTGTATCGGAAATTTCCTGACGAATAGCGTTTGTGTCATTAGGCATTGGTTGTTCCCTCCAGGTTTACAGATTTCTCAAATTTAAAATAAATAATCGCTGTCGCTGCGGAGAAGATGGAGCCAGCCACCGCGTAGACCAGCCAAGGCGGCAGGTCCATGGCGAAGAGCCCGTGAACCAGACTGATAGTGAAGAGCACCAGCGCAAAAATCGCAGAGATGGAGTAGGCCACCCGTGCATAAAAAAACATCCGAATTCGTCGATACTCGGCCGTTACCTCAGCTTTAGCTAAGACAACTTCGGCCTTTACAAGCTTCTGCAGGTTCTCCACGAGATCCAACATGATAGTAGCGGTGCTTTTGCCGCGCTCTGGCTGATTCTCTAAATAATGAACGGTATCCACGATACTTCTCCGCGTTTACTTAGTGGATAGAGAAGCATATCCCGTGCCACCTATTTGAGCGGGAAGTAGATTTCAAAAGAGCGCATTCCGCAACGGAATTGCAAAAAGACTGTAGACCTACGTAACAAAAATCCTAGTGTACCGTCAGCTCGGCCGATTTTTGCGATTCACCAATCGGCAGCGAGAAGTAAACTGAAAAGCCATCTGCTTGGCTCTCTGCCCAGATACTTCCGTGGTGCAAGGCCACAATACGGCGACAATACGAGAGTCCTAGGCCTTCGCCATGAAACAGATTGCGGGGCCGCAATCGACGGAATGGCTCAAAGATTTCTTTGAGTTTCTCCTGGGGAACGCCCTCGCCGTCATCCGTGACTGAGTAAATTACACTGCCGTTTTCGACTCGGCATCTTACTTCGATCCGCGGCTTCTTGCCTTCAGGAGCAAACTTAATGGAATTTTCTAGGACAGCGGTAATCAACTGCTCAAGTAATTCGGAGTTTCCCCACACAGCTGCTAACGGCGAGGTGTGAACCTCGGCCTGCCGATCCGCAATCACGGATTTCAACCGCAGTAAGCCGCAGCGGAGTACCTCGTCCATCGAGACTAATTCTAGTTTGTGTTCTTGAAACTCAATCGAGAACAGCTTGAGAAGGGCTTCGGTTTGCTTACGGAGACGCGTGGACCCCTCGACGACATATTGCAGGTACTCCTGGCCCGATTCGTCGAGCATTGGGAGCTTCTCTGCTTTGAGTAGAGCCGCATAGGTGCACACCATGCGAAGGGGCTCCTTCACATCGTGTGAAGCATTGCGAAACACAGTATGCCAATGGGTTTTCTGGTTGTCCGCTTCGGCCGCGAGTAGATCGCGTTGCGATTTAAAATTATCAATAGGATCATCGACTTTATTCATAAAGTAGCTCCTTTTTGACCGCCGGGTTTGCGTGGCTTAGCAAAACAAACTGTGTCGATCCAAAATGACTCGATGACCGAGACCAATCGGGCAACGCCGTCGTAATCGGTTGCCTTAATCAAAACGCAGTTCGCACCTGCGGTGTAGCAGCCGCGAACATCCTCTTCGTCTTCCGAGCTGGTGAGCACGATGATAGGAATCGATTTCAATTCAGAGTGCGATTTGATTTCCGCAAGCAGCTCCTGTCCACTGACGCGCGGCAAATTCAGATCCATCACTACCAATTGCGGCAGCGGAGTTTTGGCAAATTCGCCCTCTTGCATCAGACGCCTTAATGCAACTTCGCCGTCCTGCGCAATTTCTAACTCGGAGACTCGGCCTGCTTTTTTCAGGCATTTTTTAAATAAAACACCATCTCCATGATTGTCCTCAACCAAAAGGACGCGGATGAGATCGGGCGCACAATTCAACGACATAATTACCCTCTAGTAATACCTTGTTCTTGATCCGAAGCCTCATCTTCGAAAACAGGAAGCGAAAATGAAAAAGTAGTCCCGCGCCCGCCATCGGAGTTCACCCAAATACGGCCGCCGTGGGTCTCGACGATTCTCTTGCAAATCGTTAGCCCAATTCCGGTTCCAGGATATTTGTTTGCCGGATGAAGGCGCTGGAACAGCGCAAAAATCTTGGTCTGGTATTTTTCAGAAATCCCGATGCCATTGTCGGAGACGGCAAAAATATTCTGGCCTGCCTGCTCCTTTACAGTAATGGAAATCCGCGGCGCCTCGCTGCCCCGAAATTTCAGCGCATTAGCGACGAGGTTTTGGAAAAGCTGAGTCAACAGAGTTGCATTGCCCATGCAATGCGGCAACGGGTCCACGGTTAATACTGCCGATGACTCTTTTATACTTTGCATCAAATTATCGACGACATTCTGCACGACGACATTGCAATCGACCTTGGTAAAGGCCTCTAATTCCTTGCCGACTCTCGAATAGGCCAAAAGGTCGTTGATAAGATTGAGCATGCGGCGCGAACCCTGCACAACGTATCCGATGTACTCTTCGGCCTCTTCATCCAATTTACCCTCGAGGTGCTTCTTCAAAAGCTCCACGAAGACGGTCACCATGCGCAGCGGCTCTTTTAAGTCATGACTTGAAACGTAAGCGAATTGCTCAAGCTCTTTGTTCGAACGCACTAATTCGTCCGCGTGTTGCTTAAGCGATAGTTCGGTCTCTTTGCGTTCTCGAACGTCGCGCGCGATGGCAAAGAGCAACGACTCGCCGCCAAACTCTAAATTCGAAAACTGCATGTCGACTGGGATCCGCGTGCCGTCCTGGTGGATCAATTCGGTCTCTAGCACCGGCTGGCGCTCTTCACCGGAATAAACGAAGCAGCGGTCGAAGAGCGAGGAACTCATCGCGCTGATAAAGAAGAAATCGAGGGCGTAGAGCGAAACCTGAGAATAGCCTAATAGCTCGCTGGAAGATCGGTTCACATAGAGCAATTTACCGTTTCGGCTGATGAGGAAGAACGGATCCTGAGCGTTGTCGCTTAAGAACTTAAATTTGCGCAGTTCTTCTTCAAAACGATTTCGGCCCTCTTCAACAAGTTTGCGGTCGGTGACATCGAGAACAGTTCCTACCATTCGTAGCGGGCTCCCTCTCTCGTCGACAAGAACTCTGCCACGCGCGTTTATCCAATGTTGTGAGCCATCTGGCCACTGCACCCGGTATTCATCGGAATAATCTAAATTGCCGCTGATGGCTGCCTCGATACCCAACTGAACGCGAGCGCGATCTTCTTTAACAACGATGCCCAATATTTCGCTGACGGATCCGGTAGCGCGACTCGGTTCAAGTCCAAATAATTCCGCAGCCACACCGCTAAAGATCAAAGAGTTGTTTCTTAAATCCCAATCCCAAGTGCCCATATGACTAGCATGGAGAGCTAACTGCAGGCGCGCTTCGCTTTGCGCAAGTGCGAGCAGAGTCTTCTTTCGCTCGGTGATGTCTTCGATGATGCTCTCGAAATAGAGAGTTTCACCGGCTTCGTTTCGCACGGCGCTCGTACTGGCTAGAATCCAAACTTCTGTGCCGTCTCGTCGTTTAAGCTGAATTTCTTGGCGGGCATTACCGTGCTCGTTGAGCTGTTGAAGAATGCGCGTGCGCTCCTCGGGATGGCTATAGAGCTGCTCACCGATATTCTTCACGGAGCGGATCAGTTCATCGGGAGAGCTGTAACCGAGCATACGGGCATAAGCGGGGTTGGCGTTTAAAAAGCCACCCGTCGGAAGGGATTGCGCCATGCCCTGTAAAGCATTGTCGAAAAAGCTTTTGTACCGAGATTCCGCTAAGTCGATCGTGTCCTGTCGTAACGTGGTGTGCGTTGGCGCGGCGCCCGGCCTTTTGGGTGGCGGCTCTAAATATGGGTTTAAATTATCCACTACAACTCGATTCGGGCACCATACCCTGAAACGGTTGGGGTGTGGTAGGCCGTTAGCTCGATCAAGCGGCCTAACAAGGGATAAACCCCTGTTTTTATTTACTTCCAGGCATCTCGATTGCACGCGATTTTTTCTAATTGATCGTCGACAAAAACGGGTTTTAAGCCTTCTACAGCGGGCCCGTTTAGAACCTTCCCTTCTAGGTCAAATCTCGAGCCGTGACAGGGGCAATCCCACGTTTTTTCCGCAGAATTCCACCGCACATAACAGCCTAAATGCGTGCACACAGCCGACAGGCCCCGGACTTCGCCCGATGGTGTCTTATAGGCAGCAACGCGCTTGCCGCCCGTCTTTACGATCGCGCCCTCGCCCAGTGGGAGATCTTCTAGCGGAATCGGATCGGCGAGACGGTCCTTCAAAAAGCAAACTGGAAAATCTTTGTTCTCAGCGAGGTAAGTTCCAGCAGATATCGTCGGTCGCAAACGGTTGGGTCGGAACAATTGGGCAAACACACTCGGAGTTCCCAGGATGGATTGTGAAATCATTTCAGCAGCGAGCGAACCCAGGTTCATGCCGTTTCCAGAAAACCCAGTAGCGATATAAAAATGGGGGTGGCCTGCATCTTGGCCAATGTAAGGCAAATCGTCGACAGTTTCGATAATCTGTCCAGACCACCTGGCGACTTTAGTCGCAATACCAAAGCGCTCGTCGGCGTAGAGATAAAGTTTTTCAAAGCGCGCATCAGAGTGAGTATCGATTCCCGTTTTATGATCCTCTCCTCCGATAATCAGTACTCGGCCCGATGGAGTGAAGTGCGAGCGGGTGTAGTGATACGGGTCCATCGTGTCCCAAAACAATCCGGCACCTGGAAATTCTTTTGGCTCGATAGCAATGGCGTAAGAGCGATACGCCGCAATTTTGGTATGCATGAAGCCGGGATGGGAAATCGGGTCATTGGTGCAGACAACGACGTCCTTAGAGAGAATCTTGGCGTCCTCCGTATAAACCTCGCAGGGTTCGCCGTGGACCATATTAGAAATTTTGCTGCCGCCGAACACCAATCCCCCACGTGAGATGAAGAGCTTGAGTAGGCTGTGTAGATATTTTTGTGGGTGAAACTGATACTGCCCTGGAAACTCAATCCCTCCTAAAGTGGCAAATGGCAGCTGGATATCGTCGACAAATCGATTGGGAATATCCAAGTTGCGCGCGCACTCGGATTCTTTTTCTAGCGCTTCGACAGATTCCTGGTTGGGGGCACTGAATTCGTTGTAGAGATAGGCGGGCACCTCCTCGAAGTCACAATGGAGCGCCTCCTTATTCACTCGCTCTGCAATAATCTCAGAGCCGCGCCGAGCAGCCGCGCAAATTTGGCGAGTAGTGTCTCGACCATACTCGTGAAGCAATTCGGTAAAGCGCGTGTCCAGAATCTGGGTGATGTGTGCCGTCGTTAAATAGGATTCCCCATGAGCCGGCTCGCCTTTGTCGATGAGGATTACACTTTTGCCAGCTTCGCGAAGCATAAGAGCCGCGGTAATTCCCGCGATGCCAGCGCCAATCACAGCCACATCCGCGCGGTAAATTCCGCGCATCGCAGACGTTCGTTCCAGTGATTCGGACTGCCAAATTGAATTGTTCACGGGCGTGCCTCGTCGCTCTCGGGTTATAAGAAATTGAAATGCAAGACATGTACCAGGAGTAACATCGTCCCAAAGCGCATCTTAAGAGCGAATGGATTTCTGAAACGCGAGGTCTTCGCCGAAGTTCTGACAGATTTTAGTAACTTCCACTCCGAGAAATAAAATCAGAGACGAGTAGTACGTCCAGAGCAGAATCACCATCACCGAAGCAGAAGCGCCATACGTCGAACTAAACGCGCTCTGCCCAAGGTAGATTCCAATGCCCCACTTACCTACCGTGAAAAGACACGCGGAGAGCAACGCCCCTTTGAAGGCACTTTTCCATTCAACGTCTGTGTCAGGTAGCAATCGGAATATCAGAGTAAAGACGCCGGCAATCACCGCTACCGAAGCAACGGTTTCTAAAAGCCGAAATACGAAAGCCGGAACGCCCGAAGCTGCTTCGAGGTAATTTGACACAGCGGCCAACCCAGCGCTGATGACTAATGACACAAGTAATAAAAATCCAGTCGTGATGACCATCGCGATGGAAAGGAGGCGGACCATGACAATCGAAAGAAAGCCTGCCTTGGGTTTTGCTGGCACCTTCCAGATGGCATTGAGCGATGCCTTTAATTCTAAGAACACGGCCGACGCACCGAAAATCAGGACGATGATTCCGACCAGAGTCGTTACCAGGTTTTTGGTTTGATTCGACGTATCGGCTAAAAAGGAATTAATCGCGCTGGCAGTCGGATAACCCAGCAGAGCGGTTAACTGCCCAGTTACCGCGCCTTGCACCGCTTCTGGACCGTAGTACAGACCCGCGAGTCCGATACTCAAAAGTAACAATGGTCCGATGGAAAAAATTGTGTAGTAGGCGAGTGCTGCCGAGAGACGAAACGCTTCGTCCTCCATCCAATTCGAGATCACTCGACTTACCTGAGTCCAAAGTCGACGGAAGAATGCGTTCATAGTTTTTCGCGGTGCTTTGCGCGCTGGCTTCTTGGTTTCCATTTTTTTCCCTTAGTTTTTGAGACTGCAACCGCCGTGCCACGAAGGTCGGAATGACACCGCCGCATAGGAATTTCCCAGTCGTTGTGGTGGCGAAAAGCCACCACCTGCGGAATCTGTGCCTGAAGAGGTTGGCAAGGTCCTTGCTCTAGTGACCTTTGCGCCGTCGGGGAAAGTTTGAGAACGGCGACAAACACAGAAATTCCACTGGGGGGATTCATGGGACTATTTTCAGAAAACTGGGCGAAACAGTGCGCGTATGGCGCACTCACTGCAGGGATCATCTTCAGTGCAACCACGTTTGCAGAAGATGCATCGAATAATACAGCGGTGAATGCAGCAACGGCCGGAACATCTGCCACGGCAGTGCCGGCAACACCGAGCGGCGCTAAAATCGTCGCAGGAATTGATGTGCGCCCTTCATGGGACCCTACCCTCAACGTATTTCGCACGGAAGACGCCGTGGAAATGGGCTATCAATTTAAGGCCGGTCGCAGCATTACCTACATTCAAACTGCGACGACAAATATCCACACTCCCAATGAAGCGCTGGGCGCGAATCCTCTTTTGGATGTGGGATATCTCCGCACCGGATTATCGAATCTTTTGAGCGACAGCAGCACGGGCCTTTCGTTCGGTTACCAAAACCGCATCTACATTCCGACTGCAGGCTACATGCGGGATGCCGGACAGATCTCGATGGTCAGGAACTATTTCAACATGTCGAAGAGGTTCAATAACTCGGTGGTTGTGACGCTGACTGAAATGCCAGTGTTCCATTTCAACAGCCGCGCAGGAACCGCTCTTACGGGCGCTGGTACTGCAAACTCGAGTTTCCAAAACCGCATCTACCTGACGACGGATATTCAGATTACGGACAACCTCTCGGTCTCTTTCCCGGTGATGTTCCATCAAACCAAGTATGCGAACTTCCAAGCAGACGCGATGAGGAACAACAGCTGGGACTATTTAGTGTGGACGTATCCTGAAATCACGTACTCACTGGGAGGCGGCACTTCTGTAGGATTTGCTTACTACAGCGCTAACCTCGTGAAACCGGATTTGTCGGACTTGGATTTGGAAGCGGGTCTGTCAAACGGAACGTTCCAAGTCGCGTTTACTGCTTACTTGTAACTTAGCCAAAAGCGCTAATCCATGGTGTAAGGCCGGTCTGTCTTCGACAGATCGGCCTAAGGTCTTACTGTCAAAATATCGTGCAGCTTCTTGAATTCCTCGTACGTGTGGATTTTGTCGAGTGAAACCACCTCGCGGCCGAAGCTTGCGTTCGTGCGCAGCGCTAACCAGTAGATCGCTCGGTAGTACTTAGGCGGGGTCGAGTCGTACACCGCGATTCCCTCGCTGTCAGTTCCCGACCAATTCCACAGGTTATCATCCGATACAAACTTCAGCATTTCGCGATTGAGTCGACGATCCTCCTCGGAGAATTGCCGGCTGATTTGTCGGGAAACTAATTTCTTCGCGACGAAAAGATACATATCCCGCAGCGAGTAGCGGTGCCGCATATTAATGACACCCGACGTAGGGCCGGTGAGAGAGCGCAAGAACTCGATGGCACCTTCCTTGCGTTTAAAAAGTGTCAGTTGGTCTTTGCTCATCAATGGCAGGCGAGTTCCCAACCACAGCTGGTCCAAAAATCCGCTGAAGCCCTCTTCGGTAAACAATGTTCCCAAATTCAAATCTGCAAACTTGGCGTCATTAATTTTTAAGTGCACAGCACCAAGTGACACCGCTCGGATGAAGCGCATGGTGGCAAAGTAAGGTTTGCGAGCTAACATTAGGCCGTCCGTTTTCTTCCAACCGTAGTTCTCGGCTTTAACTAAAGCGATGATGGAATCGAGTTCCTCCGAACGGGGCATCTTGGATAGAATTCCGAGGGCGATCTTCCGCACCGCAAAATCTTTTTGAATATGTTCGATTCTGAACCAATTGGCCCTGCTATCCAAAGCTGCAATTCCGCCCGACGACTCGTCGATAAATTGCATAACGTGCGCAGGTGCGACTTCCTGGTTGGCTTGGGGTTTTAAAATATCCAAGATACAAAGAAGTGACGCACCGGCGGGAGCGACACCCGAACGTTCGACCAAGAACCGCACGACGTGAACCAAGCGGAATAGGCGCTGGAAACCGGCTTTAGCCTCCAATAATTCACGGGTGGGCTCATCTTGCGCTAAGCTTCGGCGCGCGAAGTACTCCCAACCGTTCCACTTCCAATAGCGCGGGTCTTGAATCTCCTGGAGGATTTTTGCTTTGAACCCGGCCAATTCTGGAGTGACGGGCACACTCGAAACCAAACGAACAGCAAACTCTTGAACCTTATTCTTAGTGACGAGACTACTGACATTGAAGCGGCCGATATTGGCAAAGAGCACTTCAAGATCTCCACCCGGCCCTAGGAATCGTTCGATTTCATCGACACGGTACAGACTGCGTTTCCACGGCAGGATTTGATTGAGCATTTCAGAAACGCCGTCGTAAGTGCCCACGTGTCGCAGTTCAAAAGACTCAGACAGCGAGCCTTGCGTTTTTAAGAACACAGCTAGCATGTAGAACAACTCATACAGTTTCTGACGAGAAGAACCGTCTCTCCCCATGGCTAGGGTGCCATCCCACTTCACCCAATCCCACGCTTCGGCATCCCGAAGCTCCTCGATTAATTCATCGCGTTCTTCAGATGGCGGAAAGCTCACCGAAAGACCGTAAGCGATTTGCTCGACAAGGTTCTTGGTCCACCAGGGGTGTCGCACCGACGGAATGCCGTACTCTGGAAGCCGCGCATTCAGGGCTCGCAACCCGCCGAGAGAGAATTCCTCAGGATCGTAAAATGGGTAGTCGGTGAAGAACGTTCCCTCTCCTGGGAACAGCGTGAAGTACTCGGTCTCAAATTCGACGGCAGTGTAGCGTTTCTTGCCGACACGCACGCCTTTTCGCTCCCGATAAAATCCGCCATATCCCAATTCTGCTCTTGGCGCCTCGATAGAAATCCGCGAAAGCCCTGAGCGCAAGAGACGAGTCGTGCCAATGGGGTCAATAACTCGGAAGAAAAACTTGCCCCAGGCTACGCGCGTCGCGCGGCCCAAATGCTGAATCAATCGACGAAATCCAGAGCGCGTGGCCGAATATCGACTCATCAACATTTCTAAATTGATGTCAGGGACGTCCACTCCGACGTTGAGTAAATCTACCGGCCCAACATAACGATGGTCGTTATCGGGATCCTCGTAATTGGGTTCCTGCTGGAACCAGCGCCACGTTTGCGCTTCGTCATCAGCACCGCGGAAATACGGGCGAACGTCATCCAAGTAACGGTCCAAGATTCGAGTGTTCTCGCGCGACTGATGTGTCGTCGGCATAAAGAACACTCCGCGATCCGCAATGCCTGGAAAGCGCCCTTCGATCACGAGATCGGAAAGCTCTTTTAAGAACTGAGCGTTTGGCTTGTAACCGGATGTGTCGCCACGCAGTTCGGTGGTCATTCGAAAAATCTCAGCGGCGGATTCTTTACTCGTTGGTTGGATATCCACGCCGAACAAGGGAGCGAGGTATCCTTGCTCGATGGAGCGAAACAACTGGGCGCGGTGCAATTCAATCAGACCCTGCCCTTGGCACAACAAAGCCAGCTCCCCAGGTTCAAGGAGTGGTGCCGCCATTTTGCCATTGAGGATATCGACGATAAT